>Ga0316204_10004073_pt1 | contig 27226 bp, 36 predicted proteins | sample 6monrhotite_MG_2_FD_205661 | JGI IMG/M metagenome (GOLD analysis project Ga0316204, IMG submission 205661) | Microbial mat bacterial communities from mineral coupon in-situ incubated in ocean water Damariscotta River, Maine, United States -... | ecosystem: Environmental > Aquatic > Marine >...
TTTGGTGCTGAAGCATATGCTCCTAAAGCAAGTCGCCAATTTTCGAACACCAAGGGATTAGTCGTAGTGCAATCACCGCATGCAGGGGTCTAATCCACGCAAGTCACCGTTCCAAAAAATAAAATTAAAGATCCTGCCGTCACTACCGAATAAATGAGAACTTACTTTTAACAACATAAAGAGATCTCATGCTGTCATTTTTTAGAATCCTTAGCCTGGTCGAAGGCCTTTCCCTAATTTTTCTACTCTTCGTTGCGATGCCTGCCAAATATCACTTTGGTGCCTTTGATATTATTTTTCAGGCCGGTATGACCCACGGTATTTTGTGGCTGACATATTTTGTCTTTTCCCTGGCAGTGAGCCATCAACAAAAATGGTCGGTGATGTTCTGGCTGGTAGTATTGTTGGCCTCGATTATCCCCACGGCGTGTTTCTTTCTGGATCGAAAACTGAAACACTAGGGCATGATTGCCAGGAAGCTTCCGTTTAATTTCCCCGACGATGCGATGTACTACTAACCACTTTTTATCGATGGCTTGATTTTTATTATCTAATTGCTATTCTTTATTCGCGAATTGCGAACAATGAATGGTTAAATGAATCTAAAACCACAAGATATTTTATTTCTGCTGAAACTGCTGGCTCTGGGTAAAAAGCCGTGGTCTTTCAATAAGATAGCGCTTGAGCTGGGAATGAGCCCATCGGAAGTCCATGGGGCGGCTAAGCGGGCGTTGGCCGCAAGGCTTGCTGTCAAAGAGGATGCCAATATCCGCCCAAATATTCGAAACCTGGAGGATTTCCTGATCCACGGTCTCGAGTATGTTTTTGTTCCGGAGCGCGCGGCGATGAATCGTGGCATGCCGACAGCCTATGCTGCCGCACCTCTGAAGGCCTATTTTGTTGCAGACAACGAACCTCCTCCGGTATGGCCCGATCCGGAAGGCGAGGTGCGTGGCGAAGCTTTTTCTCCTTTATATAAATCTGTGCCAGTCGCGGCAAAAAATGATCCCGTGCTGTATGAATTACTTGTGCTTGTCGATGCCATTCGTGGTGGGCGGGTAAGAGAGCGTGATATAGCCAAAAAGGAATTGAAAAAAAGACTGGAACATTATGGCTAGCGTACAAAATCCTAACCTGAAAATACTCATGCTTGCCGTTGAACAGCTTGGTGATCTGGCGGACGAGATGGTGTTTGTGGGTGGCTGTGCTACTGGTTTGTTAATTAACGATCCTGCTGCCCCGCCTATTCGTGTCACACGCGATGTTGATGCCATTGTGCAAGTGGTTTCACGTGCTGAATATTACCAGTTATCAGAAAGATTACGTGAACAGGGTTTTGCGGAAGATACCAGTGATGGTGCGCCCCTGTGTCGGTGGGTGGCTGGAAAGGTCATCCTGGATGTAATGCCAATCGATACGCAGATACTGGGTTTTGGCAACAAATGGTATGCCTCTGCAGCTGACAATGCAGCAGCCATATCCATTCCTTCAGGAAAACAAATTCGCATGGTATCAGCGCCAAATTTTCTAATTACTAAACTGGAAGCTTTTGAGGGTAGAGGTGGTGGTGATTATCTGATGAGCCATGATATGGAGGATATTATTGCCGTATTGGATGGAAGGCGTAAGATTGTCGAAGAGATTCATCAAGGAGAACCATATCTGATAAAAGCCTTATCAGGACGCTTTTATGATTTATTGTAGGACAGCAGATTTGTTGATGAGGTATCAGGGCATATGCCGTCAGATGAGACAAGTCAGGCGCGTGTTTCTTTTATCCTGACAACGATAAAAGAAATAGCAAAGAGCGAATGAACGCAGAAGACATTGTAAATAAAGCATAGCGCAACACACACAACCTATGTAAGTAAAAGGCAATAGTTGAAGGTTAACAAAACATGAAAAACGCCAAACTCGAATTCAATTCCCCCGACGATACCGAGGCCGTTTATTACGAGGCCTTTATGCATTGTGATTATGATGTAATGGCGGCTTTATGGGCGGAGGGCGATGTGGTCTGTATTCATCCCGGTTCGGATGCCATTTTCGGTATTGAGGCGGTGAAGCGGAGCTGGTCTCATATTTTTTCTAACGCCAAAATGCCCAATCTTGATTTCAGCGTCATTAAACGCACCGTTAGCGACGAGCTTGCCGTGCATCTGGTGGTGGAGGAATTCGCTGTAGGTGGCGGCGCGACGACCAGTGTTTTAGCCACCAATGTCTATCAGAAATTTGATAGTGGCTGGTTAATGACCGAACACCATGCCTCGATGGTTATGGGACAGCAGGATGGCCAGACCTTGCAGTAATTATGCATAAGCTTCGAGTAAATATTAAAATATAATAAAAACAAACAGTTACAACATACGCTAATATATCGCTTTACAATAATTAACAGAAACTTGCATATTATGGAAGTTACTGTAGATTGTATCTATGACTCCTTTAACCGAACTCATTATCAAGTCCGGCGAAGCCCATCGGGTTTTGTCTGCCCGGCAGCTGGAACGCTTGCTTGGTGGTAGTGATGCCCGGCGTTATGGTCAGGTTAATCGTGCTTTGAAGACGGGTGAGTTATTAAAAGTAAGGCGGGGCCTGTATGTTCTGGCGGATGTCTATCGCAAACAACCCTTACATCCCTTTGTGTTGGCGCAGCAGTTGTTTCCTGGCAGTTATGTTTCGGCAGAAACAGCACTGGGTTACCATGGCTGGATTCCAGAGGCAGTTTATACGATCGTTAGTGTAAAGCATGGCGGCAAGTCTGTAGATTACACACATCCACACTTTGGCGATATTGCATTTCGTCGTATGACGGTAAACCCCGGGTATTTTTTGCAGGCAGTGACGCGGCATGAATTACTACAGCAAGCGTGTTTGATTGCTGAGCCAGCGCGGGCCTTACTGGATTTGGTGTATTTACGTAAACTTCCCTGGCAAGGACTGGATTATCTGGTGCATGGTTTACGCATTGATGAATCGTTATTGCATAAAGTTACGGACCTTGAGTTCACAAAACTAAAGCATGTATATAAAGGGAAGCGGCAACATATGTTTATTGATGAATTACAAAAATCGCTAGGGTGATGATTGAGTTAATACAACAGCGTCTGACTGAATATAACGTCTCAGGTCCGGTTGAGGAAGAGAATGCACTCAAGGAGATTGTGCAGGAGATTATGCTATTTGCCTTGTGGCAAGCAGACTTTTTTGAAGTGGCGGCCTTTCAGGGAGGGACGAGTTTAAGAATTTTACATGGCCTTAATCGTTTTTCCGAGGATATTGATTTTATTTTACTCGAACCTAATCCGGAATTTTCATGGCGGCCCTATCTGGAAAGACTACATGAAACCTGTATAGAGTTTGGTATTAAGCCTGAAGTGCTGGATCGAGATCAGATGGATAGAAATGTAAAGACGGCAATGGTTAAAGATAATTCGATTGCCAACCAATTAAACCTGAGTTTTATGAATCATCAAAGAAATCAGAAGTTAACGATTAAGTTGGAGATTGATTGCAATCCACCGGTGGGATCAGGTTTTGATTTTTCTTATCTGGATTTTCCTGTGGACTTTGAAGTTGGACATCAGGATTTGAGTAGTAATTTTGCGTTGAAAATACATGCATTACTATGCCGACCATATTTAAAAGGTCGCGACTGGTATGATTTTAACTGGTATATCGCACAAGGTATTAGGCCGAACCTGACATTGTTAAAGAATGCGCTTGCCCAGTACGGTCCATGGCAGGACGAAGACTTAACGATAGACGGAGAATGGCTGGTAAAAAATCTTGGTGAAAAAACTAATACAATTAACTGGGAAGCAGCAGCTGTTGATGTGGAGCGATTTTTGAAACCAGTTGAACAGAAATCTCTTACACTTTGGAGTGACAGGTTTTATATGAACAAGCTGGATAAGTTGGGTGCATTACTATCCTCAACAGATAGTTAGTGAGACACTACCATTTCATAATCAAATCCATCTTTAAAAAAACTCAAATAGCTATAAATATGCCAGCAAATCGTAACAAGTGCGCTGATACTGTGATTGTCCTTGATTTCGAGACCACCGGCTTGTCTGCCGATGGGGGTGATCGGGCGATTGAGATTGGCGCGGTGCGTATTGAAAAGGGTCGGATGACAGATCGCTTTCAAAGTTTGATGAATCCTGGCCGACGTGTGCCAGCATTTATCGAGGACTACACCGGCATTAACAATGCCATGTTGAAAAAGGCACCAAGTTGTAAAACGGTGATGACCGAGTTTGCCGATTTTATTGAAGATTTCGATCTGGTAGCGCATAACGCTTCGTTTGATAGCCGATTTTTATTCGCAGAAATGAAACGTATCCAACGCTGCTGTGATGGTGAGTTTGCCTGTTCGATGCTGGCCGCGAGACGTCTATACCAGAATGCCCCCAACCATAAACTCGGTACCCTGGTGGACTACCATGATCTGCCCACTGACGGTACGTTTCACCGGGCGCTTGCGGATGCGCAAATGACGGCGCACTTGTGGTTGAAAATGCTGGACGATTTGAAGGCCGATCACGGTTTAAAGAAAATCTCCTTTGGTTTGATGCAGCAACTTGCCAAAGTGCCCAGGGCCAAAATTAATCACTTTTTAAAGGAGCAGGCAAAAGGCTGATTTGCGCATAAAACAACGGTAGAATACAAATACGCTGCTGAGAACATGCAATTTTCTTTCACTACTCTGAAAACTCTTACCAATGACTGATATTGAAGATAAATTAAAACAGGCCAAGACAATGCTCGAAGTAGGCAATAGTGTTGAGGGCCGTATTCTTTTACTGGAAGTTTTAAAGTCAGATGCGAATAACGCGGCGGCATTGTTAATGCTGGGTGGTGCCTACTTTTACGAGAAAAAATTTGCCGAAGCTGAAATGGTGTATGAGAAATTGATTCTGGCAGAGCCGGGTTCGGGCATGTTGTCGATTGCCTTGTTTAACTCTCTCTGGCAACAGGGCCGCCAAAGTGAAGCCGCTGAAGAGATCCGGCGTTTTATTTCGGTGGCCGACAAAGTGCAGGAACGCGAGACCATTGAAAAATATGCCGAGCTGGCGAAGACCATTAGCGAACAAAAATAAACGTATGCAGAGCGTCTGATTATCGGAAGTCATCAGGCCTTTATGAGTATATGATGCATGCTGTATAAGAAATACTCTGTATGTATAATCCCACTAGTGTAATTGGCAAAAGGAGTAGCCTGTGTTTTCTACCTGTTTGAGAAGCTTATCTTCATTCCCCTGTATTCAACAGGAGGGTGTTCTCCGATTATTTCGACAGTTCGTTTTTTTATCTGGCTTGCTTTTCTTATTATTGCCTGATACGGCGGCGGCCGTTTCCCTTGGTAAAGCGACATTGAAGTCTGGACTAGGCGCGCGGCTTAACATGGAGGTCAATCTTACACAGGTGAGTGTCAAACAGGCACGTAGCTTGAAATTTTCGTTGCTTGCAAAAAATAAATACAAGACTTATGGGCTTAGCTATCAGCCGATCTTATCGGACCTGCGTTTTACTTTACAAAAACGTTCTAATGATCAGTACTATCTCAAGGTCTGGTCAACGAAAGCGGTCAAGGATTCTGTACTGCATATCGCGTTGATGATGAGTTTGAATGGCAGACCTGCTGTGTTGACGAAGACGTACTCCCTGCAGATGGCAAAAGGAGTTGTTGTCACCAAAAGTCCACGGGTAAAGGCAAAGCCGCGGTCCGTAATTATAAAGAACAAATCAGTACCGCGTAGTTCAAATGATGTTTCATCTAAGCGAGAAGCCAGATCAGCGCCGACGGAGCTTAGGTATAAAAAAATCGATCCAAAGGTTATCGCCAACAAATCTTCACCAGCCGACGCCTATGCCATGTCCAAATCTGAGAATGCTGTGGTCAGTGACAAGACGGTGATGAAAAAAAATGCGGCACCATTAAAGAATCAGGCGAAGTCTAACAATACCTTAGCCAGTGCAGATGATGATGACGTTCGAAATTTTGAAGCAATGCTTAGAGATAATCCGCCCGCCGCAGGTGCACCAGCGCCATCCGCAACATCGGAACGTTATAAAGTTGAACTAAGTGCAGACAAGGAAATCAAAAAGCCGGGACCGCCGGGTATTCTGAGTGTCTGGATTGGCGACCCAGCATTTTCGCCCGTGGCTCGGCCCGAAACCACGACGGTCGATACCAGTATTGCGGCGGTAGGGGAAACAGCCAAGGTTATCCCCTTTGCACCGATGTTCACGATTGAACCCGCAGAGTATAAATGCATGAAGATTGACCCTTCCGGGTCTGAAGCACGTTTTAGTATTACGCCGAAAGACACCGGTACCTATGAGGTCGGCGCTACGGTTGATTTATACGATACGCCTGATTGCAGCGGGATACCGATCCCTAAACCCGTGACCTCACTCAAGGTGGCAGTAGTGGTCGATGCAGGTGAAGTGATTGAGGGATTTGGTATGCAGTTGTGGACCACATTCTGGAATGGTTTTCTGGATTTCTGGGGTTGGATTGTCACTACATTTTTTGCACTGTTAATGTTTTTGACTCGAAAAAAATTAAAAAAAATATTTGGTTTCGATAACAAGTCTGATGACGCATAGATGTAGTTTATATGCTTTTTAGGTTGAGCCATGTAAGTTTTTGAATAGCTAAAATATAAGTCAAGCCCGACAGCTGTTGTGTTTTTTCTGTCTTTTTATTGATGGGTGTCAAAACTTAAATAGTCTATTTGTGATATATATTTCTAATAGAATAATTTTCACAGAGGTATGTCATGGGTAGGTTAACGACTTTTATACTGATCCTTCTGGCTCTATTAGTAAGTGCTTGTGGTGGAGGTAGCAGCAATAATGCCGGTAGCGGCACGCTCAGCATCGGTCTCACCGATGCCCCGGTAACTGGCGCCCAAAATGTAGTGATCCACTTTACCAGGGTGCAAATCCACAGTGGCGATGGCACTACTACCGAGATCCCAGTTACCGACCCGGCGACCAATCTGCCAGGTCGCAGCATTGACCTGATGCTATTACAGGGCGACAAGAGCGTAGCGTTATTTGATAAGGAGTTACCGGCTGGTAACTATAGCTGGATGCGTCTGGAACTCGACTTAGACAAAAGCTATATCGTGACCTCCACGGGCACCCACCAGCTGAACTGTACCAGTTGCCCGAACAGTGGTTACAAGCTCAATCGTAGTTTCAAGGTCGATAAGGATGCGGTAATGGCCTACACGGTGGACTTTGATCTGCTCAAATCAATCACTCTTGCCAATAATGGTTATCATCTGCGGCCGACCCTGCGCGTGGTCGAAACTGCCGCGGCAGGTCATCTCAGCGGTGATGTTGATGCCACACTGATTGCCAGTCTGGGTGGTGAAACAGGTTGCGTAGTGTATGTCTATGATGGCCATGACGTTATAGCAAACGATATTTACCTGCCTGTTGGTATTGCAGTACCAGCGGATCATTTTAATCCGCTGGCGACCGGCAATGTAGAGGCGACAACACATAAATATACGGTTGGCTACCTGGCGGCTGGTGATTACACGGTTGCACTAACCTGTGATGGAGAGAATGATGACATTTCAGCACAGGATGCCGGCGTCGTTTTTCACGGTGCTGCGAATGTTACTGTTGCAGCAGGGAAAACCACGACACATTCTTTCGCACCTTAAATGAAATTATGGCATCAATTATTGATTTAATAATGAAACAGGGTCTGATCTGGATAATGGGTAATACAAAATATATATATTTGGAATAAATAAATAATCAGGGACTAAATAGTCTGTTACCAGTAGGGACGGTGCCCGTGAGTTTAAGCGACCTAATAGATAAAGTACTAACGCCAGTCTATGATGCAGTCAAGGATATGCACTATTCGTTGCAGCTGGCGCTGATTTTAACCGTCGTTATTGTGACACAAGGTCCTAAACTGTTAGCACTTCGTACCCGCTGGCTTGATTACCGCTTAAACCGTAATCGATTACAGTTTGAAAAAGAGCGTCTGGAAACGCTTAAACTACATTACGAAATTGAAGCGATCAAAAAGACCAATAACTTACCGACTGATACGTACGAAACTGAACTATTTCAGGAAGAGAAGAAATCAACTTTCAGTATAAAATATCCGCATTTTCCCAGGTTGTGGCTCAAATTAGAATCACATATTCAACAGAAGAAAATGTGGCGTTGGCTCAATAAGAAACCACTACTGGCAAATGTTCTGGTCTATATGGGCTATTTATTTATTACACTTGGTTTTTATTTATTTGCCTTTAGTACGATTAGCATGCTTGTCGTTTCTTTCACGGTTGATAGTTTTATACGCGATCTTGGTCCTGGATCTGCGGTCACTATTAATCTGGTTTATCTGGTTTTGACAGGAATCTTTTTTTACTGGAAAAAAGTATTTTCTCATTGGCACAAAGCGTTAGATGAGAAACAGACAAAGGATTCTATCTAAGAAAGACAAGGCATGCAGTCCCCTTTTTCATTTTCGGTGAATGATAATTAAACAAATAAAAGTACCACACGTCAGCATTGGCCTGTGTAATCCCAAAAGCCCGGAGAACGTTGGCTCGGTTTTACGTGCTGCCGGTAACTATCGTGTTGATCATGTCTTTTATACCGGGGATCGTTATCCGCGCGCACTGGAACGTAACCCGGACACACCGAATGTCGGTCGCAGGACCGGCCAGCAGATCCCGATCGCTGGCGTGGAAAATCTTATTACTGCCGCGCGGGAAAATACGCAAATCGTTTGTGTTGAATTTGCCGAGAATGCCATCCCCTTGCCGGAGTATCAGCATCCGGACAATGCCTTTTATATCTTTGGCCCTGAAGACGGAACCATTACACAGGACATTATTGATAAGGCTGATGCCGTGGTATATATCCCCACAGTTGGCTGCATGAATCTGGCGGCAACGGTAAATGTATTGTTATACGATCGACTGGCAAAATCTTCTCAAGTGTTTGATCATAACGAACTCATTCGTCAAAGTCGTGATACGAATAATAAATTAAAAGTGCGATAGCACCTTTTCAGCTTGCATTCATCTTGGCAACCTAAAGTGAAGCTCGTAACACTTTTGTGAAAAGTTACGAATAAAATCTATATACGTTAATTTCAGGATGGTGAATAGCATGGATAGTTTTCGATACGTTGCACTTCTAGTCACTTTTTCATGGGCGCTGACGGCCTGCGGTGGTGGGACTTCCCAATTACCTGATAATAATTCTCCAATAGCGACTGAAGTGACGTTTAGTGGGGCCGGCACGATTGGAATTTTCGACCCCTCTGTGACCTACGATCCTATTAGTCAGCGTTTGTGGATGAGTTATTCCTATGTCAAGCCATCTGTTTATTTTAATACAGATAAACATTTGGGTGTTGGGATACGCCTGGCCTGGTCAGGCAATGCCGGCTCCAGTTGGACGGATGCGGGTTTGGTATCTGCTTTTAGTGATCGGGAAGTCGGACCGTTGCCATCTGTTAATATTGCTTTGAATCTGCCTGCTAATAGTCACGGAACCTGGCAAAGTGAAACATCTTCGTTGGTCTATGATATCAATGCCCCCGTCAGTGAACGCTGGAAAATGATCTGGCACCAGTATCTTAAGGCGAACGGTACTTCATACTTTGTGGACTATGGCTGGATTGCGATGAAAATAGCGGCATCACCTGCGGAACTAATAAATGCACCAACGATAAAACTATTTGGTGGCAAACATATTCAGAATGCTGGACAAGAAACTGCAGCACCGGCATTTTCACCTGCTGCGGGTCCAGCACAGATTGCTTTGAATGTGGATGTTGTGAATGCTAAAATCGGCGTGAATACAAATGAATTGGATATGTGCGTTTGGGCAGAGCCCGGTTTGTTATCCGATAGCAGTGGTTTACATCTGGTGCTGAATTGTCAGTATCTTAACGGTGCCAGTGTCGATGCCTATGTGGTGATGTTTAGTTGTAATAATCCCTGTGATATGACAAAGGCAAATCACTGGGTATATAAGGGACGTGTGTTAACTCCAGGGCATGCCGGTACGATTGGATATCGAAATTATTCGGCGGCAGAGTTAAGCAAAAAAGCTGATACCTATTACTTAATGGTGACACCAGTGAGTGATGTGGCTGAAGCGGCTTATGATGGTTGTCGTGTTTATCAGTTTGATAATTTTAACAATGCGAATCTTTTGCAAAACAATGGAACGTTTATTGAAGTGTTACGTTATGATGGTATTACGGATGTTCACAATGGTGCTTGTTCATCACATGAGAATATGACGGTGGGGATTCTTCACAGCCAGTTACGCAGAGATACCCCACCACAATTGTTTCATATGCTGCAGACCCATATTGGTCTACCTTAGTTTGATATTCAGTAACACTTCAGGGTAGATTATCGACATGAATTCAATAAAATTGTTCGCCAAGGCTCGAATACTTATAGTACGTTAAAAGTACGGTAGCCCGATTACGCTATGCGTTGCAGTATTTGGTAATGATAATCCAGACTATGAAAGCTGAATTACCCATTCTTTATTCTTTTCGTCGCTGCCCTTATGCAATACGTGCGCGACTAGCATTATACGTCAGCAATATTCAGGTTGAATTGCGTGAAGTCTTTTTAGCCGATAAACCAGAGGAAATGCTGGCGTGTTCAGCCAAGGGCACGGTACCGGTATTACAATTACCTGACGGTAGTGTGATTGATGAAAGTCTGGAGATTATGCGCTGGGCCCTGGCGCAAAATGATCCGGATAACTGGTTAACCGATGATGTACCACGGCAAGCCGAGATTGATCGACTTATTACCTTGAACGATACCGAGTTCAAACAGTATCTGGACCATTACAAGTATGCGGATCGGCTTCCAGAACAAGCAATGTCTTTTTATCGTCAACAAGGAGAAGACTTTTTAAAACAACTGGAGAAAAAATTAAACCAGCACGCCTGCTTAACAGGGAACACTATTTCTCTGGCGGATATGGCATTGCTTCCGTTTGTTCGGCAGTTTGCCCATGTGGATACGACATGGTTTTATCAAACGCCCTATGAAAAATTACAGGCATGGTTGGATCGTTTTCTAAAAGATGAATTGTTTCAAGCGGTGATGAAAAAATATCCTCGTTGGCAACCTGGAGATACAGTTCAATGTTTTTAACATTGGTATACAAAATGCGGATGATTTGCAGTACTTTCGGCTATAGTCATAATCAGGAACAATAGGTTCAGCAAAAAATCTGATCAGAGAGAAATTATTTCTAATTTTATAGGATATTCAAACAATAGGGGATAGGCCTTATGAATTACGTAATATGCCAACAAGAAAAAACAGTGGGATAAGCAATGTTTAAGAAATCCCTGGTGGTGCTCTTTGTACTATTCTGGATTGCGCTGGCCATCGATCCTGTTCACCGCGGCATCTGGGCGTTGGAAAACCTTGTGGTTGTTATCGTCTTCCCGATAACGCTTTGGCTCGACAAAAAATATACCTTTACGAACTGGACATTCTTCGGTCTGACCTTCTTTGTCATATTACATCTTTTTGGCGCAAACTTAACCTATGAAAAGATGACCTACTTTACCTGGTTCTCGGAGTGGTTTGGCTGGCAACGCAACTATTATGATCAAGTCATCCATTTTCTTTTTGGCCTACTGGTATTCATGCCATTTTTTGAGATCTTTTATCATCAGGGATATTCCAGGAGATTAAGTTATCTGATTGCCTTCTTGTTCATCAGCAGCATTAGTGCCTGGTATGAAGTCCTGGAGTGGATCAGTATGGTGGTTTTCTGTGGCGAACCAAATTGTTTTCTGCTTGTCACCCAGGGAGATGAATGGGATACGCAAAAAGATATGGCCTATGCCGCTGCCGGAGCTTTTGTCACCATATTGATACATAGTAAAAAAACCTCTGGATCAGAAAGCTACTCTTTTTAACATAAGCATTTATTTTTCTTTAAATCAAAGTATCTTCTATTGAGGCTATCAAACTCACAAGTCTATGTTTAACTTCTTCCGCAACTGGTTAAACCGCCGTGTTATCCAACGCTCCAGTATTACCATAATGCAGTGGGATGAGGCGTTTGCGACTTTGCCGTTGCTGAATGGTCTACCAACAGATGAAAAACATTCACTCCGTGAATTGGCCATTCTGTTTTTGCATCACAAAGTCTTTGAAGGTGCCAGGGGGCTTAACGTGACACTACCGATGGCACTCATTATTGCGCTACAAGCCTGTTTACCAATTTTAAAGCTGGGCCTGAATAGCTATGATGGTTGGGTTGCGGTGATTGTCTATCCCTCAGGCTTTGCACCGAAACGTACCTTTACAGATGAAAATGGCGTGGTGCATTCTGAACAATCAAATTTAGCCGGTGAATCCTGGCAGCGTGGCCCGGTGGTGTTGGCCTGGGATGAAACTGAACACGCTGGGATTATTGATGGCCATAATCTGGTGATTCATGAGTTTGCGCATAAACTTGATATGCAAAATGGTGTGGCCAATGGTTATCCGCCTTTACATGCAATGATGAAAACTGACGCATGGGTTGAGGCCTTTAGTGCGGGCTATAAAGATTTTCAACACCACTGTGAACATGGCAGAGTGAAGGGGATTGATTGTTACGCCGCAACATCACCGGCAGAATTTTTTGCGGTCTTGAGTGAAGTGTTCTTCGAGCGCCCCGATGTACTACAACATCACTATGCCGCTATTTATGATCAGTTGCGGCAATATTATCGACAGGACCCACTAAAGCGATTGAGTTAATATCATGGTGTTATATTCAGGTCGAAGAAATGCTTAGTCTTTCTTAAGGGAGCGTGAACCCACAGCCGATCTGAAATATAATGGTCAATTCTTGTGGGAAAGCCCCACCACTAATCATTTTCTGAGAGTCTGATTATGCCCAGTTCCAAAATTATCTACACCGAAACCGATGAAGCCCCGGCCCTGGCCACTTATTCTTTTCTGCCTATTGTGCAGGCATTTACGAGGGTAGCAGATATTGAGGTTGAAACGCGGGATATTTCCCTGGCGAGCCGAATTCTGGCCAATTTTCCGGATAATCTTTCTGACGCGCAAAAACAAAGTGATGCCCTCGGTGAGCTTGGCGAACTGGCCAAGACACCGGAGGCGAATATCATCAAGACACCGAATATTAGTGCCTCGGTGCCTCAGTTGCGAGCGGCGATAAAAGAGTTGAAGGACAAGGGCTTTGCCATTCCCGACTATCCGGAAGACCCTGGCTCTGATGCTGAGAAGGCCATTAAGGCACGCTACGCGAAAGTGCTGGGCAGTGCGGTGAACCCTGTACTGCGTGAAGGCAATTCCGATCGTCGTGTTGCAGGACCCGTGAAGGAATATGCGCAAAAACATCCACATTCCATGGGGGTGTGGAGTGCGGATTCTAAATCTCAAGTGGCTTCCATGCAGGAGGGTGACTTCCACGGCAGTGAAAAGTCGGCCGTCATTGAAAATGCTGGTGATCTGAAAATCGAATTAAAAACGGATGACGGTGCGACACAGATATTAAAAGACAAACTTGCGGTACTTGCAGGTGAAGTGGTGGATGCCTCAGTGATGAATGTCCGTCAGCTGCGTGCCTTTATTGAACTGAGCTGCCAACAGGCGCACTCCGATCATGTGTTGTTGTCACTGCACATGAAAGCCACCATGATGAAGGTATCTGATCCGATTATTTTTGGTCACGCAGTCAGTGTCTATTACAAAGACCTGTTTGAAAAGCATCAGGCAACCTTTGACAAACTGGGCGTGGAACCACGCAACGGTTTTGGTGATGTGGTGGCAAAAATTGCCGAACTGCCAGAAGCTGAACGAGAGGTAATTGAAGCAGACATTAAAGCCGTTTATGAAGATCGTCCTGCATTGGCCATGGTCGACTCGGTAAAAGGTATTACGAATTTACACGTTCCCAGCGACGTCATCATTGATGCCTCGATGCCGGCGGCAATTCGCAGCTCCGGTCAAATGTGGGGTCGTGACGGTCAGTTGCACGATACGCTGGCAATGATCCCGGATCGCAATTATGCGGGTGTCTATCAGGTCACGATTGATTTTTGTAAACAACACGGTGCTTTTGATCCCACCACCATGGGCACTGTCAGCAACGTTGGCCTCATGGCACAAAAAGCCGAAGAGTACGGTTCGCATGACAAGACGTTCGAGATACCTGCCAATGGCACTGTTCGTGTGATAGATAATAGTGGCAAGATATTACTTGAACATACAGTAAAACAGGGTGACATCTGGCGTATGTGTCAGACCAAGGATGCCCCTATTCAGGACTGGGTTAAACTGGCAGTGACGCGCGCACGTCTTACCGGTCAGCCTGCGATTTTCTGGCTGGATAGTGATCGAGCGCATGATGTCAATTTGATTAAGAAAGTTGAATCGTATTTAAAAGACCACGATGTAACCGGGCTGGAAATAAAAATCATGTCGCAAACAGAAGCGACACAGTACACACTGGATCGTGTTAAGGCGGGTAAAGATACCATTTCAGTGACGGGCAATGTTTTGCGTGATTACTTAACAGATCTGTTTCCTATTTTAGAGTTAGGCACGAGTGCGAAAATGTTATCCATTGTACCTTTAATGGCCGGTGGTGGTTTGTTTGAAACCGGTGCCGGTGGTTCAGCACCAAAACATGTGCAACAGGTACTCGAAGAAAACCATTTACGTTGGGATTCGTTAGGAGAGTTTCTCGCGCTGGCGGTTTCCATTGAAGATCTGGCGATTAAAACTGGTAGTGATAAGGCCAAAGTTCTGGCGGCAGCACTGGATGCGGCCAATAGCCAGTTTCTAAATAATGATAAGTCGCCTTCACGTAAGGTAGGCGAACTGGATACTCGCGGTAGTCATTTTTACCTGGCCTTATATTGGGCGCAGGCACTGGCGGCGCAGGATGATGATCAAACATTGAAGGCGACATTCACACCTGTTGCCAAACAACTGATGGACAATGAAGCCAAAATTGTCGATGAATTAAATGCCGTGCAGGGTAAAGCGGTTGATCTTGATGGTTATTACCTTCCGGACAAGGCTCTGGTTGCAAACATCATGCGTCCGAGTGCGCTATTGAATAGCGTGATTGATAGTCTTGGTTAGTAAAATATACTATTTATTATGCATATTGCCTTAATAGGCAATATGCAATGATCTCTATGCAGCATGCATGTTTTTTTAAACAGCTTGCTGCGACAACGCTATATTTCCCTTGTAAGTAAGCTGTTGCTTCTATGGCATAGTGATTGCACTACTCTCTAGTGATAGAACAATAATCATAATCAATGGAGGGAGTTATGCGTCTAAGCCTTTTAAGCTTTTTATTTCTTTTTGCCTGTCAAGCACTCGCGGATAAAAAACTCACGATTACAGTGCCGTTGTTAACGTATGAGCTGGCGAATAAAGCAGTAATGACAGCAGTGTCAGAATGTACACGAAGGGGTCACAAGGTAGCGGCAGCAATGAGCGGTCGTGATGGTAACCTGTTAGCCTTTGTACGCCACCCACTGGCAGGTCCGCATACGATTAACGTCAGTCAGAAAAAGGCCTATACGGCGGCAAGTCTACAGGCTCCCACAGGAGCGCAATTACAAAAAGAAAGACCGGATTTAAATTTTGCACCGGGTATTTTACTCATTCAAGGCGCGCAACCGATTAATGTGGCGGGGCATTTTTATGGCGGTATTGCCGTTGCCGGAGCCGATACGAAAACGGATGAGGTTTGTGCCAAACATGGTTTGGCAGCCGTAACAGAGTTATTAGAATTTGCTAGTGAATAATAATAGTTTTAATCAAAAAGGGATGCTGAGATAGCCATCTCAACATCCCTTTTATATAAGCCATTGATTTGTAGTTATAAAAATGCAGTAGTTTGCATGCTGACAATATTCTTCTTTTTATTCCTTGAGACAATGTGCTTTTTATCTATCAAGATGGGTTGTAATTAATGCGATAAGCAAATTGTCTTGTGATATTCCTGTGACATTTTTCATTTATTAATACACACAGCGCCGGGGTAGCAATATCCGGAGTTTGAGATGTATGGCATATGGCCATGATATTAACTGTAAAATTCCTGGAGGAATACGATGACCACAAGAAGAAAATTTACCACAATTGCAATGGCCACAGCGGCAGCTGCATTGTTTAGTGCGGCTCCGATGACAGTTGTTCAAGCGGCCAGTGACAGCAAAGTACATTGCTTTGGCGTTAACAAGTGTAAGGGCCATAATGACTGTAAGACGGCGAGCAATGCCTGTAAAGGTCATGCCTCGTGTAAAGGTCATGGTTTCGTTAGCATGTCAAAACATGCCTGTGAAGAGATTGGTGGTTCAGTAGACAAACCCAAGAAGTAGATAGCAATACTGAATAGACCGGTGTCTTACTTTTCCATCAGGGCGCTGGTCTTTTTTTTTAATAACAGAATAACGGTGTCACGCATGGCCTCAGACAAGCAGAGTACGCAACGTCCCTACCTGGGTTATGGCTTGGGATTACGCACAGAGCACTACGAATCTGTGTTGGCAGACCATCCGAAGGTGGACTGGTTTGAAATTATTTCTGAGAACTATATGGTGCAGGGTGGCAAGCCTCTGGATTATCTTACGCGTATTCGTGAAGATTATCCGATGGTGATGCATGGGGTTTCCATGTCGATTGGCAGCACTGCACCCTTAAATATTGATTATCTAAAACAATTAAAAAATCTGATTCAACGTGTTGAGCCTGAGTGGTTTTCAGATCACTTATGTTGGACGGGTGTTGATGGCGTCAATCTGCATGATTTAATGCCATTACCTTACACCGAAGAAGCGATCCAGCACGTCGTAGATCGTGTTAGTCAGGTACAGGATTATCTTGGTCGTCAGATGTTACTGGAAAATGTTTCCAGTTATGTGAGCTACACAGATTCACAAATGAGCGAATGGGAATTTTTTCGCGAAGTCGCAGAGCGTGCGGATTGTCTTATGTTGCTGGACATTAATAATGTCTACGTCAGTGCCTATAATCATAATTTTGATCCTTATCGCTATTTACATGCGATGCCGGATGAGCGGGTCTACCAGTTTCATTTGGCAGGACATACGCACGAAGATAATCTCATTATTGATACACATGACCATCCCATTGCCGATCCCGTTTTTGAGTTGTATGCCGAGGCGGTACGACATTTTGGTCGGGTCTCGACCATGATCGAGCGTGATGATCATATTCCTCCATTGCCCGAGCTGTTGGCAGAGCTGGAACAAGTACGACGTATTGGTGAGGCACAGTTTAACGATAGCATTACTAGTACGCAGGTTGCCTGACAATGTCGAACCTTAACCAACTTGCGAACCTGCAAAAGACTTTTCAGGGATGTGTGTTATCACCGGACAAATCTGCAACGACACAATGGATTCGTACCAGTGGTCGTGCCAGTCCTGAAACGCAATTATCCAAATATGCTTACGCTTATACAGCACGTTTAAAAGAAGTCCTGGGGAATGATTTTCCTGCTGTGCTGATGGCTATTGGGGATGAACACTTTAATCGGCTTGCTGATGATTATATAAATGAATATCCCTCACAGTATTTTAGTCTGCGAGATTTTGGCCAGCACTTGCCATCTTTTATTGCCACACAGATACAAACCGATAAAAACTATCAGGGCCTGGACTGGCTATTTGAGCTGGCAGTATTTGAGTGGTCGTTGGGGCAGTCATTTGATGCAGCAGATGCCACGATCTTTTCCGAAGCAGACATGGCGGTCATCTCGCCTGAAGCCTGGCCTGGTCTTCGTTTTACGCTTCATCCCTCTGTACAACGTCTTGATTTTGAATGGAATGTCACCGAGATATGGCAAATCTTAACGTCAGAGACTCCAACGGCCATCTCGGCTGAGCACGATGTCGCCAGTGCATGGTTACTTTGGCGCGAAAATTTAACGACACGCTTTCGATCCATGTCAGATGAGGAGCAACGTACACTGGATACTGTCTTGAATGGTGGAAGTTTTAATGATGTTTGTGAGGTGCTTGCCATGAGCCTTAATGAAGAAGACGTCCCCATGCACGCTGCCGGTTTTCTCAAGGGCTGGATATCTCAGGGTTTAATCACTGGAGTGACGAAGGAAATATTATAAAATTTCATTGTGATATCTTTTCTAATTTGCCTCTTTAATATACCTTTCAATTTTCTCACATCAATTTTTGTATAATAAAACATCGCTTTTTATCACTTCGTGGTAAGGTCTGTGCTGAATATTCGATACAAATAGCAATAGGTTCATTCAAGAGAGATTATGAAACCCTGGAATTTACTCGACAGTGCGCAAGTCCCCGGTAATGCCGGAGAGTTGCGGTTATATCAGCGCGGTGAGGAATTTTCGATAAAGATTGTCGGTCGTGGTGAGCTTATGAATAGCCGTGACCATGGTTCAGAAGATGCACTTGCCGAGCAAACCTGTGCCAGGCTGACGAATACATCAAAACCAAGATTACTGATAGGTGGTCTGGGTATGGGCTTTACCCTGGCGGCGGCACTTAAACATGCGGGTGATCAGGCGATAGTTGATGTGGCGGAGTTATTGCCAGCAGTGGTGGAATGGAATAAAGGACCACTGGGTGAACAGGCCGGTTATCCACTTGATGACGCTCGCACACGTGTACATGAAGGTGATGTTGCTGGCCTCTTAAAAATCAAACAGAATACTTACGATGCGATTTTGTTAGATGTGGATAATGGCCCTGAAGGTCTTACACGCAAGGACAATGATTGGCTCTATAGTCTGGCAGGTTTGAATGCGGCTTTTGCTGCATTGCGTCCTGAGGGTATATTGGCGGTTTGGTCTGCGGGCCCAGCCTGGGATTTTGTGCACCGATTACGAAAGGTCGGTTTCGAGGTTGAGGAAGTAAGCGTACGTGCGCATGGTAACAAAGGTGCGAGGCATATTATCTGGTTTGCACAACGTCGACGTTAAAACACTAGGAGGTCAAGGTGGCGAAATCACCGAATAAAAATCTGGAACAAGTCGTCGCGGATGCGCGACGTGCAAGTGAACAACGCGATCAAGGTTATCGCGAGCAGGCGTTAAAAATGTATCCGCATATCTGTGGACGCTGTAGCCGTGAGTTTGAACGAAAAAACCTGCGTGAGCTAACGGTGCATCACCGTGACCATAATCACGACAACAATCCTGCCGATGGCAGCAACTGGGAATTGTTATGCGTGTATTGTCATGATAATGAACACCAGCGCCAGCTAGAGGCACATCAGGGCAATAGCACCACGAGCGGTGGTAAGTCCAATACGTCAACGTTTAATCCGTTTGCCGATCTGAAAAACATGCTAGACACGAAGAAGTAATGAAATTTGTTGAGTTCTATGAAGATTTTTAAAGTAAGAACGTTTCATCAATAGGATGGTAAATGCTGGCGGCTTTAATAAGTGAGTTGGCCGTTAGCGCTGGCACACCATAGACTTCAGTGTCGACGGCATGATTTTTTTTAACACTGTCCAGTAACAAATCGAAATCGCCATCACCTGAGAGTAAGACAATAGTATCGACGTCTTTTGCCGCTTCTATAACATCAATGGTTATACCCACATCCCAATCACCCTTGGTGGAACCATCGCTGCGCTGAATATAGGGTTTTAGCTTCACCGTAAAGCCAATATGTTTGAGGGCATCCTGAAATTTGAGTTGTTTATCATCACCACGATGAATGGCGTAGGCAGTAGCAGAGACAATCTCTCCTTTAGTGCTTAGGTGCTGCCAGAGTTTTCGGTAATTAAACTGGCGGGCATAGGCATCACGCGTGGTGTAATAAATATTTTGGACGTCAACAAATAAGGCAATTTTATTTTGCTGTTTCACGAGCGTAACTGACTAACCGGCATAAAACGCGTTACGGTTTTTATGCCGGTAGTCACAAATTAATTAGATTTTTGCTTGCGAGGGGCGTAGGTAGAGCCGCCTTTTCCTGTGCGTTCATTCAGGTCGCTGGCGACACTTTCAGCATGTTGCTTCACAGCACTTAGCGTACCGGGTTTTAGCCCTTCAATTTTTGAGCGGCCATGACCGATTATGTAGCGATGCCAATTTCCCTCCGGCAAGCCTTCAGGAGGGTCAGTTTTTTCGACGCTTACAACTTTGTATTTAGTTACTTTTGGTGGAGTAACTGTCGTGCTGTCTTCCAGTTCTGTAGTCATTGTTTATCGACTCCCTTGATTGGCATGTCCCGAACTACGTCGAGCGCGATTACCCTTATTACCGTTCGCATGTATCGGTGCAGGTCCACCCTTGTGTGATCTTGCTGGTGCTGATGATCGGCGGCCACCCTGTTTCGGCTTACCACTGCGTCCATTTTGTATGGGCTCTGCTTTAATCGATGGATCAGGTTCGTAGCCGGGAATGATATCCTTGGCAATCTCGCGATTGATCAAACGTTCAATGTCTTTAAGTAGCTTCAGTTCATCGACACATACCAGTGACATGGCTTCACCCTCATGGCCGGCGCGACCTGTACGACCAATGCGGTGTACATAATCTTCGGCGACATTTGGTAATTCATAGTTTACCACATGTGGCAGCTGGTCGATGTCCAGTCCGCGGGCGGCGATATCCGTTGCAACCATTACACGTACTTTGCCAGATTTAAAATCAGCCAGTGCCTTGGTACGCGCGCCCTGGCTCTTATTGCCATGAATTGCAGCGGAGGTAATACCATCAGTATTGAGCTGTTCAGCAAGACGATTGGCACCATGTTTAGTGCGCGTAAAGACCAATACCTGCTTCCAGTTATTTGACCCAATTAGTTGCGATAGGAGCTCACGTTTGCGTTTTTTATCTACCGGGTGAACGACCTGGGTGACATTTTCCGCGGCGGTATTCTGTCTTGCGACTTCGACCAGGGCAGGTGTCTTGAGCAGGTCGTTGGCCAGTTTCTTGATGTCATTGGAGAAAGTGGCAGAAAATAACAGGGTTTGCCTTTGTTTGGACAACAACGCGAGAACTTTGCGAATATCGCGTATAAATCCCATATCAAGCATGCGGTCAGCTTCATCCAGAACTAGAAATTCGACCTTTGAAAGATCAACTGATCGTTGACCCACGTGATCGAGTAATCTACCCGGTGTTGCGACTAGAATATCGACACCCTTAATGAGTTTTTGCTTTTGTGGGTTGATGCTAACGCCACCAAAAACAACGGCAGATTTCAATGGCAGATGCCTGCCATAGGTCTGTACGCTTTCGTGAACCTGAGCGGCCAGTTCCCGGGTAGGTGTCAGTATCAGAGCACGTAGTGGGCGTCGGCCTTTGTGTGGCGCGGCGGTCGATATTAGTCGTTGTAATAAGGGTAATGTGAAACCGGCAGTTTTGCCGGTCCCGGTTTGCGCGCCACCCATGATATCGCGCCCTTCCAGAATAAGAGGAATGGCTTGCTGCTGAATAGGGGTGGGGGTGTTGTAGCCTTTTTCGGATATAGCACGGAGTATTTCGGTACTTAGACCGAGGGATTCGAATGACATGTGGTGTTTGCCCTTTAAGGGTTTTGGTTACCGCCTGCCCAGGCATTTGCGTGAGACAGTCCAGGAGGGAACAATTTCATTGTCTTCAAGGTTTACTGCCGTATTAGGGCACCTTGAAGTGGTGACACAGACTGAAGTGTGTCGTGTATATTTAATATGGCGCAGAGTATAACAGGATTCATGTCTTATAAGTGGTTTTCATGCATTATTTATCCTGGCTTATCTGAAAATTGAAGCAGTAAGGAGACAGGAAATTCGATTTTTTATGCTCTTGACCACATTAGACGGTACTGTGGCCTTGAATTATGGGTTTTCTACCTTATATAAAGAGGGGTGTAGTGTTTCTGGTTAAAAAACCGGTTACACTGCACATCGCTACATTCTATCCTGGTTTTTGTCAGAAGTTCTCTCCTGTTAATTTCCTCGTAAGATTTGTAACACGCTTTAATTTTTAATTTTAATGAGGTAATTATCATGGCAACAGGAACCGTTAAATGGTTTAACGAATCCAAGGGCTTCGGCTTTATTTCTCCTTCTGATGGCAGCGCAGATGTATTTGTACATTTCTCTGCTATCGCAAGCGAAGGTTTTCGCACTCTGGCTGAAGGCCAGCAAGTGTCCTTCGATACAGAAAGCGGACCGAAAGGTCCACAAGCAACAAACGTAACGGCGTAATTTTCGGTATCGTTTGATGTTCTGATTAAACTCCGCGAGACCTCGCGGAGTTTATTTTTTTATCTTTAGTAAGGGGTGCTTCAAAGTGAAGAAAATATTTGTTGGAAGTTTGCCTCCCACCACCACCGAAGAATCGTTATTGGCATTGTTTGAGCCATTTGGCACAGTGCGCTCCATTAAACTGGTGAAAGATTTATTTTCAGGTAACTGCAAAGGTTTTGGTTTTCTTGAAATGGAAGGCCATGAAGCACGTGCTGCCATTGCCGAATTAAACGGTAAGACTTTTGAGGGTTATAACCTCAAGGTCAAATATGAAGAAGATAAGGGCCGTGGTGGCAAGGGTAAACGCCGTTAAAGTTGTTTATATTCAAATGGGGTGGATTGATATCTCCCCCTTTTAATTATCTTATTTTGATCTAAAAACACAACGTAAAACAAAAATATAACTCTTCTTATTCTTTCTCTCATCTCCTCATCATATAATATCATTGTCAATCAGGTTAAAACGGATTTCTATGTTTTGGTTTGAATTGATATAGTGGTGTTTGTTAATCTCGAAATATTCTTGAGAGTCATCTATGAAAGCGACTGCTGAACTACAGGTTGTACCTATCGGAACAGGTGTTTCAGTTAGACAGGAAATTAGTCGTGTGCTTGAATTATTACAAGGCCACGGTTTTATTCTTGAGACACATGCTTCAGGCACTAATATCGAAGGTGAGCTAAGCGACATTCTTGCTGCTGTTGAAGAAATCCACCAGACTCTACATCAGGAAGGCAGTGTTCGTTTAGTGAGTTATCTCAAGCTAGAAACACGCAACGATAAGGTACCAACCTTGGCGGGGAAACGCTTGTAGTACGACTGCAACGATATGCAGGGCATTGAGATATCTAATGGCAAACACAAATAACATTACAATCATTGATAAAGTTAGCATGCCGCAGGTGACAGACTTTATTCAATATAAGCTCAGTCATTTTGATTTGGATAAGGTTGAGTGGATTAAATTACTGCCTTTGAACAAAAAGGCTATCCTGCACGGTTGCTGTGCCTATCCTGTACGTACTGCACCACGTTCTCGTACGTTTGCCTCAGGCTATCGTTTGCGTGCCAGTGTCAATGTTGATTTGCCACCACCTTTTATATTCCAACATTGGGGACGTATACCCTCAAACAATTACAAACAGGGATGGTATTCCGGTCCTAAACAATTTCATTTTGAGGATCTTGAAGAATGCGCGATTCATACGTTATCGCACGAGTGTTTTCATTTTCTTAGCCACTCCAAACAGGTAAAACATAAAAATACTGAGGCTAATGCCAACTGGTGGGCAGATCAATGGCTGGCGGAGTTTCGTAACGGATAGCGATCAAGTAAATCCTGTTTTATTTTTAAACTGGCTTGTGAAGCAGATGAAGCTGGTCTACTTTTTAAAGGTAGGTAGCGTTAACAGGGAGAGAATGAAAATGAATACTATTACTGTTTATATTGATGAATCTCTTAACACCCGAGACATGCTGAAACTGAAACATGAAATCATGGCAATGCCACATGTGGTTGACGTGGAACACCCTCGTCATAATAAACATGATTTAACGGTTGATTATGAAGCAGATACCGGCTTGCCGAGTATGCTGTTAAAAAATCTACGCTCTAAAGGGCTACATCCCGACATTACTTCTGCCTGATTTTCTTGCTGTATCCCTATTAACCCGAAGTATTCTCTTCGGGTTTTTCATTACGTTGCTTATTGAGATATTTTGAGATATTTATTGCAACAGACCTGCATGCTTGGTTTCGTCAGCAGGTAGAATGCGCTCTTGCACAAGTCGCCAGACACCGTCTTCTTCTTTCTCTAATAAGATTTCCACTCCCTGGGCATTGATAGTTCCATCGGTTGCTTCTACCGTTTCAAATGTCTTGAACATCACATGAGTTTCTGTAGAGGTAATAAGTTTTAAACCATCATAACGCACCTGTTTTAAAATATTATCTTCAAACTCATGCTTGGTTTGAGCAGACCAATCTGCATGGCCGATATTCTCGTAACCGGGAACACCTTGCAGGCTAACTTTTGTTGAAATGAGCGCCATGTGTGCGGCATGGTCTTTATTGTTGGCAGTTGTGGAGGCATCATTGAGATATTGTTGCGCAATTGCTTCTGACATTACTTATTCCTAAATCTATTTAGTTGTAGGTTGTTCTACAGTCTGTGAGATTGTCTTAACACTTTCTTGCGAATACCAAATGGGATTACAGTCCTTTAAGGTGACTTTGCCTTGTAAAAGATTACCTCGGGAATATTCGTTAAAATGACAAGTATTCGTTTCGGGATCGTAGTTTTCAATCCACAAGTTGTCATCTTTCCAGGTGGCTGTGATATGCAATTGTCCCTTGGGGACGCTGACGGTCATGACACCTCCATAGCGTTTGACAAAAATTTGCTGAAAGTGGAAATAGTACGCCAGCACCCCAACAATAAGAATCACTGACGCACTGATCATGGCAGGTTTCCATTGCTGGTATTTGCCGCCTAGTATGAAAAGTGCGCTTAGTATCAAACCAATGACAATCGCCCAGTAAAGGTATGTAATCATCTGCTCGTCCCCTGTTAGTTTTGTCCATCTTAACGCTGCAGAGAAGGCAAATAAAGGACATGGTATTCGTCAATGTTAATTACTATGCTTTGAAGATGGACATTTAAACTCTGGAGCGTGATTCTCAATGCCTCTCAAACGTCGCCACTTCCTGCAATTGTTAATGGGACTAGGCTCTTCCATTGTCCTGGGATCGGGGCAAGCGGCAGGAGGCATGATGCAACATTCTCGTCTAATTCCCTCCAGTGGTGAACGCCTTTCAGTCATTGGTCTGGGTTCCTGGCTAACCTTTGGTATCGATGTGGATGATGCTGTTGAGATGGCGGCGCGTGAACAGATCTTACGTGAGTTTATGCAGCGTAGCGGTGGTGTGCTGGATTCTTCCCCGATGTATGGAACAGCACAGGAAGTGATTGGCAAGTGTTTGCAAAAGATTGGCCAGCACGACAGTTTGTTTGCCGCCACTAAAGTCTGGGTGCGGGGATATCGTAACGCCATCCCGCAGATGGAGCGATCGCGCCTGTTGTGGGGATTGTCACGTTTTGATCTTATGCAGATACACAATCTGCTGGACTGGGAAACACATCTACCTTTGTTGCAGTCCATGAAAGAACAAGGCAAAGTCCGCTATATTGGTGTGACTACTTCGCATGGGCGTCGGCATGAAGAAATCATGCGGATTATGCGCACACAAAAACTCGACTTTGTACAGTTCACCTACAACCTGCTGGACCGTGAGGCAGAGCAGTATTTATTACCCATGGCGGCGGATAAGGGTATTGCTGTCATTATCAATCGCCCTTTTCAACGCGGTGGTTTATTTGAGCACGTGGGGCAACGTGGACTTCCTCCATGGGCTGTGGAGTTCGATTGCGCCAACTGGGCACAGTTCTTTTTGAAATATATTGTCTCTCATCCAGCGGTTACCTGTGCGATCCCGGCAACCTCGCAATTACGGCACTTACAGCAAAATATGGGCGCAGCCTATGGCCATCTACCTGATACCGCCATGCGTAAAAAAATGGTGGCGTATATCCGATCATTATAACTGGGTGGACTCGTGGTTGGGGTAGCGTGATATCCCTGTGAACATTTTTTAGCAAACTTAATTTCAACGTGTGAAGTTAAACAGGTAAATGTCGATGAACAGGATTCAACAGGTTATTTTTGGTTATTTATGCTTGTGTGCGATGCCACTGATGGCGAAGCCTGTCGTTGAGACAGCGATTTTGGCGGGGGGATGTTTTTGGTGCATCGAGGCAGACTACGAGAAACTCGACGGGGTTTTTGAAGCGGTCTCTGGCTATTCAGGCGGGCATATTGATAACCCTACCTATAAACAGGTATCCGCGGGCAATAGTGGTCATATTGAAGTGGTCAAGGTCTCGTATGATGCGAGTAAATTGAGTTATTCACAGATTCTGGATTTTTTTTGGCGGCATATTGACCCCACACGTAATGACGGGCAATTCTGTGACCGCGGACCACAGTACCGGCCAGCAATTTTTTATCAGAATGACAAACAAAAACAACACGCTGTGGCTTCGATGAATCATATTAATGAGACGAAACCCTTTAAGGCCCCGCTCAAGGTTGAATTAATTCAGGCTGGAACCTTTTATCCAGCTGAGACATACCATCAGGACTATTACAAAAAGAATCCTTATCGCTATAAATTCTATCGGCTCAGCTGCGGACGTGATTCACGAGTAAAAGAATTATGGGGTGACAGTGGTAATTAACCTTGTGTTTTACTGGTTGAATCGATAGACATCTTTTACTACTGTGCGCTAATCATATTATTATCATCACAGGAATTGTCATGTTAGAGAAACAACAACCGGCACCAACCTTTAGCACAGTAAACCAGAACAACAATGTCATCAGTCTGTCTGACTTTGCGGGTCAAAAAAATGTGGTTTTGTATTTTTACCCTAAAGATGACACACCCGGTTGTACGATTCAGGCCAATCAATTTACTGCCCTTGCAAGCGAATTTGCCGCCCTGGATACAGTGGCTATTGGTGTCAGCAAGGATGACTGTAACAGCCACCAGGCCTTTATCAATAAGTTTGGTCTAAAGATTGACCTGCTTGCTGACACAAGCGGAGAGTTGTGCGATGCCTATGATGTTTGGCAGGAAAAGGAGCGCAACGGTGAAAAGAAAATGGGAATAGTTCGTTCCACCTTTGTAATTAACAAGAAGGGCGTGCTTGAAGAAACTATCTACGGTGTTGCAGCCGATGGTCATGCTAAAGAAATGCTGGAGCGAGTAAGAAGACTTGGATGAAGGCTGATATTTATTTGTCTTCACCAACAGGGATAAAGTGACAGCTAAGTCCAAATTGATTATATGGTTTTGTCTCGCCATCTTTGGATT
>Ga0316204_10004074_pt1 | contig 27225 bp, 20 predicted proteins | sample 6monrhotite_MG_2_FD_205661 | JGI IMG/M metagenome (GOLD analysis project Ga0316204, IMG submission 205661) | Microbial mat bacterial communities from mineral coupon in-situ incubated in ocean water Damariscotta River, Maine, United States -... | ecosystem: Environmental > Aquatic > Marine >...
TCGCGGAGCTCCTTCTCGAGGCGGTTCCGCTCCCGCTTCTCCTGGGTCGTGATGTCGACGATCTTCCCCGTCACCGGGTCGTATTCGTTCCACGTCATGTCTTCCAGCATGCCGACCTTGAGGTGCGACTTGCGGTCGAGCTTGCGCCAGTTCGCGCTGAAGTCGGCCAGGCCCGCGAGCAGCGCGGCCCGGATCTCTTCCTCGCTCGCCGTGACCGGCAGCTCGACCTTGACCTCGCCGTTGCGGCCGAAGGTCTCGGGCCACAGGAACTTCACGCCGGACGTGAGTTCGCCACCGAGGACGACCTTCTCGGCCTTCGCGGCGGCCCACTCGGCCTCGGTCGCCTTGACCGAGTGCACGCGACCGGCGATGCCCTCCTCGAAGAGGAGACGGGACATGATCGCGATCATCTGCGAGCTGTCGCCCTCGGCGGGCTCCACGATCGCGACGACGCCGCGGGAGTCGACCGCGCAGAAGTTGATCGCCTGGAGCGGGTCCACCATCAGCGGGAGGACCGCATGGGACTCCGAAGCGCTCTCCTTGACCGGGAAGCGCGCTGCGAGGTCGTTCATGATCTTGGCAACGGAGGGCGCGTCACGGCCGTTCTCGCACTCCCAGAGGATGCGCTCCATGAGCTCGGGATCGACCTCGGTCTCGCCCAGGTCCAGGAGGCGGCGCTTGCGCACGAAGGCCATCTTCTGCTCGCGGCTGACCATCGGCTGCTGCAGGCAGACCGGATAGAGACGGCCGACGCGGCTTCCGTAGAAGATCGAGGGCTCACGGGGGAACGAGTCCGCCGTCATGCCGGGGGCCGTGGGCTCGAACATGGCGAAGGCCGTGTTCGCGTTGTTCTCGGTGTTGGCGTACTGCCCACCGATCAGAGTGTGGAGACGCTCGTAGTTGGTCCGGTCGAGCCAGACGTTCAGGCGGACGTTGACGAAATTGCGGGAGGCTGCGATGACCTCAGGGTGGAGAAAGACACGCCTTCTCAGCATTCCTGAAGCCACTCACCAGGTGCCGGGAACGCACGTGGTGGGACAGCGCGGGCTTCCCATGTGGAGCATGACGGGCTTGCCCGTGCGCTCCTTCTCGGCCATGGCGTCTTCCCAGGTTCCGTACCACACGATGCCGTCGACGACGGGCACGCTGGCGGGGTCGAATTCACCCTCTTCCACGTACTCGAAGTCGAACTCGTCCGCGGGTTTCGATGAGGTCGTCGCCGGATCCTGCGCGGCCGGGAAGGCCGCGCCGGTCAGGAGAAGGGCAAGGGATAGGCTGATCATGTCTAAAGAGGACTCGAGTAGGTGTGCCCGCAGTTGCGATGGCTGCTGGGCGTGATCTTGAGGAGGGGGGCGTCTGCGCTATCGAGACGCATCGACAGTATCGGCAGCCGACCTCGGGGTCGCCTTATAGGCCGTCTTCAAATCGGGAGCCAGCATGACAGAAAATTTGGAGACCCGCGACTCCCCGGAGTTGAAATCATAAGGGCCATTTGGAGCCCATTTGGACCGCCGTGGGGGTCTCCAGGCGGTGGCGCGGCTCTGGATCGAGGGTCTCTCGGCAGGGCCGACCGACCGCCATCGGGCAGGGGTTCATGAGCGGACGCCTGGACGTTCACAAGGGTCCCGGACGGTCTCCCTTCGCCCCGGCGGATCGACCGGGGCGACGCGCTTCGACGGCGGCCGCGGCCCGACCCGCGCGGGAGGGGCCCCTCGCGTCGACGACTCGAGAATCGCTCGCCCTCGAGTTCTAGCTCGCGACACCATCGCCTAGGGTGCGCCCATGCCCCCGTTCACCTTCGATGCGCACGTGGACACGTTGCAGCTCGCGCTCGAGCTCGGCGCAGACCTCGGGACCGATTCGCCCGGGCAACTCGACCTGCCGCGGGCCCGCGCCGGCGGGCTCGACGGCGCCGTCTTCACCGCTTGGGTGAACCCGAAGTACATGGCTCCCGAACGGGGCGGCGCGCGCGCGCGGGCCGAGCAGCTCTTCGACTCGATGGACGCCCTCATCGCCGCGCACCCGGACGCCGTGCAGCTCGTGCGCACGCAGGCCGACTGGCGCGCCGCCCGCGCCGCCGGCCGCTTCGCCCTCGTCGCGGGCATGGAGGGCGGCCACCCGCTCGAGGGCTCGCTGCGCACCCTCGAGCACTTCGCCGAGCGCGGCCTGCGCGTCCTCACGCTCGTCTGGAACAACCACCTCGACTGGGTGCGCTCCTGCGTGCCGGGCGAGGCCCCGGGCGTGCCCGAGGGGCTCTCGGCCTTCGGCGCGCACCTCGTCGGCCGCTGCAACGAGCTCGGGATCGTCGTCGACCTGTCCCACGCCGGCGAGCGCTCCTTCTTCGACGCCGTCGAGGCGAGCTCGAAGCCCGTCGTCGCGAGCCACTCGGGCTGCAAGGCCCTGCACGACCACCCGCGCAACCTCAGCGACGACCAGCTGCGCGCCCTCGCGGCCGCCGGCGGCGTCATCGGGATGCCGTTCCTGCCGTCCTTCCTCGACGCGGACGCGCAGCGCGCCTCGGTGGTGGCGCGCGAGACGCAGGGCTACCGCGATCTGCGCGCGGAGACGGACGCGGGCCTCGAGGTCGAGCGCACGCGCCACCTCGCGGGGACGCTCGCCCCGCTCCCGATCGAGCGCCTGGTCGACCACGTCGCGCACGTCGCCGAGGTCGTCGGCATCGAACACGTCGGCCTCGGCTCGGACTTCGACGGGATCGTGACGACGGTGGAAGGGCTGGAGGACGCCTCGGGTTACGGCGCGCTGGTCGAGCCGCTGCGCGCGCGCGGCTTCGACGAGGCGGAAGTGGCGGCGGTGATGGGCGGGAACCTCGAGCGCGTGCTGCTCGGGTGCTTGCCGGTCGGCTGACGCGCTCGATCGCCGAGGTCCGTCCCCGAGTCGACACCGCGGACGACGTTCCGTAGTCGGGCAGCCGCTCCGCCGGTCGCCGGTTCGGGCCGAAGGTGTCGAACAGTGTGGGCGCCTCCGTCGGGGCGGGGGACGGCGCAAGGCTCTCGTGGCCGAGGTGCTGCAGGATGCGCACGATCGTCTGGGGGCCTCCGACCGCCACGAGCTCGGCCCCGTCACGTTCCCGACCGGAGAGCTGGACGTCTGGGTCGAGTGCCTCACCGGCGACGAGTCCTCTGGCCCCTGGCAGGTCGAGCTCGAGCGACCTCGAGCCCACGCCAGGGATCCGAGGACGCGGATCACTCCTGGCTTCGCGCGGCCTTGTAGCGCTCGAGGTCGTTCTCGATGCGCTGGATCATCACCTCGTTCGTGATCCCCGGCGCGTCAGCAAGGGCCGTCTCGGCCAACGCGATGGCCTCGTCCACCCGCCCGTTCGCGAACAGGGCCAAGGCCAGGGTCTCTCGCACCATGACCAGCATCGGTCCGGCATGGTCGTCCGAGGCCATCAGGTCCTCGGCCAGCTCCAGGGCCAGCTCGGGGTTCTTCAGGTGCTCCTCCACCTCGAGCAGGGCCCGGACCCCCGTCCCGACGGCCTCGATGCCCGGGTCCTTGGCGATCTCGTCCTGCACGGCCAGGCCGTAGAGCTCGCGCTCGAGAGCCTGCTGGTCCGCGAGCCGGCCCGTCTCGACGTAGCACTCGTGCAGCCACCGCAGCGCGATGCGCGTGTACTCGTGGTCCATGCCCAGGACCCGGCGCTTGGCCTCGAGCGAGGCCTCGAGCAGCTCGATGGCCTCGTCCATGCGCCCCAGGTTCAGGTAGAGCTGGCCCAGGTTCGTACGGCTACCCAGGGCCGACTCGGTCTCCGCGGCGCCAGCCGCCACGTCCCTCGCCAGGACGTCCAGGTAAGCAGCCTCCGCCTCCTCGAGCCGCTCCAGGCCTTCGAGCAGCAGCGCCATCCTGCGCAGCTCGTCGCGGGTGCTCTCGTCTTCCTTGCCCGCGGTGCCCTCGAGGAACGCGACGACTGCGGGCATCAGGGCCACGGCCTCGGCTTCGCGGCCCGCCACCTGGAGGAACCAGCTCAGGTAGTAGCTCACCCCGTAGGACAGCTCGTCCTCCTCCCCGTAGCGCTCGTGCACCAGCCGGTGCAGCGCCAGGGTCTCGTCGATCACCGCGTCGTCCACTCTCCGAGATGCTCGCTCGACCACAGCCTCGAGCTGAGCCTCCAGCTCTTCCTTGGTGGACCCGGGGTCGACCAGGTCATCCAGGCTGGGCAAGGTCTCGCGCAGGGCCCGGGCCTCGTCGGATCGGCCCGTTCGGTCGTAGATCGCCACCAGGAGCTCGCGGCTGGCTAGGAGGTCCGGGTGGTCCTCGGGCAGGATCCGCTCCTGGCCCTCGAGGGCCAACAGCACGGTGGCCTCGGCCTCGGCCAGGCGGTCGCTCTCGTAGAGCGCGGTGGCCGTGTCGCAAATGTTCCCGTAGATCATCGGGTGGTCGAGGCCGAAGAAGCCGCGGTCCGCCGCGATGGCCTCTTCCCGCCGGGCCGCGGCCTCGTCCCAGCGCCCCTGCTCCGCGTACAGCAGCGCCAGGTTGCGCAGCATCCCGGAGCGGAAGGGGTCGAGGTCGCCGTAGGTCCGGCCCTGAACCTCGAGCGCCTCCAGCAGGGCCTCTTCGGCCTCTTCGTACAGATCCTCCTCGGAGAGCGAATAGGCCAGGTTGGCCAGGGCCCCCCCGAGCATGAGCTCGGCATCGGGCTCGTGGCCGATCGCCGCGCGCTGGGCCTCGACGACCTGGCGACCCAGCTCCAGGGCGGCGGCGTGGCGGCCTTCGCGCTGGTGGATCAAGCTCATGGCCCACATGCTCGAGCGGAGATCGGGATGATCGAGCTCGAGCAGGGGGAGCCGCAGCTCGTAGGCCAGGGTCCCGTGGCGATCGGCCAGCTCCTGGTCCGCGAGGGCCTCGTACACCTCGGCAAGGACCTGGTGTAGCTCGGCGGCGATCAGGTCATCCTCGACCTCGCCTGCCAGGAGACGGTCGCCGGTGTCCGTCAGGATCGCCTCGAGCAGCACGGTGTCGGCGCCCAGGGCGATGGCCGGCTGAGCGCTCGCGAGCATGTCCGTGATCAGTCGCTTGGTCTCGTTGGCCCGGGTCAGTTCGCGCTGGGCCTCGCCCTCGGCCTCGACGGCCAGTGTGCGAGCCGCCTCGGCCCGCTCACGCTCCTCGTCGGCCGAGTCCCTGGCCGCCAGTGCTTCCTCGCGCGCCGCCTCGGCCTGGCTCTGGGCCAGGACCGCCTCACCGCGGGCGTCCTCGGCGAGGCCCTTCTGCTCGACGGCCCACAGGAGGCCGCCCGTGGTCCCGGCCAGGCCGGCCACCAGAGTCACGGCCAGCAGCCCAGCCGCCACGACGCGCCCGCGGTTGCGGCGCACGAACTTCTTCAGCTGGTAGCCGGCGCTGGGCGGCACGGCCTCGACCGCCTCGTCCGCAAGGTAGCGAGCGATGTCCGCGGCGAAGCTGTTGGCGGTCTCGTAGCGGCGCGTGCGGTTCTTCTCGAGGGCCTTCATCACGATCCAGTCCAGGTCGCCGCGCAGACGCTTGGAGAGGGAGTCGACGTTGACCTGGCGACCGGCGGCGACCGGCGTGGCCGCCTCGCCCAGGGTCGAGACGCGGGTCGAGGGCTTGGCCGGGTCGACCTCGCGGATCGTGCGCAGGAGCTCGTCGTAGCCGGCCGCGAGGGCCTCGCGGATGTCGAAGGGCTTGCTGCCGGTCAAGAGCTCGTACAGCAGCACGCCCAAGCTGTAGACGTCGGCGCGCGTGTCGATGTCGAGCCCGCTCATCTCGGCCTGCTCGGGCGCCATGTACTCGGGCGTGCCGATGATCTGCGCGTACTGGGTGAAGAGCGTCTTCTGGGTCAGCTCGGCGCTGGTGGCCTTGGCGATGCCGAAGTCGATCACCTTGGGCACCGGCACGCCGTCGTGCAGGGTGACCATCACGTTGGACGGCTTGATGTCCCGGTGGATGATTCCCTTGTGGTGCGCGTGCTGGACCGCCTCGCAGACCTTGGAGAACAGCTCGAGCCGCTCGCGCAGGCCCAGCTTCGCCTGGTCGCAGTACTCGGTGATCGGCACGCCGCGCACCAGCTCCATCACGAAGTAGGGCCGGCCCGCGTCGGTCGCCCCGCCGTCGATGACCCGCGCGATGTGCGGGTGCTCCATCAGGGCCAGGGCCTGGCGCTCGGCCTCGAAGCGCACGACCACCTCGCGGGTGTCCATGCCCAGCTTGATGATCTTCAGGGCGACCTTGCGGCGGATCGGCTCCTGCTGCTCGGCCATCCAGACGGTGCCCATGCCGCCCTCGCCGATCTCCTGGAGCAGACGGAAGGGGCCGATGCGGTCGCCGGCGACCTCGGCGCCGGCGACCGCGGCGGGCGCTCCGGATTCGCCGGGGGCGTCGGGCAGGTCGAGGAAGCTGCCCGCGTCGGCGTCGGCCGCCAGGAGCGCCTCGACCTTGGCGACCAGGGCCTGGTCGCCACCGGTGGCCTGGTCGAGGTAGGGCCGGCGCTCGGCCTCGGGCAGGGCGCGGGCGGCGTGGAACAGCTGGTCGGTGTCGGATCGGCTCATGGTCGATGAGGCGCAGTGGGGGGGGATCGGATCGTCGGTTCGGGGCTCACCCCCACATGCGAGATCCGTCGGCGCGGTCGATCAGGGTTCTTCGGAACCCTCTTGGGCGCCCATCGCGTGGTGTAGCCAGGCCCGCGCGAAAGCCCAGTGGCGGGTGGCGGTGGCGGTCGAGATGCCCAGCAGCTCGGCCGCCTCGGCCATCGAGAGCCCGCCGAAGAAGCGCAGCTCCACCAGGCGGGCCTTGAGCCGGTCCTCGGCGGCAAAGCGCTCGAGGGCCTCGTCCAGGTCGAGAAGCTCGGCCGGAACCTCGTCGAGGGTCAGGGCGGTGGGATCCAGGGCCACGCGTCGCCAGGAGCCGCCGCGCTTGGCGGTCCCCTTCGCCCGGGCGCGGTCGATCAGGATGCGCCGCATGGCCTCGGCCGCCGCCCCGAAGAAGTGGGCGCGGCCCTCCCAGGAGACCTCACCGGTGTCCCCCAGCAGCCGCAGGTAGGCCTCGTGCACCAGGGCGGTGGCCTGCAGGGTTTGGCCGGGCGCCTCCCCGGCCATGCGCGCCTCGGCCAGCCGGCGCAGCTCCCCGTAGATCAGGGGCAGCAGCTCGGCCGCGGCGCCATCGCCACCGCCGGAGATGCGCTCGAGGATCCTGGTCACGTCGGGTTCCATCGCCGACAGCATGGCCCCAGGGTGCCCTGCCCGCCAGGGTCGCCACTCAGCTGCGGTCGAACTACCCGTCCTCGACGCGCCCGTCCTCGTCGTACCAGACGTAGCCGATCGGCTCGCCCAGGATGAAGATGTGCACCGTCGAGATGAGCGGCCGCTCGCGGTAGCCCCAGCCGTCGACGTCGTCGTGCTCGGGCGCCGTCCCCGCGAGGTAGACGTGGTTGGGTTCGCCGAGCCGTTCGGAGACCTCGGCCGCAGTCAGGCCCAGGGGATCAGCGATCCCGAGGGCCTCTGCGCCCACCCCTTCCTGGCTACGCCCTCCCGATCACTCTTCAGGAACCCGTCCGCCCCCCAGCGACCGCGCGCGCGGCAGGGCTTCGGCGCTCTCGGGCCGGTCTCACGTTCACCGGGCCCTTTGGGGGCGCACCTCCGCCACCGTCCGGGTCTCCCGACTTTGACGGTTACGCCTTCAGGCTCCCTCCCAAACCAGCTCGAGCTGTGTGGGCGCCTCCGGCGGGGCGGGGGACGGCGCAAGGCTCTCGTGGCCGAGGTGCTCCAGGATGCGCACGATCGTCTGGTCCGAGGTGATCGCCGCGATCCAGCGCCGGCGCGCACTCGGCTCCTGTAGAACCGGAAGACCGCGCGCAGCAAGACCCACCGCAGCGCACGGCAGAGCTCGACATCCAGGGCGAGCAGATCGCGCAGACGCCAGGGGAACGAGATCACCCACCGCCGCACCGGAACAGTGGGCAGGACGTGGTCCAAGAGGTGCGCGGCGCTCTCGGCCATGCAGCGAGGGGGGGGCGCGTCGAGCGCGACCTCGGGACCGAGTGTTGCGCTGGACCCAACCCCGGTTACCCGGGCCGGGCGTTCGGGTAGACTCGGATGGCGCCGGAGCGGCCTCCCGCTGCCCAGGACCGGAGAGAGAGGTACGAGCATGAGTACGAGAACGAGAGTCTTCAGAATCCTCCTGGCCGTGATCACGCTCGCCGCGCTGGCCTTCCTGTACATCGTCGACGGGAACACCTTCAGCTAGGCGCCCGTCGGCGAGACACGTTCGACCGTCGTCGCCGCGGTGGAGCCCGAGGCTTCGGTGCCGCTCGCGCCTGCGACCACGCCCGCGCTCGAGGATCCGCCGATCGCGAACGAGGCCGGTGCCGAGCGCGCGACCCTCTGAGGCCGGGCTTCGCAGCCGCCCCTCGCGGTCGCCGGCTGACCGGATCGTCGGAACGAGCCGGTTGGCGCAAGCCCGACCACGCAGGCGAAACCGATGGGTGCGCCGTTCGTCGGAACTCCTGCTCCACGAGCTACTGGAACAGGAGACGAGCATGCAATGGGACTTCACGGACGTGGCCGAGACGGAGGACTTCGCGTCCCTGCCGCAGGCCTGGTACACGGTCAAGATCGAAGAGGTGCGTGAAGGGCGCACGCGGGACGGGGGCTCGCGCTGGGGGCTGAAGCTCGTCGTCGCCGACGGGCGCTACGCCGGGCGGGTCGCGGCCTGGGACGGGTTGGTCTGGTCCGAGCGCGGATCGCCACGGGCGAAGCGCTTGCTGGAAGCGCTCGGCTTCGAGGTGACCGGCTCGATCGAGCTCGAGCCGCACGAGCTGCTCGGGCGCCAGTTCGACGTCGAGCTCGTGCTGGAAGAGTGGGAGAATCCGATGACGGGACGGCGCCAGCGGCGCAACACGGTGCCCTACGACGGCTTCCTGCCGGAGGGGCGCGCGGCGGAGCGCGAGAGCCAGGCGTCCCAGGGCGCGGCGATGACGGTGCACGATCGTGGGGGCGCGCGGCCACCGGTGGACGACACGCCGTGGTGATGGGGCGTGGCTCGGGGCTGGGGACGTCTCGCGTCGCTATTCCACGTCCGGCAGGTCCTGTAGCCTCTCGGGGTGAACCAGCCGAAGTCGTGCGTGAGGAGTGGCCATGAGTGAGGACCCGAAGGGCGGCGGAAACGCCGGAGCGCCGGAGGAGCCGGGCAACTCCGTGCTCCGCTTCCTCGAGCAGAAGGTCGGGGAGGCGCCCCACGTGAACCTGCGGGACGAGGACTCGGCGACGGTCTCCGCGCCGGTCATCGATCCGAGCTCCATGGAGAAGCTCTCGGTGCCGCAGGGCCGCGGGAACTACCAGCTCATGGGCGAGATCGCCCGCGGCGGGATGGGCGTCGTGCTCAAGGGCCACGACACGGACCTCGGGCGCGACATCGCGGTCAAGGTGCTCGACAAGCGGCTGTGCGAGCGCATGGATGTGGTGCAGCGCTTCGTCGAGGAGGCGCAGATCGGGGGCCAGCTCCAGCACCCGGGCATCGTGCCCGTGTACGAGCTGGGCCTGATGGAGGACGAGCGGCCCTACTTCACGATGAAGCTCGTGAAGGGCCGGACGCTGGCCGCGCTGATCGCGCAGCGTGAGACGGCGGCCGACAATCGCGGGCGGCTGGTCGACATCTTCGAGTCCATCTGCCAGACGATGGCCTACGCGCACTCGCGCGGGGTGATCCACCGCGACCTCAAGCCGGCCAACATCATGGTCGGCGCCTTCGGCGAGGTGCAGGTGGTCGACTGGGGGCTGGCGAAGGTGCTCGTGCGCGGCGGGACGGCGGACGAGGAGCGCTCGCGCGAGTCGCAGCCTGCGCGAACCATCCTCGAGACGGTGCGCAGCGACGGGACGAGCGGCAGCTCGCACTCGCTCGTCGGCTCGGTGCTCGGCACGCCCGCCTACATGCCGCCCGAGCAGGCGGCTGGACGAGTGCACAAGCTCGACGAGCGCTCGGACGTCTTCGCGCTCGGCGCGATCCTGTGCGAGATCCTGACGGGCGCGCCGCCCTACGTGGGCACGACGCAGGAGATCCTCGAGGCCGCCGCGCAGGCGGAGCTCGACGACGCGCTCGAGCGGCTCGACGCCTGCGGCGCAGACCCCGTGCTGATCAAGTCGGCCAAGCAGTGCCTCATGGCGGCGCCGGCGGCGCGGCCGGCGGATGCGGGCGTGCTGGCCGAGCGCGTCCACGCCTACGTCGTCTCGAGCGAGGAGCGCGCCCACCGCGCCGAGGTCGAGGCGACCGAGGCCCGCGTGCGCGCCGAGGAGGACCGCAAGGCGCGTCGCCTCACGCTCGCGCTGGGAGCGGCGGTCGTCGCGATCGTGCTCGTCGGCAGCGGCGGCTGGCTCTGGGTCCAGAACGAGCGCTCCACCCAGCAGGCGATCGAGGCGGAGCGCCGCGAGGAGCTCGCGGAGCGCGACCGTCTCCTGCGCGAGGAGGTCAACGCGGCGCTGAACGACGCCGCCGTGTTCCAGGGCGCCGAGAGCTGGGACGAGGCGATCGTCGCCGCCGAGCGCGCCCGCGCCCTCGCGGAGGGGGGCGAGGCCGGCGCCGAGCTCATCGCCTCGGTCGACGCGACGCTGGCCGCACTGAACGAAGGGCTCGCGGGCGCGGAGCGCCGGGAGGAGTTCCGGCGCGACACCCAGCGGCTGGTCGCGGAGCTGCGCGAGGTCGCGCGCCCGGACGAGCAGCTGGAGGACGAGGACAAGGACCGCCAGTTTCGCGAGACCTTCCTGGCCCACGGCATCGATCTCGACGGCGTCAAGCTGGAAGGGGCGGCCGAGCAGCTGACGCGCCGCGGTCTGGGCTCCGAGGTCGCGCTGGCCCTCGACGCCTGGGGGGAGGTCCGGCGCCTGCGCGAGGACGAGGACGGCGCGCTGCGCCTGCTCGAGCTGGCGCACCGGATCGACCCCGACCCGGACCGCGCGCACCTGCGAGAGGCGATGGCGGTGCGCGACCTCGAGGAGCTGCGCTACCTCGCGGAGGAGGGCTTCGAAGGCCAGCCCGCGAGCACCTGGGCGCTGCTCGGCGCGTCGCTCGCGCGCCTCGAGGACCGGGACCTCGCGCTCGAGGTGTTCCGCACCGGTCTGGGGCTCCATCCGGAGGACTTCGAGCTGCACTACCTGCTCGCCGCTCAGCTGACGCCGGGCGTCGAGGACTCGAAGACGCACGCGGAGCTGCGTGAGGCCGAGGCGCTCTGGCGGGCGGCGCTGGCGCTCGACCACACCGCCGCAGGAGCGCACTTCGCGCTCGGGTGGGTCTACCGTGGCCTTCAAGACCCGGAGAGGGAGCTGCGCCAGTTCGACCTCGCCTACGAGCTCGACCCCACCCTGAACGAGTGCTGGTTCCGACGGGCTCAGGCGCTGGGGCGCCTCGGGCGCCTCGAGGAGGCGAGGGCCAGCTACGAGAAGGGAACCGAGCTGGAGGAGCCGGCCTGGGTCGAGGGCTGGTCGCGGGCGTCCCTGGCCCGGTACGTCGCGCTCGATGGAGATCACGAGCGGGCGCTGCAGATGAGCCGGGACACCTGGGACTCCGGACTCAGCTCCGGCTTCTTCCTGCGCATCTGGCTCCTGCAGGGCTTCGGGGTCGTGGCGGGGCTCACGGGCGACGAGGCTCCGCTCGTCGAAGCGCGGCAGCTGGTCGACGAGTACTTCGCGGGTTCGGGCGACGCCGGAGTACGGGACCTGACGCGGGCCTACGAGCGCTATTCGGGTCTCCTGCTCCAGCTGGCGGTCCATCGAGGTCAGCTCCACTCGCCGCCGCCCATCACCGACGAGGGCCGCCGGGTCCTGCTCGCCCACTGCATCGAGGTGGCGCGGGACGGGACCGAGCTCGGTCAGGACAACATCGGGCTCTGGCGGCACCTCGGTCAGGCGAGCTACTTCGCCGGCGACGCCGAGACCGCGGTCGCGGCGCTGACCCGAGAGGACGAGCTGGACGACGAGGACGATGTCGTGAACGGCTTCGCCCTGGCCCTGGCGCTCCACGCCCGCGGCGACGAGACCCAGGCGCGCAGCCGCTACCTCCAGGCGCTGACCTGGATGGCGAAGGACCCGGAGAGCCCCGCCCCAGTGCGTCAGTGGTGGCGCGAGCAATGCGCCGAAGCCCTGGGGCCGGAGTGACCGTGTCGATTGGTGTCAGGCTCAAGTCGGTGGGAGATCGAGCCTGACACCAATCGACCCGCACCCCCGCGTTGACCCGACCTCACCCACCGGGGATCCTGTCCGCATGACCTCCGCCCCCGACACCGACGCGGCCTGGGCTTCGCTGCCCGTGACGCGCGACGCGCTCCTCGACGCGGCGCGCGCGGCCTACGCGCGCGCCCACAGCCCGTACTCGAACGTGAAGGTCGGGGCGGCCGTCGTCGATCGCGAGGGCCGGGTCTTCGTCGGCTGCAACGTCGAGAACGCGAGCCACGGCCTGACGGTCTGCGCCGAGCGCAACGCCATCGGTCGGGCGGTCGCCGATGGCGCGGGCGAGCTGCTCGCCGTCGCTATTGCGAGCGATCAGCCCGCGCCGCTGATGCCCTGCGGCGCCTGCCGCCAGGTGCTCTGCGAGTTCGCGCCCGAGCTGCTCGTGGCGACGGTCGGCGCCGAGGGAGACGTGGTTCTGTCCCGCCTCGACGTGCTCCTGCCCCAGGCGTTCACGCGCCGCGACCTCCCGCGATGACCGTCCCCGCCGCGGCGAAGAAGCGGGCCGCCGAATTGCGCGCCGAGCTCGAGCGCCACAACCGCCTCTACTACGCCGAGAGCGCGCCCGAGATCTCGGACGCGGAGTACGACCAGCTGTTCCGCGAGCTGCAAGGGCTCGAGGAAGCGCACCCGGAGCTCGCCACGCCCGAGAGCCCGACCCAGCGCGTTGGCGCGCCGCTGCCCGACGGCGAGAGCTTCGACAAGATCGCGCACGTCGAGCCGATGATCTCGATCGACAGCCTGTTCAGCGAGGAGGAGGTGCGCGAGTTCGCCGAGCGCATCGGCCGCTTCCTCAAGCTCGAAGAAGGCGAGGACGAGGCGTTCGAGTGGTCGGTCGAGCCGAAGTTCGACGGCGTCAGCGCGGCGCTGATCTACGAGGAGGGCGTGCTCGTGCGCTGCTTGACCCGCGGCGACGGTCGCGTGGGCGAGGACGTGACGCAGAACCTCCGCACGGTGCGCAACATCCCGCTGCGGCTCGACGGCGGCGAACGGCCCGTGCCGAAGCTGCTCGAGGTGCGCGGCGAGGTGCTGATCGGCCTGGAACGCTTCGCGGCCTTCAACGCGGCGCGTGTGGCCGAGGGCCTCGAACCCTTCGCGAATCCGCGCAACACGGCGTCGGGCGCCATGCGCCGCAACGACCCGGCGGAGGTCGCGCGCTACCCGCTCGAATTCCACAGCTACGCGGCACCGCGCTGCTCGGACCACGCCTTCGCGACGCAGTCGGAGCTCTTCGAGGCGCTCGAACACTGGGGTCTGCCGTTCTCCGGCCACGCCGAGATCGTGAAGGGCCTGGACGCCTGCCTCGCCTACCACGCGCGGATGGAGGCGAAGCGTGACGACTTGCCGTTCGAGGTCGACGGCGTCGTGGCGAAGCTGAACGACCTGCGCCTGCGCGAGCGGCTCGGGAAGACCGCGCGCGCGCACCGCTGGCAGTACGCGCAGAAGTTCGCCGCGCGTGAGGCGACGACGACGCTGCGCGCGATCGAGGTCTCCGTCGGAACCAACGGACGCCTGACGCCGCGCGCTCACGTCGACGCCGTCGAGGTCGGCGGCGTGACCGTGCGCCACACGACGCTGCACAACGCGGAGTACGTGGAGGCGCTCGGCGTGAAGATCGGCGACCGCGTCTTCCTCAAGCGCGCCGGCGACGTCATCCCGCAGATCACGGGCGTCGCGAAGGCGTGCACGGGCAAAGCGCCGAAGGGCTGGAAGGACGGCATCCCCGCCGAGCTTCTCGACGACGAGGGCGCGCCCCGCGTCGGCATGTTCGTCGAGTACGGCCAGGCCTTTCATCCGCCGAGCCATTGCCCGGCCTGCGGCACCGAGTCGGTGAACGAGGGCAAGTACTGGCAGTGCCCGAATCTCTACGGCTGCCTGCCGCAGCAGATCGGCCGCACCGCGCTGATGGCGGGCCGCAACGCCTACGAGATCGACCGCATCGGCGAGAAGCAGATCGCGCAGCTCTTCGCCGCCGGCTTGCTCGAGACGCCGGCGGACCTCTTCTGGCTCGACCGCGACGAGGGCAAGCGCGAGCAGCTGCTGGAGCTCGAACGCTGGGGCGAGAAGAGCGTCGACAATCTCTTCGCGCAGATCGAGGAGCGCCGCGCCGTTCCATTCGAGCGCTTCCTCGTCGGCCTCTGCATCCCGGACGTCGGCACGGCGACGGGTCGCCTGCTGGCGCAGCGCTTCGAGTCGCTCGAGGACCTGCGCGCGGCGAGCGCGGAGGACTTGATCGAGATCGACGGCATCGGCGAGGAGGTCGCGGACAAGATCACGCGCTGGTTCGCTCGCGCGGAGAACCAGGCGCTCGTCGCGCGCCTGCTCGAGGGCGGCGTCGATCCGCAGTACGGCGGCTCGGCGCCGACGGGCGGCTCTTTCGCCGGCAAGACGGTCGTCTTCACCGGAACCCTCGAGGGCATGGGCCGCGCCGAGGCCAAGCACAGCGTCGAACGCCAGGGCGGCAAGGTCGCCTCCTCGGTCAGCAAGAAGACCGACTACCTCGTCGTCGGCGGCAAGCCGGGCAGCAAGGCGAAGAAGGCGGAGGAGATCGGCGTGACCGTGCTCCTCGAAGAAGCCTTCCTCGAGCAGTTGCAGGGCTGAGTTTCTCGCTGCATCGGGTCAGGCCGCAGGCGCTCTTCCTCCGGGAACGCGAAGGGCTCTCACGGGGTCCGGAGCGCCGATGCGAGCCGGGTGGTGACTTGCCCCGGCGGCACTCCTATGTCGAATTCCCCTCAATGGAGTCAGGGCTTCAATAGAGATTCAATCGTTTGTGCCTTGCGGTCTCGATTCAGCGGGAGGATCGTGACGAAAGGCCCGTGAGGGAGCGGGCCAAGCTACTTTCACGGGAGGAGAGATCGTGAATCGAGCCGGTATCGCTCTGTTGAGTTTTGTGTTCTTGTTCAGCTGTACACTCTTGTCTTCCGCCTCCGCTGGGCTCCGCTCGAGTGGATGGCAGCTCGTCGGAGACAACGTCATCGGCGGCCAGTGCTACGAGCCGCTGACGCCCACCCAGGAAGGCCATGTGCTGAACGCGGTCGCCCTGGTCGGAGGGCAGGCCGCAGCCGATGACCTCGCCGCGAAGCTCGAGGCCGGGGAGGTCAACCTCGTCCACACTCCGAACAAGTCGGGGGAGTCGGACGCGAACACGATCGGGATCGACCTCTCCCAGTCCACCGGGGTCGTGGGGGCCGTGGCACTGCACGAGGCCGAGCACCAGGAGCGGGCGGCCTCGCAGCCCGGAGCCACGGCGAGCAGCGGTGATCCGCTGACGAGCTGGGGCGACATCTCCGACGACGGCTCCTGCTCCAACCCGTGTGGCGGGATGGAGCACGCTGCGATGGGCGTGACCTCCATGGAGCGCCTCGGTGCCTACGCCTGCGGTCCGTTCCCTTCGGTGACCGAGCTCGAGCAGATCTGCCGGGACTGGTTCGACATGCGAAACCGGATCATCACGCTCTTCCATCAGTCGAAGAACGCCGGCTGTCCGACGAGCCAGACAGGAGCGGAGTTCACGTCCTCCGTCCTGGAGAAGCCGGGGTGCTGTCCGTGATGTCCTCCGACAACGTTCAGTCCAGCCACGGACCCTCCGGAGCCGTGCGAATTCGAGAGAGCGCCAGCAAGATCGAGATGAAGTCACACGCTTTGATGTTCGCCCTCGGGGCCGCCTCGGTCGCCGCCCTGCTCGCCGTGCTCGGTGCCTCCTCGACGGGACCGCAGAACCCACCGGTGGACCCGGTCCTGCACGACACGTTCCCCGAGCCCGGAGACCTCCAGCTCCTCGGCGCGGAGAAGGGCTCGGTGCTGCTGCGCACGAACGCGCCCGAGGTCGAAGGGCGCCTCACCTACGACACGACGACGCGCAGGATCGACATCGCCTGGCTCTACGAGGTCAGCGGGTTGATCGACGGAGACCTGCTCAGCGACCCCACGAAGGCGCGGAGCCGGCAGTCCCTGGCGCTCGAGTTCTGGCCGACCGAAGTGATCTCCGCGGGGCCGCTACGCATCGTTGCGGCTGGGCTGAACGGACGAGGCAATCACCTGCTGCAGGTGATCGAGCTCGAACCGCTCGAGAGACTGCCATCGCTCGCGATCGATCCGACGACGAGTGAGAAGCGCATCCCTAACGTCCAGCTTGAGGTCGCGAGCCGCGAGACGCCCCTGCGCTCGGCGGTCGGCGCCGGGCGCTTCATCGGCCACATGTGGTGGAACCGGGGCGCGGCGGACCGCGTCTTCGTCCAGTACCAGGACACGCGCGAGGTCTGCGAGGTCGATCTCACGACGGGGGACGTGGTGAAGCAGGTCGCCGTGAAGCCGGGCACGGCCGGCGCGGACCCCTCCGCGCTCGTGGTTCCGGACCTCGCGCGCTTCCACCTCGCCGCGGGCGATGGCGACCACATCGCGAAGGGCTACGTCTACTGGCTGTACAGTCCGAATGCGACGACCGGGACCTACGTCCTGCTCGAGGACACGGACCGCGACGGCGTGATCGACCAGGCGTCGTCCAGGACCGACTGGCCGTCCGAGTTCGCGACCTTCACGAACTACGCGTCGCTGCGCTGAGGCCCGGGCCGCCACTCACGCCGACGCCTCACCCCCGAAGCGGTGGCGCAGGTGCCGAGCTCCCGCCGAGGAGCTCGGGGCCGCGGGTGCGCCCCTGCCGGCTCGATCCAAGCAGCTCTTCGCCGGTCGTCGGCGAACTACCGCGGGTACCCGAGATCGGCGAGGGCGGCGCGGACCTCGTCGAGGACCTCGGGCGCTTCGATCGTCGGCGGAACCGTCACGGCCTCGCCGTCCGCGAGCTGGCGCATGGTCTTGCGCAGGATCTTCCCGGAGCGCGTCTTCGGCAGGCGCTCGACGACGACGGCCTGCTTGAACGAGGCGACCGGACCAATGCGCTCGCGCATCATCGCCACGACCTCGCGCACCACTTCGTTCGCCGGCGCGCTCGTGTCGGACTCGAGCACGAGCAGGCCGACCGGGAGCTGGCCCTTCAGCTCGTCGTGCACGCCGATGACGGCGGCCTCCGAGACCGCGGGGTGCTCGTCCAGCACCTCCTCCATGGCTCCGGTCGAGAGGCGGTGCCCCGCCACGTTGATGATGTCGTCGAGGCGCGACATGACGAAGACGTAACCCTCCTCGTCGATGTAGCCGGCGTCGTCCGTCTGGTAGTGCCCCTCGAACTTGGTGAGGTAGCGCTCGCGGTAGCGTTCTTCCGCGCGCCAGAGGGTCGGCAAGCTCCCGGGCGGCAGCGGGAGTCGGCAGACGATCTCGCCGATCTCGCCGCGGGGCACGGGGGTCCCTCGTTCGTCGAGGACCTGCAGGTCCCAGCCCGGCACGGGGCGCCCGGCCGAGCCGGGCTTCACGCGGGCGTCGTCGAGCCCGAGGCACTTGGCCGTCATCGGCCAGCCGCTCTCCGTCTGCCACCAGTGATCGATCACCGGCACGCGGAGGCGCTCCTCGGCCCAGGCCAGGGTGTCGGGGTCGCAGCGCTCGCCGGCGAGGAACAGCGCGCGTAGCGAGGACAGGTCGAACTTGTCGATCCACTCGCCGGCGTGGTCGTGCTGCTTGATCACGCGAAAGGCGGTGGGGGCGGTGAACATCGTGGCCACCCGGTGCTCCGCGACGACGCGCCAGAAGGCGCCCGGATCCGGCGTCCCGACGGGCTTTCCCTCGTAGAGCACCGTCGTGTTCCCGTGCAGGAGCGGGCCGTACACGATGTAGGAGTGGCCGACGACCCAGCCGATGTCCGAGGCGGCCCAGAACACCTCGCCCGGCTTCACGCCGTAGACGTTGCGCATCGACCAGTGCAGCGCGACCGCGTGGCCGCCGTTGTCACGGACGATGCCCTTCGGCGCGCCGGTCGTGCCCGAGGTGTAGAGGATGTAGAGCGGATCGGTCGCCGCCACGGGGACGCATGGGTGCGGATCGGCGTCGGCCATGGCGACGCACCAGTCGAGGTCGCGGCCCGGGAGGAGCGTCGCTCTGCAGGCGTCGCGCTGGAGCACGATGCTGCTGTCGACGCGATGCTCGGCCTGCTCGAGCGCGCCGTCGAGCAGGGGCTTGTAGTCGATCGTCCGCCCCGACTCGATGCCGCACGAGGCCGAGACGACGACCTTAGGCTCGGCGTCGTCGATCCGGCTGGCGAGCTCCTTCGAGGCGAAGCCGCCGAACACGACGGAGTGCACCGCGCCCAGGCGCGCGCAGGCCAGCATCGCGACGACGGCTTCAGGCACCATCGGCATGTAGATCACCACGCGGTCACCGCGCTCGACCCCGAGGCCAGCGAGGACTCCGGCGAAGCGAGCCGTCTCGTCCCGCAGCTCACGATAGGTGTAACGGCGCACCGACTCGGTCACCGGACTGTGGTGGATCAGCGCCACCTGCTCGGCGCGGCCCGCGTCGACGTGGCGGTCGAGCGCGTTGTAGCAAGTGTTCAACGAGGCGCCGGTGAACCAGCGATAGAACGGCGGGCGCGAGTCGTCGAGGATCGCGGTCGGTGCGACCTCCCAGTCGATTCCCTTCGCAGCCTCGCCCCAGAAGTCATCGGGCTCGTCGGTCGAGCGACGGTTGGCATCGGCGTAGCTCATACGGCCAACCTAGCAGAACTCATCGAACGATCTGACGATCTGACGAAGCCCCGGTGCGTTCAGCTCGTCGAGGTCCGGGCCGGCCTCCGAAGGTCGCTCCTCGCTCAGTCCTCCTGGTCGCGCTCGAAGCGGTAGCCCTTGCTGCCCAGCTTCAGCTCGAGGGCCGCGGGCCCCCGAGACTTCGTGGCGAGCGAGAGGGTGGGCAGGGTGCGGTCCGAGAAGTCGAAGGCGGCCAGCTCCTTCTTGCCCACGGGCGCGAAGGCCAGCTCGGCCGGGAAGCGCGGCGCCTTCATGTCGAGCATCCGGAGCTTGTCGCCCTCGAATCCGATCTCGACGGTCGTGTCGACCTCGGGGTGGTGCAGCCGGACCCAGACGTGGACGCGCTTCGATTCTGCGTCGAAGCGCGCTCCGATCTCGCGGCTGGAGAGGATCTCCCCGTGCTTGTCGACGTGCTTCGGCAGGAAGCTCGTGAGGATCATGTTCGGCCAGGACTTCGGAATGCCAGAGGCCAGCGAGCTCTCGATGGGTCCCGCATCTCCTGCGAGCAACGCTTCGACGATCTCGGCGGCTAGCTCACGCTCCGCCTTGAACTCGGCCTTCTTCGCCGGCTTCTCGCCGGAGAGCAAGGCGATGGCCGCCTGGCCCTCTGCGCCGATGTGCAGCGCACCCCCCTCGCGGCGGACGACGAGGTCGCCGCTCTTCTTCGACGTGTACCGGCCGACCAGCTCGTCGAGTTGGTCGTCGCCCCAGCGGACGGTTTGCGGCGGGGGCGGGGACTTGGCGTCCTCGTCGACGAGCATCGCCGACAGGCCCCAGGTCACCTGCCAGTGCATGCCTTCGCGGTTGCTCATGAGGAGGACCATCACGTCGTCCTCGACGAAGTACCGGATGTAGCTCTGGAAGCCGGGCGCGGTGCCACCGTGCGAGACGACGCGCCTGCCCTTCGGACGGTCGAGCACGTACCAGCCGCAGGCGTAGTTCTCGAGCGCCGGCTCGAGCAGCTTCGCCAAGCTCTTCTCCGGGAGGATCTCGCCGCCGAACAGTGCCTGCATCCAGAGGTGCAGATCGCTGACGGAGGTGACGACGCCGCCCATGCCCCGGTAGGCCCAGCCGCTCAGGTAGTCGTTCGTGAGCTTGCCGCCGTCGTGCGTTCGCGCGAGACGCGGCTCGTCGGCCTCCGCGACGGAGTCGATGAAGTAGGTGTGCTCCATCCCGGCGGGGGCGAAGAGGTTCTCGTCGACCCAGGTCTCGAACGCTTCACCGGACGCCCGCTCGACGATGGCGGCGAGCATCGCGTACCCGCCGTTGTAGTACTCGTGTTGCCTGCCCGCGGCTCGGGCACGCTTGGCGCGCAGGTAGCCGGCCATCGCGGTGTCGAGGTCCGGTCCGCCGCCCGAGGGGCCCGAGCGAGGGAAGCCCGCGGTGTGGTTCAGGAGGTGCTGGATCGTGACCTCCTCGTGCTCCTTCGGCACGTCGGCGAGGTGCTTGGCGATCGAGTCCTCGGTTGAGAGCGTGCCGAGGGACTCCAGCTTCAGAATCGCCGCAGCCGTGATCTGCTTCGATGCGGAGGCGATGTCGTAGAGCGTCTCGGGCGAGTTGCGCACGCCTTCCCCCGGTCGAGCCTCGCCGTAGCCCTTGCGCAGCACCACGCGCCCCTCGCGAGCGACGAGCACTGAGCCGGAGAAGCCGAAGAGCTCACAGCGTTCCAGGTAGGCGTCGAGCTCCTTCCCTTCGGCGCCTTCCACGAGCTCCTCACGGTCAGGGACGGTCAGCGTCGACTCGACGAAGGGCGGAGCGAGCGCGAGTGCGGCGAGGAGGGCCGTGAGGACGGACTGGACGAGCATGTCGATTCCCGAGTGAGCAGGGGCGATGAGCGGCGGCGGGGTCCGCGCCGCACGCGCCCGGCCCCGCCTGATCGTTCCCCACGGGCTGTATTGCAGCAACGGGGTTCTGGCATCGGATGGCGAAGAGGCCCTCCGCACGTCACGGAGCGTGCCTGGCGTGGGCGTTCCCAGCCGGGCTGGCGCGATCAACCACCCCTCGGGTACGCTTAGCCCTGCGGGTCGCCTGGCAGTGACCCCAACCCAACCACGATGCATCAGCGCACCTGAATCTCCACTCCGCCCGGCGTGCCCGGGCGACTCCACGAGGACGTTCGCGCCTGATCCGTGAGGGACAGGCGGCGTCCCACGACCACCGCCTTCCCATGACTCTGGAACTCGAACCGGCGATCGAACAGGTCGCCCAAGCCGCGCGCGAGCACGCGGTCCGCGTGGACGCCGAGGCGTCCTTCCCCACAGCCACCGTCGACGCCGCGCGCGAGGTCGGACTGCTCGGGCTGCTCTCGGATCCGTCGGTCGGCGGCCACGGCGGCGGCATCCGCGAAGCGGCGACCGTCGTCGAGCGCGTCGCCCGCGAGTGCGGCTCGTCCGCCATGGTGCTGACGATGCATTACGCCGGCACCTCGGTGATCGAGGCCCACGGCGAGAAGGCCACGCGCCGCGCCATCGCCGAGGGGCGACACCTCTCGACGTTGGCCTTCAGCGAGAGCGGCTCGCGCTCGCACTTCTGGGCGCCGCTCGGGACCGCGCGGGCGGAGGGCGACGAGGTCGTCCTCGACGCCTCGAAGAGCTGGATCACCTCGGCAGCTGCTGCCGACGGCTACGTCTGGTCGAGCCGACCGACCGAGGGCGACGGCGCGAGCAGCCTGTGGCTCGTGCCGAGCGACAGCGCCGGCTTGAAGCGCTCAGGCGGCTTCGACGGCCTCGGCCTGCGCGGTAACGACTCGGCGCCGGTCAAGGCCGAGGGCGTGCGCGTCCCCGCTGCGAACCGGCTCGGCTCCGACGGCGGCGGCTTCGACGTGATGATGCAGTCCGTGCTGCCGATCTTCAGCGTGATGATCTCGGCCGGTTCGCTCGGGACGACGGAGGCTGCGCTGGCGGCCACGATCGAGCACGTCAGCGGCTCGAAGTACGCGCACCTCGACGGCGAGGCGCTCTCTGCATTCCCGACCATTCGCGCCTACGTCGCGCAGATGAAGATCAAGACGGACTCGGCGCGCTTGCTCTGGCTCGACGCCATCGACGCGCTCGAGAACGGACGCGAGGACGGCATGCTGCGCGTTCTGGAGGTCAAGGCCGGCACGTCCGAGACGGCGCGCGAGGTGCTCGACACCGCGATGCGCGTCTGCGGCGGCCAGGCGTTCCGCAAGGACGTCGGCGTCGAGCGGCGCTTCCGCGATGCGCGGGCCGCGATGGTCATGGCGCCGACCAGCGATCAGCTCTACGACTTCATCGGCAAGGCCCTCTGCGGCCTCGAACTCTTCTAGGAGGAAGACCATGTCCGACCCCCTGATTCTCGGCGCCGTCGCCTACGACCCGAAGGTCGTGTCCATCTGGGACGGCTTCAAGGAGTGGTTCGCCGCGCGCGACTTCGCCTTCGACTACGTGCTCTACTCGAACTACGAGAGCCAGGTGGAGCAGCACTTCGCCGGCGCCTTCCACGTGGCCTGGAACTCGCCGCTCGCCTGGATCGAGGCCGAGCGCGTCGCCCGCGCGCGCGGGCGCAGCGCCGAGGCGATCGCCATGCGCGACACCGACCAGGACCTGACCTCGATCGTCGTCTCGCGGACCGAGGGCGGCCCCGCGTCCCTCGAGGAGCTGCGCGGCAAGACGGTCGGCGTTGGCGCGTCCGACTCGCCGCAGGCGACGTTGATCCCGCTGCTGCACCTCGCGGAAGCCGGGCTCGAGCCCGGGCGCGACTTCCAGGTGCGCGAGTTCGACGTGCTCTACGGCAAGCACGGCGACCACATCGGCGGCGAGCGCGACGCCGCGCGCGCGCTGATGAACGGTGAGGTCGACGCGGCCTGCATGATCGACGGCAACCACTTGCTCTTCGCCCAGGAGGGCACGCTGCCCGCCGGATCGACGACGATCCTTGCGCAGACCGCGAAGTACGACCACTGCAACTTCACCGTGCTCGACGACGCGCCGAAGGAGACGATCGCGCGCTTCCGTGAGCTGCTGCTCGCGCAGTCCTACGACGACGCGCAGACGCGCCCGTTGATGGACCTCGAGGGCCTCAAGCAGTGGGTGCCCGGCCGAACCATGGGGTACGCGCAGCTGGAGCGGGCCTGCGATCGCTTCGGCTGGCTCGCCCCGTTCCTGAAGCGCATGGGCGCGGCCTGACCGCGCTCGCGCGGCGACCATGACCTCCGAAGCGATCGACCTCGCCGACCTCGGCCTCGACCGTGGCGCCCACGTCGTGCTCGAGCGTCGCCTGCGCGCGTCCGAGCCGGGCGCGCGCCTCGCCGTTCACGGCGTCGACCCCGCGCTCTCGACTCACCTCGCAGCGTGGGCCCGCGCGCGCGGCCACGGGTACGAGGAGGCCGGGCCGGCCGAGGTTCTCGCTGCGGGAGTCGAGTCGAGCGGGGCGCGACTCGTCGGCTGGCTCGTGCGCGGACGCGCGACCGGGAGTCGCTGGGTGGGCGCGCGGCGCGCGGGCGCCGCCGACGCGGGCGTGCCGGACGCGGTCGCGGATCGTGCGGACGAGACCTGGGGGCTCGCCGCTCGGGGGGCGTCGGTGGAGGCCGGCGCGCGCCCGCTGCACTTCGCGCTGTCGGACAAGGACCGCGTGTGGGCGGACGAAGTCGCGGAGCTCCTGCGCCAGGCCCTCGCGGGCCAATGGGACCCGGCCACGGCGATCCCCTGGGACGCGCCGCTCGAACACTCGGACGAGCTGGAGGACGCGCTCGTGCAGGTGCTGACCTTCCTGATCGAGAACGAGACCGCCGCGTTGATCATCCCGGCGAAGTTTGCGAGCCAGGTCCATCCGCACTTTCGCGAGGTGCAGCAGCTTCTCGCGATCACGGCCGCCGACGAGGCGCGTCACGTCGAGGTGTTCACGCGCCGCGCGCTGATGCGCCGCGACGCGTTGGGGCTTTCGACGGTGGGGGGGCAGGAGTCGCTCCGCACGCTCGTGGAGGAGCCGAGCTTCGAGCTGGCGTCCTTGCTGCTCAGCGTGCTCGGCGAGGGCTCCTTCGTGAACCTGCTCTGGTTCCTGCATCGCAACGCGCCGGACGAGTGCACGCGCGCCATCATGAAGCGGACGGCCCAGGACGAGTCGCGCCACGTCGCGTTCGGGGTCGCGCACCTGGCGCGCCAAGCACGCCTCGACCCGGCCCTACTCGAGCGCATGGCGGCCTCGATCGAGCGCCGCCACGACGCCCTGCGCGAGACCTCCGGCCTCAACGAGGAGGTCTTCGACGCGCTCGTCGTGATCGCGGGCGGCTCGCTCGCCCCGCCCGACGTCGCTCGCGGCCACGAAGCGGTCGTGGACCTCGCCGCCCAGATGCACGCGGGCCGCCGCCAGCGCTTGCGCCTGCTCGGCTTCGACGAGCCCCGCGCGGAGGCCCTGAGCGGCCTCCACACCCGCAACTTCATGTAGCCGAAGGCGCCCGCCCCGGCTGGCGGCGACCTCGTCCGCGATTGGCGCGCGCTAGAAGCCCAAACTGACTCCCGCGGTGAACTGGTGTCCGGTAGCGAAGTTCGGGGGGAGCTCTCCGCCCATGTACTTCAGGACCAGGTGCATCCGGTCACGCTCAAGACCAGTCGGCAGCTTGAGACCGACCTCGTAGAACTCATTCTGGTCGAGGTCGGCGTCCTCGACCGCGCGGGACGAGTCGAGCTCGTACCAGAGCACGCCCCGGAGGTAGAGCCACGTGTTCGGATAGAAGACCTCACTCGTCCATCCGCCCTCGACCAGGATGCGCCAGAACTCGTCGTCGCCGCCGACCGAGTCGCGAGCTGTGCCCTGTTGGTCGAAGACGTACTCGAAGTCCATCGCGAACGCAGGCTGCTGGACGATGGCGAGGTTGGAGCGGTCTGTCCAAAGCAGGGGGGCCAGGGGGAGCATGAGCAGCGGAACACCCTCGAGTCGCCACCAGGGGATTGTCATTGCGCCACCGACTCCGGCGGCCAGGTTGTAGTCGCCGAAGTCCTGGGACGATTCGTGCTTTCCGTGCAGGTCGAGCTGCCACGCCCAGGAATCGAGCGCGCCTCGACCGCGCAGGCGGGAGAAGCTCGCGGGGTCGGTGAGGTCGACCTGCCCCCCGTTGTCGAGATGTGGATAGGACTCCCCCGAAAGACCGAGTGCGAGTCGGCTGACCAGGCTGTCGTCGGGGCCTTCGGAGGGCTGCTCTACGACGTAGCCCGTGCTTCGGAACTGAAAGAAGCCAACGTCGCTTAGCCGATTCTCGAGGCTCAGGCGATAGTCAACGCCGAGGCCCAGCGACCCGCCCTCGGTCTCTGCAGAGCGCACGTCTACGCGCAGGTAGTGGCTGTCGAACAGGCGGAAGGCGCCGTCCTCCGGAGCGTCAGGGTCATCCTGAGTCGGCGGGACGTGGAGAATGACCTTTCCTGCCAGAGAGCCCGCGGACTCGGCAAGTGGCTGCAGCTCGTACCTCACCTCCCCGCGGAAGCCGCGCACGTAGACGGCGTAACCCGTCAAGCGGTCCTCGCCGCCAATCTCCTCGATCGCGCCCGACGTGAAAAAGTTCGTGCGGGCGACGCCGTCCTCGTACAGGACGAACTGCGTGGGGTCGTCCGCGAGTTCGTGGGCGGCCGCTGGCGGCAGGGGCTTGTTCTGGTCGAACAAGACCAAGAAGTGCGCGACGCCCTCCTTGAGGTCGATCAGAACGGACTCTTCGACGGTCGGTGATTGGGCCGAGCTCACCGTCGACAAGAGAGCGAGCAGGAGCGGGACGAGCATTGCTAGGCGGTACGTCATCATGGACCTCACTCGGTGCCGAGGCGGGAGGAGAACTTCGGCACGTGCCTGCGCTGGATGAACTTCGCCAGGTCGTCCAGAGTCCTGTCGCGTGGGTCGACCAGATAGGACGTCGGATCCGAGATCGCGAAGCCGCCGCTGTCGTAGAGCTTGCGCAGGGCACGCGCGGCCTGCTCCTTTGGCCAGTCGGGGCTCGAGCCGAGCGTGGCGTACTGCAGCTGATCGAGGGGGAATTCCGGCCTGTCCGCCTCCGCCAGCGTCGGCGCGATTCCCAGTAGGTCATGGAACGCCGAGTAGTTGATCGCTGCGACCTGCTCCTTCGAGAGCTTCCTGAAGGCCAAGGGTATCCTCCCAAGTTCTGCTTGATGTTCGTGCGGCGGTTGGTGCCTTGAAGTCGGAGTCGAACGGTCGGGGGATGTGATCCGGGCTTGTCCGGATTCTTTGGATCCCGACTTGGAGCTAGGCGCGTTCAGAGCCTCCGCGGAAGGAGGCGGCCCAGAACGGCGCGGTTCGTGTCGCCTCTGAGCCGGCGCTGCCTCGAACGCTGGTGGTGGGTTCCTACCCCTGGCCGCGCGCGTCGGGAGAGTTCTGGGCTCTCCGAGGGCCCTCGCGTGCGGAAACGCGGGCCCAAACTCCGTATCCTCTGCGACCACACGGCAGTAGATCCCCGCCGTAGCACGCCATGACCCCCAACGAATCGACGCCCGAGGACCCGCAGGATGGGCAGCGCCCTGCCGCCGGTTCCGGAGCAGGGGAGGGGGACTCCGGCGGCGCGCCGACCCCCGAGGTGCCCGCGTCGCCGACACCGCCCGAGGACCTGGACGACATCACCGATGAGACCCGCGAGCTCGTCGATCGTGCGCAGTCGGGCGACCCGAGCGCGCTGAACGAGCTGTTCACGCGCTACCACCAGACCATGGTCGATATGGCGCGGCGTCGGCTCGGCGGGCGGCTGCGCGCGAAGGAGGACCCGATCGACCTCGCGCAGACGACGTTCCGCGAGGCGACGCGCGACTTCGACAACTACACCTACCGCGGCGAGGGGAGCCTGCTGCGCTGGCTGATCCAGATCCTGCAGAACAAGATTCGCGACCGGGCCGAGTTCTACTCCGCGGGCAAGCGCGACGTGTCGAAGGAGCGCTCGATGGAGGTCCCGACCGGACCCCAGGGCGAGACGACCCTGTTCGAGCCGCCGGCCGAGGATCTGACCGTCACCTCGCACGTGCAGCTCGAGGAGGACAAGGTGCTCCTCCTGAACGCCCTCGACCAGCTCTCGGACGACCACCGCTCCGCGATCACCCTCGTCTTCTTCAAGGGCCTCTCCCTGCGCCAGGCGGGCGAGCAGATGGAGGGCCGCAGCGAGGACGCCGTGCGAATGCTGCTGCGCCGAGCCGAGGCGCGCCTGCGCGACCTGCTCAAGGGCTCCGAAGGCGGGCCGCCGGCGAGCTGAGCGGCGGGGAGGCATCGCCGCAGTCGCTGGGCCGCGCTCCGTGTCCGTCATTCCGTTCGTTCGACAGGGGAGCCGGGGCTGTCCCGGAGCGCTCCAGGCCCCAGAGGCCGCGCGCCGAACAGGGGCGAAGAACCCGGTGGAACGGCGCGGCAACCCCGATTCGAGGGTCTCGGGCGCTCTCGACGCTCGCCAGGCGATCCCGCCCGGTGGGGACTTGCAGCGC
>Ga0316204_10004075_pt1 | contig 27217 bp, 20 predicted proteins | sample 6monrhotite_MG_2_FD_205661 | JGI IMG/M metagenome (GOLD analysis project Ga0316204, IMG submission 205661) | Microbial mat bacterial communities from mineral coupon in-situ incubated in ocean water Damariscotta River, Maine, United States -... | ecosystem: Environmental > Aquatic > Marine >...
GTCTGCAATATTGCACTCCAATCCCAACCACCTACAATCACGACAGAAAAAATCTGGCACTATCAACTCATAACCAGGTTATTAAAGCGCTTTCATTATAATCATTGATGAATTTACTAAGCCAAATAATTACAGGCTAGTTAGCGACACTATAGATATTGTTTTCATAAGCTTTACACAACACCTCTGCGACACTCTTAAACTCTGCAGGTTTAGACACGCCATATCCCTGAGCAAAATCCACACCGATATCCTGCAAAATACTTATTATTTTTTCATTTTCTGCAAACTCTGCAATGGTTTTTATACCCATTACATGGCCCACCTGATTAATAGACTGAACCATCGCCTTATCTACCTGGTCATTAACAAGATTTTTCACAAAGGCACCATCAATTTTTAAATAATCAACTGAAAGATTCTTCAGATATTCAAATGAACTCAGTCCACTGCCAAAATCATCCAATGAAAAACTACATCCCATTTCTTTAAGAGTAGAAATAAATTCTTTAGCAATACTTAGATTCAAAATTGCCGTTGTCTCAGTGATCTCAAAACAAAATCGCTGTGGCAACAAATCAAACTCTTTAAACTGCTCCTTAATAAAACAAAGAAAGTCATTATCGCTTAACGACTGCGCAGAAAGATTAATAGAAAAATGAAATTGATTGTCTCTCAAAACATCTCTATTAGATGCAATAATACTCATCGCCTCTCTAATAACCCACCTGTCGATATTCGACATTAAGTTATATCTCTCTGCTGATGGAATAAAGGCCATTGGAGGTATTACATCGCCATCTTTACTTATCATACGTACCAACAGCTCACAACAAGCTACATCTTTATAATATTTTCCGAGAGGTGAAATTGTTTGAAAGAAAAGTCTAAACCTGTTTTCTTCTAGCGCTTCATTTATACGATGCACCCAATGCATCTCACCTTCCATAGTTGATATTATTAAATCATCCTCCCTGTACACATGAACTCTGTTCCTGCCCTGCTCTTTTGCTGCGTAACACGCACTGTCTACGGCACTAAAGATATCTGCCAGGGAACCGGTCTGTGATGACAGCTCAACAAGGCCTGCACTGATACTCATCGTGAACGATTTGTTATCCCATATAAAACGTTGTGAGCTTATAGCTTCCTTAAGTGACTCCAGAATATCTTTCGCCTCATCTATCTCACAGTCTCGAAACAATATACCAAATTCATCGCCACCAAGCCTGCTCACAAGATCATTATCTCTTACACAGGTTTTTAGCAGGGTGGCAAGCTGTTTAAGTAGTTCATCACCGGCCTGGTGACCACATGTATCATTAATAACTTTAAACTGGTCAATATCAACATAACATAAGCCGTGATGTCTGTTAGTATTTTCTGAATCCTTAATTACCTTTTCTGTAATATATTCAAATTCTGCACGATTAATTAGGCCTGTTAATGCGTCGTGTGTAGCCTGATATGCTAACTGATGACTCAGCACTCTTGTTTCTGTGACATTTCTTAAAACAATAATTACACCATCGAGCTCTGAGTCTGTACCAAATATGGGTGACGCAGTATATTCAACAGCAAAGGCCTGATTATTTTTCATTTTTATTACTGATTCACCTTGAGAACTCACAACCCTCTTTCCTTTAATGACTTCCTCAAACGGATGATAGTAATGTTCTTTCTCATCTTCCTTTATAATCACACAAACTTCACTAATAGGGCGTTTACAGGCATCATTATTTAACCAGCCTGTAAGATACTCTGCTTCTTCGTTTAAGTATTCAATATTTCCTGCTTTATCTGTAGTAATTACCGCATCCCCAATTGAATGAAGCGTTACCTGTGCCCGTTCTTTTTCTCTAAATAATAGTTTTTCTGATCGAGTAATGCGTTTGACTATGTAAACTGAGATAAATACACAGGTTAAAAATACAGCAAGTGCGAGCACACTCATCGTTATAATGCTATTTGTTGATTCAGCCGCCGAGTTTTGAAATGACTTTGCTGACTCTTTTTGCTGCATGTCTAAAAGTATAGATAACTTTTCAAACACAAGATCCTGCATTGGCACTGCTTTTTCAATGATAAGCCTGGACACATCACCTGAAGTATTATCTTCAATTAATGATTCAACGATTTTTCGCTGAATTGGAACAGTTACTTTGGTTAACTTACCCTGTTGTTTCAACACAATCATTTCGTCTACAGACAGATTCATTTCCATCAATTGCATTCGTGACTGTGCGAAGATGTTTCCATGTTGATGAAATCTCATCATTTTCTCATCACGCGAGAACGGATCATCTGTTAGACGCATTTCCAGCATTAGCAAGGATCGCTCCCTTGCCGCAGATAACATTTTAGTAATTAATTTAGTTTTAGTAATTTGATGATGAACAACACTGTCAATACTTTCAATATTATGTTGTATACGATGAATCGCTACTGCCACCAGAATTAACATTGGCACTAGTATAAAAAAGAATCCGAAGCTAAGAATAAAAACCGTTTTGTTATTATTAAAATGCATAAATAAATATCACAACTCAGCTATTTTATTTATTAGATACTACCCTGTAATTAATGCTTACAGCACATTAAATAAATCTTGCAGTACATTAATAAAATAATCTGCATAGATAAATATTAGAGACTTATAAGCGGACTTAATATAGAAAAAGTGAACTCTCTGGAAAAGCTTTTTTAAACATCTATTATTTTTTTTAATTCTTAATTTTTAAGCTTTTTTGATCTATATCGAAATTAAGTATAACAGCGATTCCTGAGTTAACAAGCATAATGACACTCTATACTAATGTTTATACATTGCACAATAAATTATTATCAGAAAACGCTTAAAGTACAGAGTTTAAACCTGTTGAGACAAGACTTAGAGATATAGCCCCAGATTGATTCTGGGGCTTGAGTTTTAACTATTTTTAACCTTAACTCCAGTTATTGAGCTTAGCTTTATGCAATTTAGCATATCCAGCCAATAGTTTTTTATGCGTATTAAAACCTTCAAGGCTTAAGCCAGGGCTATGCAGACCATGGAATTTCTCACGCCCTTCCAGTAAAGCAATGCCTGTTTGAATCGTCTCTTCACCATACATCAGGTTTAAGCTATCAATATAATCACTATAATCCCGGGCATCATCAAGCTTAATCTCTAATAAAGCCTGCAACCCTCTATAAAATCTTATACGCTGATCATCCAGCTGATCCATATGCAAGCACCAGTCATTCCACTCCATAGCCTGTTCATAATCCTCACACGCCAGACATAACATCGCCTTTAATTCGCCAATACGTAAGCTAGCCCATGCTGTACCGGAATCTGGAGCAATACCTATAAACTCTGCAACGCGTTGAACATCGTTATAACCTCCATCATTCAAACGCTCTAATATGTTTTGCCATTGACTGGCTTCCAGGTGATTTAACGAAAGAATTTCTTCTCGAAAAATTGCGCCTTCATTATTATTACTCCATTCAAGATCATCAACTGGATAAATATCAGACATACCAGGCACAATAATTCGGCAGGCATAAACATTTAGGTGATTATAATCAGAAATATATATATCAAAGCCCATCTCATGAATGATTCGGCAGCAATATTCAAACTCATCTTCCGTACTTGTATTATGATCCCAGTCAACAAATTCATAATCGGGTTTATTTTTGAAAAAATCATATGCAATTAAACCACTCGAATCTATAAAGTGAGTTTCCAGATTATGATGATCTGCAACTTCATCCAGGTCAAATGAGGGCGGCTGAAAGCCATCTAGCTGATCAAGACTTCTTCCCTGCAGTAACTCAGTCACGGTTCTTTCTAGCGCCACTTCAAAACAGGGATGCGCACCAAATGAGGCGAATACTGCTCCATCTTTAGGATTAATTAATGTGACACTCATAACCGGATAGTGACCACCTAATGACGCATCGGCAACACGCAGGTGATAACCATGTGATTCCAGCTCTTCTATAGATTTTTTAATACCGGGGAAACGGTTTATAACTTGCTGAGGAATTTCTGGCAAACAGATGCCTTCTGCAATAATTTTATTTTTAACGTAACGTTCAAAAACCTCTGATAATCCCTGCACCCGTGCTTCATTTGCCGTATTACCGGCGGACATTCCATTACTCACATAAAGGTTACCAATAATATTTACTGGTATATATACGGTTTTCTGATCCCTTTGACGCTGATAGGGTACCGAACAAATCCCCCGCTCGCCTGCACCTGAATTTATATCTACGATATTCTCCGGTTTAAGCACTCTCTCTGGATCATAATAATCCCATAAAGACTCATCCATTAATGTCTGAAACATATTTGCCTGTGTTCCAGCATCACCAGCAAAACTAAACCACTTTTCATTCGGGTAATGCACAAATTCGGCATTAGCAAATTCCTTACCCAGATAAAAATCCGCAAAAAAATAGTTGCAGCTCAATCGCTCAAAGTACTCACCTAATGCACTGGCCAGACAGGCCTTTGCACTAGCACCTTTACCATTGGTAAACATCAACCCACAGTCTTTATCGCGTATGTGCACCGAATAAACGTTAGGCACTGGATTAAGCCATGAGGCTTCTTCAACCTCAATCCCAAGGTCTTTAAGCTTTTTCTGCATAGTTTCAATGGATGTTTCCAGATCTCTGTCTTTACCGATAATAAAGGTTTTATCACTCATGAAATTGTCCCGGGGGTAATGAATGTAAATTTAGGGCTTGCTGATTCAGGGCGAATTTTATTACACTTTGGCCAATGAAGACACCAACTCACAACTTACTTAGTGTTAGTTATGCACATCAGGCACAAAAACAGGCTGCAGAAGACTTTGCTAATATACACCAGCTAGCTTGTCAGGTTTTGCATAAAGCCAACTCTGAATTAACCCTGAACTTTACTGAAATACAGCTAGAAATTATTGATCTGCCCAACAAAATGTCTTTAAGCGTTGATTTTATCAGCGGCAGTCTGGGGCACAGAAAGAAATATGGAGGCGGCAAAGGCCAGACCATTGCAAAAGCCATTGGCCTGAAACAGGGAGTTGCGCCACCCAGCGTGCTTGATGCCACAGCCGGGCTCGCTAAAGACAGCTATGTACTCGCCTGTCTAGGGTGCAGAGTCACAATGCTGGAACGATCACCTGTTGTTGCAGCATTGGTAAAAGATGGTATTGAACGAGCCAGTTTAAACATTGAATTCAATGAAATTCTTAGCAATGGTTTTGAACTTCACAATATCGATGCCCTTGAATATATTCAACAAATAGATATAAATAACAAACCTGATGTGATTTATTTAGACCCAATGTATCCTGAGAGAAAAAAATCCGCTTGCGTTAAAAAAAACATGCAGATTTTACAAAAATTGCTGGGGCATGATCTGGATACAAATGAGGTTTTAAATACCGCCTTAAACAAAGCCAGTAAACGCGTTGTTGTAAAGCGCCCTAAAGGTGCGCCAATGCTTGAAGCCACTCGCAAACCCACTCTTTCTTATGAAAGTAAAGCAACCCGGTATGATGTGTATGTTTTGTGAGCGACTATTAGTCGCCTTACTCACAGAAGGTATAAATGAACAGGATCTTTGTCGCAAAGCCGCTAAGGCGCCAAAAAAACAGCAGCCTAATCTCAAAAATCAACGAATTGTAGAGAGTACCAACATAAAAGCACTTTTTTCTTTGCCTCTTCGCGCCTTTGCATCAGTGTTTTTTTGGCTTGCAAACAGATAAGCCTTACTCATCCAGCAACTGCCTTACCCGGCTGAGTAACTGCTTGGAGCTATAAGGTTTTTGTAGTTGCTGTTCATGTAAGGCGTCATTAGTTGAATTATTATTAAGATCCCCACTAAAGCCACTTACCATCTGGATTTTTATCTCAGGATAGAGTTTTTCAACTTCTGTTGCTAATTGATAACCGTCCATACCAGGCATAATGACATCACTCACCATTAAATCGACCGTATTCTCCTTAAGCACTTCTAAGGCATGTTCTGCGCTTTCAGCGCGTAACACCGTATACCCCTGTTTACTCAGTATACGACTGGTTAGTTCAAGTAATACTTCCTCATCATCAACAACCAGAACCGTTTCTTTACCTGATACTGATTTTTCAACATCAACTTTATCACTTTCTAAAGCTTCTACTCCTGATAGAAGATATCTGGGGAAATAAATAGCAATACTTGTTCCATGCCCTGGTTCAGTATAAACCTTGATACTGCCACCAGCCTGCTGTACAAATCCATAAACCTGACTTAAGCCAAGGCCCGTTCCCTCAACGCCCTTAGTGGTAAAAAATGGGTCAAAAATTTTCTGCTGGATATCATGACTCATGCCTGTGCCTGTATCACTCACTGAGAGCAACACATAATCTCCAGGTTCCACATCCATATTCTGTATATCTGATTCAGTCAGCTGAATTTTATATGTTTTTAGTGACAGGTTCCCGCCATCTGGCATGGCATGCATAGCATTGATACACAAGTTCAGAATAGCATCTTCCAGGCGTGTACGATCTAACCAGACAGGCCACAAATCTTGTTCAAGGTCCAGAGCTAACACAATACGTGGTGTCAGCGTTTTCTCCAGCATATGCTGCATACTGCCTATCAACTTATTGATATAAGTTGGTTCAGCTGAGGAAGGTGCCTTACGAGAAAACTCCAGTAGTTTTGATGTTAACTTTCTGGCGCGCTCACCTGCATTGATAATTTCTTCATTAAATTTTAGAACCTCTGCATCATTTTCAGCTACACCATGTTTAATCTGTTCTGCAAAACCCAGAATAACACAGAGCATATTATTAAAATCATGTGCAATGCCACCCGTAAGTTTACCTATCGCATCCATTTTCTGTGAGTGGCGCAGACTCTCTTCATTTTTCTGTCGCTCGGTAATATCATCAACAACCGAAATAACACCTATCACTACACCTTCTTCATTAACCAGGGGCGAACTATGCCACTCACATAATATTGTTCGTCCATCTTTGGTCTTATTTTCATTAACACTAATAGTGCTACCTTCATTTGCCAGTAAGCTTTTCCAGACTTTTGCAACACCCTGGCTTTGCGGATCTGGCAGTATATTTCGTGTAACATGCTGGCCTAACACTTCTTCTTGAGAGTACCCAAAAACCCTTTCAGCTGCTGGATTCCAGTCCATAATTTCAAATTCAGTATTCCACTCAATAACACCTAAGGGTGACTGTTCACGATGTAATAACAGGCGCTGTTGTGAAATCCGTAAATTTTCTTCAATACGAAATCTTTCACTGATATCTGTAGAAACACCACCCACTGCATAAATTTTTCCTGCTTTATCAAATAATGGAAACTTTATTGAAATGAAATGATGAAGCCCATCCTGCATCGGAATACCTTCCTCATACTCCATAGGTCTCTCGGCATTAATAACTTCGATATCATTTTTGCGAATCTGGTTGGCCACGGCTTCCGGCATAATATCGTAGAGTGTTTTACCCAGTATTTCCCCTCGCTGCATGCTGCGTAACTCAGCAACTTTTTTATTAATAAACGTATACTTACCTTCAAGATCACGCACATAAATAGCCGCTGGAGAATAATCCATAATACTCTGTAAGCGCTGCTCACTTTCTGATTTGGCATGTCGGGCCTGTTCTAATTCTTTAACTAAATTCTGGTTATGAATTCGTTCAGAAATTGAATTGACTAATGTGTGATATGTGTACTTACCCGACCTTGCAATTACCAGGCTATAAATAAGCACCGCAACACCCGTAGCACTGTCTTCACCACCTAATAAAAACAATAATGGTATCGTCACAAAAAAACCCGGGGCGACAAAGGCAAACATGACCTTTATGCTCGACATCAGTACGGGCACCGCAGCACCTACCAATGCTGCCAATAACAGAACACTATAAATCCGGTATGTAAATGAAGGAAGATTTAAACTGTATATGATATAAATAGCCCAGCCAATGCCAACAAAAGCATTTGCATAAGTATAATAATTTTCAAATTCTCCATGATCAGCCGTGTTGACTGCATGTTTTTTATAATATTGCAGGCACCAGAAACGTAACCCAAGCCCCACAAGCATGTAACCAGACCACGCCAATAGCTGCTCTGTCGAAAACTGCTCTCTATAGATATAAACAATAATTAACGCTGCTAAAAACGTTACAACGTTCTGCCTGATTACAGTATCGTAAAGAATACGCATCCGTTCGGCTGTTACAGAGTTTTCATTATTATGTTTCATAACTATGAAACATCTCCAATTAAGATTACTCAGAAACTATATATCAGCACACCTGCTTAATAAACATCTAATAGCAGCTATACCGTGTTTTTCCCTGTTGAAACATTGCTGCACATCCTTAACTCACCCGTTCGGGTTAGTCTTCGTTTGTTATATCAAAGATTTAACTATAAAAACCTTTAAAGTTTGTGCAAACTCACTAATTTATAATGATTATCGAAGATAATTTCAAAACGACCTTCAATACCATTATGAGTGACAAATTTCTGCAACTCTGAGGCGGGGAATTTTAAACTACGACCGTCTTCTGACTGCACACGAACAAATTTAGCGGATCCCTGATAATATGCCTGATATTGATCAGCTGAAATCGAAATGGAAAATCGCATTTTTTGCATGTTAAACTATTTTCTACTTCTGGATAATTTAAATTCGGTAACTTAAATTTCAGGGGTTTGACACAAAGACACAAAAGCAGAGTTTCTTTAATTTGTATATGAATAATATATTCAAGTTTATCAGTTATAGAAAGTTTCACCCAGCTTCTCTTAGCGACATATATTCAGAATAAATCCTCTTTTGAGTTATTACTGCGTCTGTTTGACTCTGCGTCGATTGTGTAATTAATCCCTGAAATTAGTATATTGAAGTGCAGCATCAATTCTATCAGATGACTTTAACATTGCCATCACCTGCTGAAGATCGTCACGTTTTTTGCCGGTGACACGCACTTGCTCTCCCTGAATTGCAGCCTGTACTTTTAACTTTGAATCTTTTATCGCTTTAACAATAATTTTTGCCAGCTCTTTATCAATTCCCTGTTTCACTGTTATATTCTGATAACAGCGTTTACCCCTGGGTTCAGGTTTGCTTTTTTCCAGGCAACGGATATCAATATTTCGTTTGCCTAATTTTGTATAAACAATGGGTGAAACCTGCTTTAGCTGGAATTCGTTTTCCGCCTCAAGCTTTATCACTGAATCTGATAGTTCAATTTTCGCATCAGAACCTTTCAAATCAAAGCGTGTACTGACCTCTCGGGTCGCCTGGTCAATTGCATTTTTCAGCTCATGCGTATCGACTTCAGATACCACATCAAATGATGGCATTTAGTTTCTCCTGATATATAACCTGTGATATAAAACCACATAGTATAAAACGTATGTTATCTGCGGATAGCTCTTTAAACCTAATAATAATGAATCTCTATGTTTAAGCAATTAATTATTACTGGCGCTATTAGCGCCTTTGTCGCGGTGGCACTGGGGGCATTTGCTGCTCACGGTTTAAAACAACACCTGGGTGAATATGAACTTGCTATCTGGCAAACCGCAGTCATTTATCAAATGTATCACGCTCTGGGCCTGATTCTTATCGGCCTGTTATCAAACAGCTTATCAATTAACCTGAATATTCCCGGCTGGCTTATGTTTTCCGGCATCCTGCTATTTTCAGGTAGCTTATACATTTTAAGCCTGAGCGGCATTAAAGCCCTGGGCATGATTACCCCTGTTGGCGGCCTGTGCTTTCTAGTTGCCTGGTTGTGGGTGGCTGTGGCAGTTATAAAACAATAAAACCCTGCCACAGAGCTCACTGAGTTCCACCAAATGAAGCAATGTAGGTGCGCCTTTAGGCGCACTTGTTCGCCTGAAGGCGAACCTACAAAATCATTATATTTCTCTGTGTACTCTGCGCCTCTGTGGCAAAAACAAATACCTACTTATCCGGCGTCTGCGTCTTACGCCCCTGAGCGTAAGACAGTATTCCACGCATAATCTGCACTTCACGTTGCGTGGGCCTGGCTCTGCCGTACAGACATCTAAGCTTACGCATAATGTGCTCAGGGTTTCGCTCACCAAAGAAATTCAAATCACTCAGGGCATTGAGGTAATGATCATACATCCCTTCAAGTTGATCGTTGGTGGCCAAGGTATCTTTTTCATCCACCGATTGCTGGTTTTCTACAGCACTCTCAGCCGGTTTAGCTTGCTGGTTAGCCATCAGTATTTCATAACTCAGAACCTGTACCGCCTGCCCCAGATTTAAAGAACTATAGGCTTCAGCGGTTGGGATATTCACCAGTGTCTGGCATAACTCCAGTTCATCATTGCTCAGCCCAGAACGTTCACGACCAAAGACCAGGGCCACTTCATGCTGCTCACTTTCGGCTTGAATGACTTCTCCACATTCACGGGCATCAACCTGAGGCCATTTTACAGAGCGTAATCGCGCGGTCGTTCCACAGACAAACGTACAGCCCTGCAGAGCTTCAGCCAGTGTATCTACCACCACGGCTTCTTTTAAAACATCGGTTGCTGATGAGGCCAGTTGAGAGGCCTCAAAGGATGGGAAATCTTTAGGCGACACCAGATAAAGCCGTGTCAGGCCCATATTTTTCATTGCACGAGCCGCTGAACCGATATTGCCGGGATGGTGTGTATTGACCAGTACGATGCGAATATTATCTAACATAGGAGAGACGCTTTACTAAAAAGGCGTAATGATACCGCTTTCAGCTAACTTTATGCACAGAAATTAAGGAATATCGTACCTATTTCTGCTATCCTTTGCGCCCTTAAAGATTAGCTGTGAAGACCTGCACCTATGCACCCCATGTTAAATATCGCCACCAAGGCAGCCCGCGAAGCCGGTAATATTATCCTGCGCAACATCGACAAGCTGGATCGTTTAACCATTCATGTTAAGGCGCAGAACGACTTTGTCACCCAGGTTGACCTTAAAGCGGAAGAAGTCATTATTAATGAGCTAAAAACCGCTTACCCTGCCCATGGCATTCTGGCTGAAGAAAGCGGCCGATATAATGAAGACAGTGAATATCAGTGGATTATTGATCCACTGGATGGCACCACTAATTTTTTACATGGTTTTCCGCAATATGCTGTATCCATAGGCTTGCAATATAAAGGACGTATGGAAGTAGCCGTCGTTTTTGATCCGGTTAAAAATGAATTATTTACCGCGTCCCGTGGTGATGGAGCACAACTCAATGGACGTCGCATCCGTGTTACCGAACAAAAAGGCCTTAAAGGCGCTTTACTGGGCACCGGTTTTCCGTTCAAACAACCGCAACATTTAGATACCTATTTAGCTACCTTTAAAGCAGTGCACCCTGAAGCCGCCGGCATTCGTCGTGCGGGTTCAGCGGCGCTTGACCTCGCGTATGTTGCTGCGGGTCGTCTGGATGGTTTCTGGGAAATTGGCCTGAGCAGCTGGGATATGGCCGCGGGTGTTTTACTAATACGTGAAGCCGGCGGCATAGTCACTGACTTTAGTGGTGAAGGTAATTACCTGGAAACCGGCAATGTGGTTGCAGGCTCTAACAAGACATACCCTGCTCTATATGAAGCGATCAAGCCCCACTTTACCGACGATTTGAAGTAGAAATAAGCATTTGCCACAGAGACACAGAGAAGTTCTTTAATAACTCTGTGGCCTCAGTGCCTCTGTGGCAAAAATCACTTAAGCGTTTTTCTCAGCCCACTCAGCTTTGGTATAAGCTTTAATCCCCAATGCATGTAATTCTCCGGTCTGAATCAGATGATTTACCGTGGCATAAACCATTTTTTGCTCAGCCAGCATGGTTTTACCTTCAAAAACATCACTGATAACCGTGGCTTCCAGGTTACAACCTTCACCTGAAATAATGGCTTCAGCTCCTTCTACACCGTCTTCTATCAGTTTTTTTACATCATCCGGGGACATCTTGGTAATCTCAAATATTAACTATGGGCTGGGGATATTACACCCCCGGCGCTAATTTTCAACCAGCAGTGAATCAGGGTAATTAAAATAACCCTTTAGTACTTACTCTATGGGCTTCATCAGGCAGGCTTTGCTCGCTGTTTTACGCACCCGAACACCTATTAGAGAGAGCATAGCTGTGTTGATGATGCTGCGCATGGGAAGCGAGCACACCCTACTTGATAGACCCTGCAGCAAAGTGTAATATCCTGCAGCTCCAACCACCCTGGCTACCACCAATATGAATCCCATTTGCTGTCTTTTATATTGCCGCCCGGGTTTTGAAAAAGAAACCGCCTCTGAGATTATGAAACTCAGCCAACAGGCCAATATTCAGGGTTATGTAAAAGCCAAAGAAGATAGTGGTTATGTTGGGTTTTACTCCACCGCCCCTGTTGCTCTTGAAGCATTTAACCAGGCGATACATTACACAGATTTAATCTTTGCCCGACAAAATATATTTGTCAGTGAAATTATTACAAGCTTACCAGACAAGGATAGAATAACGCCCTTACTCGAATCCATTAGGCTATTAGATTTAAACTTTTATGATGTTTATCTGGAAACCCCCGATACCAACGATGGCAAAGAACTTAATGGTTTTTGTAAAAAATTCTCCACACCTCTAACACTGGCTTTAGAAAAAAATCATTTAATCGATAACAACAGTCCCTGGCGTTTACACCTTTTTATGCTGAGTTCTTCTTCTGTTTATATTGGCGTGAGCCATATCAAAAACAGCTCGCCTGATAATATGGGCATAAAACGCTTGCGCATGCCTAAAGCTGCCCCCAGTCGTTCAACTTTAAAGCTCGAAGAAGCCATAAAAACCATGCTCAGCACTAAAGAACAAGCCGAGTATTTAAAAAACGGAATGAGCGCTGTAGACCTTGGAGCTTGCCCCGGAGGCTGGACCTGGCAACTGGTAAATAGAAACATCAGGGTCAATGCAATTGATAATGGCCCTATGGATAAAGCCTTAATGGACACCGGCCTGGTTAAGGAAATCAAAGCGGACGGCTTTAAATATTTACCCGAAAAGCCTGTGGACTGGTTAGTATGCGATATGGTTGAACGCCCTATGCACATTGCACGTTTAATGAGTCGCTGGTTTACAGGGGGGCATTGTCATCATGCAATTTTTAATTTGAAACTCCCCATGAAAAAACGCTATGACATGGTAATGGAGTGTAAGGCATATATCGAGGATGAATTAGACTCAATGGGCCCTAACTACCGTTTAAGCATTAAACATCTGTATCACGATCGCGAAGAAGTAACCTGTTTGATATTGTTTTATTAGATAAAACATCAAAAGTTTATTGTCCGCAAATAACAGCTCATGTGCCTCCTGAATTAGTGAGTCCGTTCACCTCAATCTTTCACCTTTGCAAGGTGATGTCTTTAATTTTTTATAACGTGACCTTGTTAATCCAGCCACACTTTAAACTCTTCACTAAAAGCTCTGTTACATTATTAACATGATTCAGTTCACTACACACATCTATAAACTTTTTATGCTGACTTATTAACTGCAAAAACTGATACTCATTTAAGCTTATATTATCGATATGAATGGCATAATCTTTACGGTATAGATAGATAAATCTACAAGACTTGTCTATTTCTAGTTCTGTATTCATATTTACCTGATGTGCTTGCCATATAACATCAATGGGATAATTTGATTTAATTAGACAACTTGATACGGGTAAAGAAAAAACACACTGAGTCAGCTGCTCAGCACTATATTTTGTAAACTCACAAAAATCGAATGCACCCTGATCAGCGCAATTAAATAATTGATGATATGCCCATTCAAGCTTCGCGACATTGCCCAGATAAGGAAGGCAATCTGCATAACTATACTGCTCTATAAAACGGGAATAGTTGCTGCCGTAATCAGCAAGATCAGGCGATTTTGATGGGTGAGTTAAACAATAGTTTCTAGCCATTTCATAAAAAAAACCTTCACCCGTAATCTTCTCACAAACTGGGTATACATTAATTAATGCATTAATTAAGCAAATATTAATACTTTGCGCATAAACATTGTACTGATGATAACAACTCATACGATGAGTCGGCTGCAAGTACTCACTAAACTCACGAATAGACTCATCACTCGGTTTAAAAACACAGTTAAGAAAATCTTTTTGAAAATCGACAAGTTCACTCATAGGTTAGCCACTTGCTTGAGCGATGACTTATAAACATAACCGTTTATTATTTTCTGCGCTTTTCCCGCCTCTTCCTGTAAAACATTAAAATCAGGAATATCCGTATCCCACTCTACTAATGTTGCTTTGGGTCCTGAAAAATCAATAAGCTGTTGATACAATTTCCAGACATCAGCATGGATTGTACTACCATGAGTATCATAATAATGTGTTCCCCTGTCTTCAAAACCTGCCAAATGCACTTCAGCTATACTTTCTTTATCAATTAATTGAATATATTTCAAGGCATCCAGACCAGTATTATAAGCACTAACATAAATATTATTAACATCTAATAACAGTTTACAGCCTGTGCGCTGTAGCAACTGATTTATAAACTCCCATTCAGAAGTATCGGATTGTTTAAAACACATATAGCTTGATGGGTTTTCTACTAATAAATACTGCCCCAGGTAATCCTGTGCTGCAGATATTTTATCGCATAGGTGTTGCAAGGTTTGATCATTATAGGGAAAAGGCAATAACTCATGAGCATACTGCTGGTTTACTGAAATCCAGGATAGATGATCCGAAACCTGTTGCGGTTGATAACGTTCAATCATAGTTTTTAATTTTTTCATGTACTGCATATTTAACGGATCAGCAGATCCTAGAGACATACCCACACCATGAAATGTAATTGGGTACTCCTGCCTTATTTTTTCTAAATAGTAAATGGGCATTCCTCCTTCCCCCATATAATTCTCCGTTAATACTTCAAACCAGGGAACCTTGGGTAGTGTCTCCAGTATATGCGCGTAATGAATTGATCTCAGACCAATCCCCGCACCCTGACTAAGTAGCTGGCTCATCTTTTTCACACCCTTTTGGGTTAATCACCACAACTGCATCTGTTCCACTTTATCCGCACAGGAACAACCAGGAACTAGAATCAAAACCTGACATAACTATCCATGCCAGGTTTTGATATTTTGACCAATATACTAGGTCGCTTTTTGTTTTAAAGTTGAATTTGCAATTTTCTTGCAGGTTCCCGCAGGAACATAAATCCATTCATCTTTAAGGTTATTGGCTTTTGCCTGACCTGAACAACTGTGACTACTAGTACCGCAGTCATTCATACCCGCTTTAACAATCCCTGCGCATTTTTCATACCCTGGCTTTCCGGCAATAGCCTCGCCACTGACCGCACCTAATGCTAGCGCACTACCAAGTGCTGCCAGTGCAATGCTCTTTGATGATGTTTTCATATGTATTTCCTCATAAAATAATGTAATTTACCATCCACTTTTTCAAAACTACAGCACTCTACTTATGCTGCATTAAGATGACCTGTAAAACCCGACAAATATTTCAAATTAAATATTTATTTTTATTCTCTGGAAAATTAACCCATATATTAGGGAAATTAATTACCTGTGTGCCTGTAATATCACAAATACGCAGGTTTACATGGTAGCTCAAGGGCAAAATCGGGCCTTTCAGCGTAATGCTTCTCCCTGGCAGCTCAATAAGCAGCTCAAACAACATTACCGACAAACGATTTTACGGTATCATTATCCTTGCAGTAATGACAGCTTTGCTGTGACTGGAATAAAAAGGAGAGCCTGTGGAGCGATTAAAGAAAAAGCTCATAGAACATATTCAATGAACTTAAGCAATAAGTTCTAAAAAACATCTAGATACCCACACGTAGCATCGCTTCATATTCAATCAACATTTCTTTCAAATAAGCCTGACCACATATAATTAATATCGTTATAAAACATTAAGACAAAAGTTGTTTTTGTTTTATTGTGCTCTCAACCTTGTTAATCATGCTTGATATTTATCATTTTCGTGGGAATAATCACCAAATATTAATAACTTTGATTTTTTTATTGAGATAAAATATTTTTCAATATACTATTTTAAAAAACTAACCAGTGAAATTACAACCAAATTAACACTTGTTATTTAAATTAATAAAAAAGCAAAGTCCGCAAGAGACCACACGCCTCATCTATTGTCTCATTTTCAATGATTGAATTTTTTAATTAAAGCTTCAAAGGAATATTGACAATGAACGACAATACATAAATCTATTCGTCCAAAGAATTATTTATATATAAATTCCAACAAGAGTTTATATTTTGTTATTTTATTTAATAATTCTGAAATTTCTTTTTATATCTTTTGTAAAACCTAGTTTATTTTAAATAAACTTTGCGTAATTTATCGCGCATTAAAAACTAATTGAATATAACTGACAGGGAAAAAACAAAATGAATACCAACCAGAAAGACAATAAGAATAACAGCGCGGCGTGTATATCCAGAAGGAATTTTTTACTCACTGGAGCCAGTACAGTTATTTTATCTACGATACCTGGTATAACAAATGCAGTCGAATTATTGGTAAAAGATTATCCCCGTATTAAAATTGCTTCAATCAATGACCTGGTTAATGATGAACCTGTCGATTTTTTATACCCACCTGACAATCCTGCCTCTAGCTTTGTACTTATAAAACTGGGTGAACAGGCTGGTGGGGGTATTGGTAAAAAGAAAGACATCGTTGCTTTTAGTAATTTATGCACTCACATGGGCGGACCACTTAATGGCACCTATAAAGCAAAACATAAAGCCATTGGCCCCTGCCCGTTACATTTAACCACATTTGATTTAAGTCGCCATGGCATGGTTATTTCTGGGCATGCAACAGAGAGCTTGCCTCAAGCTCGCCTGGAAGTACTGGGTGATGATATTTATGTCACGGGTGTCATGGGCTTAATCTATGGCCATAACAGCAATTTTAGTTAAAGGATGAATTAGAATGAAAAATAAAAACAAATATACCGACAAGTACAAGCCAGTCAGCCAGGTTCCTCTCCCACCACAAGATGCAGAGATTTTTACCACAGCCTGTGATTATTGTATTACCGGCTGTGGATATAAAGTATATCGCTGGCCCGTGGGCAAGGATGGCTCAGCCAAAGCCAGTGATAACGCTTTTGATATGGACTACCCTGTAGCGAGCATGAGCGGTGGCTGGATTAGCCCAAACCAGCATAATATTGTATCGGTTAATGGCAAGAAACATAATATTGCAATAGTTGGAGATAAGGATACCAAAGTTGTAAATGTTGGCGGTGACCACAGTATACGTGGCGGCACTATCGCTAAAAAATGTTTTAACCCAGACTCACAAACCAGAGATCGTCTTCTATACCCAAAAGTAAGAATAAATGGAAAACTAGAACGCGTTTCCTGGGACGATGTTATTGACATTATGGCTGAGGTCTCCAAATATGTTATAGACAAACACGGAAAATCGGCCTGGGCAATGAAAATGTTTTCTTATCAATACTGGGAAAACACACATGCATTAACCAAGCTTGCATTACGCGCAATTGAAACTCCCGCATGGGCTGTACACGACCAGCCCACTGGTCATGGCCCTGACACACCTGGTATGTCAGATGCCGGTATTGATAATTTTTCTGCTTCATACGAAGACTGGTCCAGTGCTGATGTTTTGTTTATCGCCGGTACTGATCCATTTGAATCCAAGACTATTATATACAATGACTGGATTCTTAATGGCATACGCAATGGCATGAAAGTCATTACAGTCGTACCTCGTAAAACCGCAGGCATTGCCTATGCAGAACAATATGGTGGTATGTATTTAAGCATAAACCCAGGCACTGATACCTTACTGCTAAATGCCATGGCAAGAATTATTGTTGAGAATAACTGGGAAGACAAAGAGTTTGTTGAAAAATGGATTAATAATCGTGTTGAACGCGATAAAGAAGTTTTTCAGGCCGATGGCTTTGATGATTTTAAACACTGGATCACCAACTACAAGTATGCAGAACTAGACCTCGCAGCTGAGCTCACGGGTATCCCCAAAGAACAAATATATTTAGCTGCAGAAACCATCGCTAAACCCAATGCAGATGGCACACGCAAAAAAGCCTCTTTTGGTTTTGAAAAAGGTTTGTACTGGTCAAACAATTACGGTAACACCGCTGCAATCTCTGCCTTAGGCTTGATCTGTGGTGCTGGCAACCGCCCTGGGCAGGTAATCTCACGTTTTGGTGGTCACCAGCGAGGTATGATGCCAGGTGGACAATACCCTGAACACGAAGCACCTGAAAAATTTCCGGGCTGGAAAAAACAGGGAATAGATTTAGATCGTTGGGTAGAAGAAGGAAAAGCTAAATTTACCTGGGTGGTAGGTACAACATGGATACAGGCCATGGTTGCTTCAAAACGTCTGGCCGGCAAACTTCAGAGTTTGACACGTGGTAATCCACACTACCCCAGCGAACTAAACAAACAGCATATTATAGATCGCTATAAGCAGCGTATCGACAATGAAGGTATGGTTTTAGTGCATCAGGACATCTATCCTGTTGAACCCATTAATACAGATTTTGCCGATATTGTTTTACCCGCCTCAGGCTGGGGTGAACAGGATTTAACCCGTGCAAATGGGGAACGCAGAATTCGCCTTTATTCCAAATTCTATGATGCCCCAGGCGAATCATTACCCGACTGGAAAATTGCAGCCCTGTTTGCAAAACGCATGGGATTTGATGGTTTTGACTGGAAAGATAGTAATGATGTATTTGAAGATGCCGCATTTTACAATAAAAACCGTCGTACCAGTTATGTCGCCCTGGTGGAATATGCACGTTCAAAAGGGCGTAAAGCTCATGAAGTTTTACGAGACATGGGTACCACCGGTATACAGGGCCCGGTACGCTGGGAAAATGGAAAATTAGTGGGTACTAAACGCTTACACGACACCACTTTAAAAACTGGCACACCAACTGGGCTCACCGAAATTAATCCTGGCTGGTTACGAAAATTCAAAACAAAAACCGGTAGAGCAAATTTACTCAAAGCCAACTGGGAAATGTTTGGTGACTATTGGGAATTTATGCGACCCAAAGGTAATGAACTCTGGGTAACAACCGGACGAATCAATGAAATATGGCAATCGGGGTTTGATGACCAGATGCGTCGGCCTTATATTCACCAACGCTGGCCTGATAACTGGTTAGAAATACACCCAGATGATGCTAAATCCCGTGGTATTGAAAACGGTGATCGCGTTCTAATTTCCAGCGATCGAATACCCATTGAAACAGGCGGTTACTCTAATTCAGAAAGTGATACAAAAGTACGAGGCATAATTGCACTGCAAGCTAATGCTGATATTGAAGAACCTGATTTATTACAACAGGCTATCGACGATGAATACCGTGGCGCTGAAGGTATAACATCACGAAAAATGGGGCGAACAGATATCGAAGAGCCGGATCCATTAATGCAATCCATAGAAGATAATGATCATTGGGCTGAAACTCATAATAAATCCGGGAATGCAGAGTCTGAGCAAGACCCTTTGATGCATGGAATGGATAGTGGAATTGGCCTTAAGTGGGATGATGTTAAACCCATGACTTTTAGCGAAATGCAAAAAAATGGTTATGTAGAAATGGACAGCGCTAGCTTTGAAGCTGTAGCCATTATTTCGCCTGATATAAAAAAGGGTGTGACATTTACATACTTCAACTTACCTTCAGCAAAAGGTGCCGCCAACTCACTCGCCGGTCGAATCCTGGACCCGGTGAGCCAACGCCCCAGATACAAACTGGCACGGGGTGTTATTAAAAAAATTGGCGAGTCTGAATACAAACACAGCTTTGCTGAAATGAGTTTCAAGTCCAGGTGCATCGTTTAAACGGCACCGGCTTAACAACGCAACTACTTATCTGGAGAAACAAATGAAAATTAAACGCTTTTTAATAGCGATCAGTATTTCATTTATTAGCAGTTTAAGCGTTTCTGTACATGCTACAGATAATCAAAAACTGGCTGACGAAGTTGAAACACCTGATGTATTAATTCAGGAAACTGATACTAATGCAAAAAAGGTTAAATATGGAGATAAAGATATAAGCATTTCACCCGATGGCGAAAAAAATAAAAAACAGATAACACCTGATCCTTTAGAAAAATTATTAATGCCAGATAAAGACACAGGTGAGTCTGCGCAGAAAGAAATAAAAAATAATAAAATCAAATCTACACCAAAAAAAACAAACGCTGACGATGAAATTCTAACACCAGATCCGCTACTCGATATGTTCAACTAGAATTTTTTAAAATAAATTATTAACAATAAAAACTAATTAGCTCAACAAAAAAGAGCATTAAAACAAAAAAATAATTACTTGGGGTGTAAAATGAAAAAGGAAATAATTGCAACAACATTAGGACTCACAGCACTATTACTAAATCAGTCTGCCGTCGCCAAGTCGACCATTGGTGGCATAATTTTTACTAATTTTTATACACAGGATATAGAAGAAACAGATAATACAAACGCTAAAACCGATTCAAAACTGACAAAGCTAGAAATTGCAGACAACTCTCGCCTACGTGTACGTTGGGATAATGAAGATAATGTAGGCATGTATATAGAAATGGGAATTGGTAGTGATGTAAAACTTCGACATGCCTATGGAACATGGGATATCAGTGAAACAAGCCAGTTACTTGCCGGGCAAACATCAACGCCTTTTGCGCCATTAAATCCTTCTGTTGCAATGGTTAATAATTCAGGTGATGGCTATGGAAACGTTTCCCCTGGCCGTAGATCACAAATTCGCTATACCTACAAATTTCTCAATAAACAGGGTGCGTTTGCTGTTGCTCTTGTAGACCCTACTGTTAAGAACGAACCTGCAACATCAGAAACCACTTTACCCAGAGTTGATATGGGCCTGGCCTATAGAACCTTTAACTGGCAAATATTCCCAAGCATTTTCTATAGCAAACAAGCATATGATGGTGTGGGTGATATCACAGCAAGTGGTATATCCATTGGTGCGAAAACCGCTAGTGGTCCAGTAACTTTCTCTACTGAAATTGGTGCCGGAAAAAACTGGGGAAATACACAAATGACATTGGGTAGTTCATTTATTGGTGATAACAATGGATTAAACTCTGCTGGCACACCAACACAGGACAATGACAATATTTCATACTGGTTCGATTTAGGCTATAGATTTACAGGCGAACAAACCAGGGGTACCGTGCATTTAATTTATGGGTTTTCAAGTAGTGAATTAGGCAACAGTAGAGACCTTGAGAGCACAATGCTAGGCATAAGCACACCTATAGATTTTCCCTGGATCGCACGTGGATTCAGGCTTAGGCCTGAAATATTTGTGTTTAACGATGAGGACAATCTTGGCACTGCGGATAAGACAGATGCCATTGCGGGCATACAGTTACAGTATACATTTTAAACAACCAACTGGAGAACTTATATGGTTCTCCAGTTTGAAGGATAAGGTTATATAATCAACGAATAATTCCTGTATATAGCTAATTAACAACTAATCCTCCATAATTTACTGAATTAGAATAATAATAACTATTTTCCACACCGCCATGCAGCTTGATACAGGTCAGCTTATGAGATACTGCCTTTTTATACTGTGCCAACCATCTTGCCCAACAGGTATTAGCATGTGAGCATTCAGTAATGGCCTGAACTACCGGCACATCCTCCATACAATCCATAAAAGCAATGTTTGAATTTTCTATCACTAAAAAACCGCCCTGTCCTGCATTAGCTATAGAGGGAAAACAGATAAAAGCAGCATATATCTAATAGTATTGTTTAGTCTTCATAATACTCATATGATTTAAAGTACAAGACTTATGAATTAGTATTTAGAGTATAGCCAGTATTTCTTAGAATATTATATTTAGATAACTTATATGAAATAACGCCTTACCTTCTGCAACATATACAAATATGAACTAATTTTGATTAACTTAAAAATTTGCCCACAAAAACAGTGACAACCGCTACTGCAGTTGAACAACACTCACCTGAACACTCGCAGCCCTGCCTGCATCATCTACAACCCTAACTTCATAGTTACCATTGCTCGCATTCCAGATATGCTTCCTGCCTCTGCTGGAAGAACCTATATAGTTACCATTGACAAACCAGTAAAGCGTAGCCACATCAGGATCAACAACAGCTGAAAATGGAATTTTCCGGCTACTATCATCATCACTACGTATTACATATTCTATATTTTCCAGTGGTGATCTGATTACTGGACTTTGTCCAGTGCTGCTTGTCTGGTTCAAACTGCATGATTTAGAAAATTTTGGTGGTGTTTTTAAAGAAATGCCAGCCTGATTAAATATATGCAGAAAATCAGAAGGCCAAAACTCAAACACCTTCATTTCGGTTTTGCCCGGCTGATGCCAACATGCTCGTAAGCCCGTTGATTTCTCTATAGGAATTGAACGGTAGATATTTGATACTTTAATGGGAGAAACTCCCGGAATAAACCAGGACTCTACAAATGCCGGGCAGTATTTACTCAATAAATCACCCGTGTTTCTGCAGACCTTTACTTTTTTGATATTCAGGTTTTTATTTTTAATTAAATCATCAACTTTCCATGCTTCATCAGCAAGTATTGCGTTAAAGATTGAAAATAACAATGGCCCCGCAGCACTTCGACCGACAAATGCATCATTACCCTCACCACTAAAGTTACCAACCCAGATAGCAAGCACATAGGAACCAGACACTCCAACAGCCCAGGCATCTCGATAAGCCCAGGAAGTTCCAGTCTTCCAGGCCACCTGGTTTTTCTGTTCTCCCTGCAATGGTAGTTCCAGGCTATCCGGTTCAGGATTATCTTTAAGCATATCTAAAACTAAAAATGCCGATTCTTCACTGAGCAACTGCTTGGTTGAGCTATTTTTGTTGATCGATAAATCTGTTTTTATATTTTTAAACTGACCTCCATTTGCCAGCATCGCGTAGAGCTTAACCAGCTCCATCATACTGAACTCTCTCCCGCCCAATACTAAAGCTAGTCCATAATGTGATTGTTCTTTTAAATCATTCACTTCTGCCTTTAACAGAAACTCATAAAATGATGGGTTTTTTAATCGAGATTGAAGCTCAACGGCAGGAACATTTCGGCTCTGAATTAATGCCTGTTTTGCTACAATTGGCCCCAGAAAACGTTTGTCATAATTTTCGGGTGTAAAACCTGCGAAACGTCTATGCGAATCTTTCATCAGGGTCATAGGGTGAATAAGCCCTTCATCCAGAGCCAATGCATACACAAATGGCTTCAGGGTTGAGCCCGGCGATCTTTTTGCCAACACACCATTAACCTGCCCCTGTACCTGATTGTTAAAAAAATCTACAGAGCCAACCATAGCTTCAAGCTCCATTGTCTTATGGTTAATTAGCAGGGCTGCAGCATTATTTATTCCGACATCATTTTTTGTTGAAACATAACTCTTAATAATGTTTTCTATTTTGTTTTGATGCTTACTATTTAAAGTGGTTTTAATATAACCATTATCCCAACGAGGCTGCAAACTATTGACGTAATTAATAAAATGAGGAGCATGAAAAGGTAATTTTTCAGGCGCACGAACATTTAACGGGATTTCAAGATATTTTTTCTTCTCACTATCTTCAGGATAATTTTCAAGCCAACGTTCAAAAAGCTTATGTCTGGCAACAGACAGTCGTTGATAACCATCAGGATTTGCTGGATTTCGTTTATTTGGATTCTGCGGTATCACTGCAAGCGTTAATGCTTCAGGCAAACTCAATTGAGCAGGTTTTTTATTAAAATAGATTAAGCTCGCCGCTGCAATACCCTCAATATTCCCACCATAAGGTGCAAGATTCAAATAAACTTCTAAAATCTCCTGCTTAGAATAATGTCTTGAAATCTGCACTGCTCTAAGTATCTGCCTGATTTTACCCCCCACTGTATTCGATGGAATCCCCCATCTTAGCCTGGCAACCTGCATAGCTATAGTTGATGCACCAACTCTCCTGTCTTTTTTTATATACGTTGTCCAGAAAGCTCTAACCAAAGCCAGAATATCAATTCCAGCATGCTCATAATAATGCTGATCTTCATAAAGAATGCTAGCGCTAACTAAATAAGGTGAAATATTTTCAAGTGACTCATATACCCGGTAACGCTCATCTTGCGCTAAAGTAATTCTTAATAAGCTGTCATTTTTATCAAAAAAAACATTTGAGTAGCTGATAAAATTTTTAATCTCAGGCTTAGGCGTTATAACATACAGGAATATGGCAACCAGTACGGCTACCATAATAATGAACCCCAGTTTCTTCATTTCTCGCCGCTAAGTTTTGATGCCGTCACTTTGAAAGTTCCCGCCTCAGATACGGAGCGTATAGACCGGTCATACATAGACTCTGCATACGATGGTGGTATTACAAAGTCACCAGCAGAGGTGAGTTTAACCCTATAGATTAAATCTCGTACTGTACTATCAAAACTTCCATAATAAACAATACGGTCTTCTCTTATATCAATGTATTCGGCGCGCCAGTTATACGCGGTTCTGGACACCGAACTTCTAATCACTTCAAAACCACCGGGTAATAAGTCTATGACGGCTATATTGGTAAGCTTTTTACTTCCCAAACCTCTAACCCTAAGCCGCACAGTAAGCTCCTTACCCTGCTCGAAAGAAGTCACTTTATTGCCTTGTTCATCAAGAAAATCACGATGAATCTCAATGCCTTCTCGTAGCGCTTTTTCAGGTAATAGACTGTTAAAGCCGGACTGAAGATTTAAATAAAACAAAGATTTTTTTGCATTAATTTTAAGTTTTTGAGCACCCACTGAATAATCCGCACTCATAAATGGTGTATTACTGGATTTCAGTTGATCAACTTTAGCTTTTTCAAATAAAGCAGAAAACAAAATTTCTTCATTAAACTCATTATTGAGTACTAATTTACTGTAGGCACCCAAAGCCAGAATACTATAGGCTGAAGAAATCGTATTATATTCACCCTTAAATATTTTCTCAGTGAGTTTCAGTATATCGTTACCTGCGATATTTTTAGCCCGAACCTCAAAATGTTTTGCCAGTAAATAAACATACTGCGCATCGAGAGTTAAACTTGAATGAAAGTCATCGTACACAGACAGATTATTATCACCTAGCTTATACCCAGTGATTAAACGCTCTGCTTCATCTTCTTTTTGTAACAATCTGTATGTTGCTGCCATATAAGCTGAAGTTATATCCTCTTTCCACCCTTTGATTTTTTTGTTGCTTAAAAACTCGTGTAAATCCACCAGATAGTTAGTTGTTACTACATTTAATCGCGTTAACAGATAAATAGCATTAGCCCTGTCCCTGGCTTCTGCCAGTGTGTTCGTTTCACGACCAACATAATACGAAAGGTAATCTTTGCCTCGATTTATCATATCGGATGGAACCGGATAACCCAATTCACTTGCCTCAATCAGAAAATGCAGAACATAGATAGTTGGGTATTCAGCGGTCTGTTGCGAACCAGGCCAGAATGAAAAACCTCCATCGCCTAACTGACGCTCTCTTAGCTTATCTATCACATGTGAAAAATGAGTCTGTACTTTTGAAACATGTGGCTGATATGCGGGGTGCGTCATTAAACCCACCAGAGGAAAAACCTTGCTCACCACCTGTTCTGTACATCCATGTGGAAAATTTTCCAGATACGAAGTCAGCCCATCAACCAGAACCAGAGGACTGGCCGAGGCAGAGACTCTCTGCGTGGAAAGTTCAGCATAAAGGCTTCGAGGCACATCAAGCTCTACATTACCCGTTTTTTCGTATCCAGTTATCAAACTTGTGAAATAAGGCGTTGCAGGGCGCACACTCAAACTGGCTGAACGACTTGCTGATTCATTCTTATATTTTGCTGTGATAATAATATCCGCAGCACCAAGAATATTTTTCGTTTTAAGCTTAAAACTAAACTTATCTTCACTACCTTCATCAATTTTAAGTTTTATATTGTTTGCACCTGATAATTCAAGGTGTTTAGAGGTTTTTATATCAACATCAATCGCGGCGTTTTTACCAGAGCCATCAATAATATTGGCTACACCAACAGTAACCATGAACTCATCACCTGGCGCAGTCTGGGTTAAAACATTAGGTGATATAACAAAAGGTCCGCGAACAATAGATGATGCTGTATCCACCCCCATCGCATCATTACCAACAGCTACAGCAAATACTTTTAATGCCCCTGAGAATGTATCAGGCACATTAAAAATAACTGTCTGTTGTTCAGGCCCTGCATCTACAACACCCGACCAGTAAACCGCGGGTTTGTCTGTTTTACGACTAAATGGATTGAGGTTTTTTGCCAGCGCTTTTCTGGCTTTAGACCCACCGCCACTGGCAGACAATTCTTTTAGCAAATCAAATTCTGGTAAAATTAAATCCAGAATCTGCATGGTTTGCACATCAAGTGAGCGTTTTTTAAGAAAGTGATTTAATGGTGACGGGGTTTTATATTTTGCTACTTGTAATATCCCCTCATCAACCGCAAAAACAAGCATTTTTGAGTTCTTAGATGCCAGGTAAGAAATCTCCATCGGTTTACCTGGGCGCACAACCTCTTTAGTACTTAAACTCACCTTTATTTGCCGGTTACTCTTATCAATTGAAAATGGCTCTACAGCATAACTTAATGGACTGGTAAATATTTCCTTAGACCCTACATCGCGTACAAAAGACACATTGACATAAGCAGTACCTTCCAGTTCTTCAGGCACACGAATAGTTTGTATAGTGCTTGCGGTATCAGTTTTAAACCACTTAAAGTGATGCACCTTATCTGTCTCAATGGAAATAAGACCCGCGCCTGAATATGGAGCCTTAATATTCATCTCTATATTTTCACCGGGTAAATAATCTGACTTATTTAACTTCAATTGCAGTTCAGCATTTTTGTCCAGTTTGCCAGACATATTACCAAAACCAACAACCGTATAAGCCACCCTGGACAACCTTCTCTCCTGCTCATCATAGACCTCAAGAGCATAATCACCAGGTAATGTGGTATCTATAGAATAACTGTAATGACTTTCTGGTATTTCTATCTTACTGGTCTGTATTT
>Ga0316204_10004076_pt1 | contig 27215 bp, 30 predicted proteins | sample 6monrhotite_MG_2_FD_205661 | JGI IMG/M metagenome (GOLD analysis project Ga0316204, IMG submission 205661) | Microbial mat bacterial communities from mineral coupon in-situ incubated in ocean water Damariscotta River, Maine, United States -... | ecosystem: Environmental > Aquatic > Marine >...
GCTTCGCGCTTAAATTCTGCGCTGTATTTTCTTCGCTTGGTCATGGACACTCCTCATGGGCATAGTATGCCTCTTTTTAGATGTGTCCGTAAAAACGGGGTAGAACCCGATTGTATCTAACGGATGCCTGAAGCCAAGCCACAACTCGCAGGATATCCAAGCGCAGATTGATAGCATTGTATCTTACGGATGCCTGAAGCCAAGCCACAACGTAACCGCCCCTGCCGCGATACTATCAGCGATTGTATCTAACGGATGCCTGAAGCCAAGCCACAACGCTTACCGGGGACGGTGATAAACTGGCTATATTGTATCTAACGGATGCCTGAAGCCAAGCCACAACATACTGGATGGAGGCCATCTTGCCCTTTAATTGTATCTAACGGATGCCTGAAGCCAAGCCACAACGCCGCTGTATTGATGGCCGTTATTGCTGCTATTGTATCTAACGGATGCCTGAAGCCAAGCCACAACTATATCGATAAAGAAAGCAATGTGGTTGGGATTGTATCTAACGGATGCCTGAAGCCAAGCCACAACCCGAACTGCTGCGATTGCCGGCCCGGGTGCATTGTATCTAACGGATGCCTGAAGCCAAGCCACAACTAAGATGGCACGGTTCCTGTTTGTTGATCTATTGTATCTAACGGATGCCTGAAGCCAAGCTGCAGTAGAAACGTCCGAGTTTTTATGAATAGTATTGTGCAGAGGGCGCGCTCAATTGCTCATGGTTTCTTAATGTTTATATAGGCATAATGCGCGTTCGGTAATTTCCGCAGGTGTAAATAAATAATGACTACAGAACAAGAACAGCAGCTTACAGAGCAGAAGCCTACAGAGGCACAGCCTACATTCGCTGAGCTGAATCTAACTCCCGACGTACTTAAAGGTGTTCAGGATGTCGGTTATGAAACACCTTCCCCGATTCAGGCGCAGACCATTCCTCTGCTATTAGAGGGCAGGGATCTGGTTGGCCAGGCACAGACAGGCACAGGTAAGACCGGCGCTTTTGCACTGCCTATGCTCTGCCATATCGATTTGAGCAAAACCTCTCCGCAGCTGCTGGTGCTGGCACCAACACGTGAACTGGCAATCCAGGTTGCTGAGGCATTTCAGATCTATGCTAAACATATGAAAGGGTTTCATGTGCTGCCGATCTACGGTGGCCAAAGCTATGATACACAGCTGCGCGCACTAAAACGGGGAGTACATGTCGTCGTCGGTACACCCGGTCGTGTCATGGACCATATGCGTCGCAAGACGCTCAATTTGAGTAAACTGAAGGCACTGGTGCTGGATGAAGCAGATGAAATGCTGCGTATGGGTTTTATTGATGATGTGAAGTGGGTGCTCGAGCAGACTCCAAAAGAGCGTCAGATAGCTCTCTTCTCCGCTACCATGCCGCCGGTCATCCGCAAGATTGCCGAGCAGCATCTGAACAATCCTGAACATGTCACGGTCAAGGTGAAAACATCGACTGCTGAGACCATTCGCCAGCGTTACCTTATAGCTGGCGGCGGTCGTCAGAAGATGGATGCATTGACCCGTATTCTTGAGGCAGAGCCATTTGATGGCATGATCATTTTTGTGCGGACCAAGTCTGCGACTGAAGAGATTGCCGAAAAGCTTCAAGCACGCGGTTTCTCTGCAACAGCACTCAACGGTGATATCACCCAGAAAATGCGTGAAGCGTCAGTGAATCGCCTGAAAAAGGGGCAGATCGATATTATTGTTGCCACAGATGTTGCAGCACGTGGTCTCGATGTGGAACGTATCTCACATGTGATTAACTATGATATCCCCAACGACACTGAGCCCTATGTACATCGCATCGGCCGTACCGGCAGGGCGGGTCGTAAAGGTGATGCGATTCTTTTCGTCGCACCACGTGAAAAGCGCATGCTTTATGCGATTGAGCGGGCGACGAAGCAGACTATCGAGCAGTACGTCATGCCGACAACTGAAGATATCAACAGCAAGCGCATTGATGAATTCAAGCAGCGTATCAGTGATACACTGGAATCAAGTGACGGGCTGGAGTTGTTTGCCAGTATCGTTGAAAAGTATCAGGCTGAACATGACGTTTCGGCTATTGAGATTGCAGCTGCACTGGCAAAAATGGCGCAGGGTGATAAGTCGCTGCTATTGAAAGATGAACCTAGACGACAGGAGAGGCAGGAGCGTCCGGAACGTGCTCCGCGCTCCCGTGAATCTTTTGAATCTGATCGCGGTGATCGCAGACCAAGGCGTGAATCGCCATCCCGTCATGCCTCTACAGGCCCGGGACCGAAAGAGGGTATGACACGTTACAGGCTGGAAGTTGGTGAATCTCACGGTGTGAAGCCGGGTAATATTGTTGGCGCGATCGCCAATGAGCTGGGGCTGGAAAGTGAATTTATCAGCCAGGTCAATATTGAGGGCGATCACACTACTGTAGATCTGCCTGAAGGCATGCCGAAAGCCATTTTTCAGGATTTACAGCAGATCTGGGTGTGTGGCCAGAAGCTTGATGCTACCCCACTTTCTGATCAATCCGGTGGAGAATCCCGTCCAAAGAAGTTTGGTTCAGGTCGTGATGACAAACGCTCAGGTAGCAGAAGGCCTGGCGGTGGTGATCGTTCGGGCAGGCCCGGTGGTCGATCCGGTGGCAAGGGTGGAAGAAAGCCTCCCAAGCGCAAATAAACAAGAATATATGGAGAGGGGCATTCGTGTCCCTCTTTTTTTTGCTTTAAGGTATAATCAGGGCTCCTGTTTAAGCTCTGTTCAGGGTCAATATTACTCTGTGTTTGTAATAACCTGCTTATAGCTGGGGTTAAGGCTTGATTGCTTCAGGGTACAATGACGACTTAAAGTTTCTGGAGGAAGCAGTGTCTGAGTCTTGTCCCATTCTTGTTGAAGTGAAAACCGAATATTCTCCTGAGCATTCAGAGCCCGACCGGAATCACTATGTTTTCATCTACTATATCAGTATCCACAACAAGGGCGATCAGGCTGCCCAGTTAACCTCCCGCCACTGGATGATCACCGATGCGAATGGCAAGGTAGATGAGGTTCGAGGCGAGGGTGTGATCGGTGAGAAGCCGGTACTTGAACCGGGTGATGAGCACTTTTACAACAGCTTTTGTGTGTTGAGTACCAGTGTGGGATGCATGCAGGGAAGCTATGTGATGCAGGGTGAAGATGGACTCTACTTCGATGCACCTATCCCTGCCTTTACCCTGGCTGTTCCCGGCTGCCTCAACTGAACACTTATCCGGTTCTGTATAGTTTTCGCCGCTGCCCCTATGCCATGCGCGCACGCCTGGCACTGCATGGCGCGGGTATTCAGTACGAGCTGCGCGAGGTTTTAATCAGAGATAAACCTCGTGAGATGCTGGAACTCTCGCCGAAGGGGACGGTGCCGGTACTCTCTCTTCCTGATGGTCATGTGATTGATGAAAGCCTGGATATCATATCCTGGGCCCTGGCTGAGTCGGATGACCCTCAACGATGGTTGTCTCCACTTGATGGTTCTGTCGATGATATGCTTGCGTTGATTCAGCTCAACGATGGCAAATTCAAATGTCATCTGGATCATTATAAATACCCTGAACGATTCGAACCATATACACCGGCATGTGAGCACTTCAGACAGGCTTATGACTTTCTCCATATGCTTGAACAGCGTTTGAAATGCACAAGGTTTTTGTTTGGTTCAAAGCCTGCTTTGGCTGATGCGGCATTGTTTCCTTTTATACGTCAGTTTGCTGCCGTAGATCAGCAAGCTTTTGAACAGCTACCGCTGTTTCATCTGCAGCGTTGGCTGGCACGATGGCTATCTGACCCATTGTTTCGTGCTATCATGATCAAGTATAAACCATGGCAACAGGAAGAGGCGCCGGTCGTGATTATCTAACCTTGTCTATATTAATGGCATTATCTTTGCTGCGGATAGGTAGTTCTGGGGGTGCATATGCGGCTGGACTCAAATTCGCCTGACAAGGCTTTTTCAGAAGAATCGCGTGGAAATGCGTTTCGAAGATTGTTGAATACCATGTTGTTTGAAGTGCATAGTGGCATAGGGAAACACACGAATCTGTCGATTACAGCATTAATTGTGATCAGCGTCCTGCTTTCTATGACAGGTACGATGAGGGATCTCGATCCTCTTTTGGTTGAACGCATTGAGTTTATGGAGTATTGGGTTACAGTCTTTTTTGCTATTGAAATCGTGGCCCGCTGTTACGCTGCACGAAACATGCGTGCTTATCTGTTCAGCTTTTATGGTATGGTCGATGTCATTTCTGTACTGCCCATGCTTTTGATCGGTGATCCCAATCTTGCTATACGTCTGTTAAGGATAGTGCGTTTGCTTAAACTGGTGCGTTATCTTCGTGCGATGCGCCTGTTTATCTCCTCGATGCGGGATACGTTGGAGATGTTGGCGATGGTGTTTGGTGGCATAGCTTTGGGAGCGCTGCTGGCAGGGAATATTATTTATACAATTGAACCTGAAACTTTTTCCAGTGCTTTTGATGGTGCATGGTGGGGCATTGTGACAATGACTACGGTTGGTTATGGCGATGTCGTACCACAAACATTGGCAGGGCGTGCTGTTGCGGTTGCCCTTATGGTGGTTGGTATCTGCATGTTTGCAGCAGTAACGGCTGTTGTATCAGTCAAGATTGCCAGAAGCCTGCATCACGGTGTGGAATGCCGTGGTTGTGGTAAGTCTATTGCACCTGAGTTCCCATACTGCCCGTACTGTACTGCCAAGCAGGGTGAAGAGGATGAGAAGGCTCTAAAGAAAGAGTGATGGCGTGTTAGTGAATAGCTCGGTATCCATGACGCGTGAGCCAAATCACTTTTCCAGATGAAAAACAGCATAGCTTCTGCATATGGCTGAGTTTTCTCAGTCGGGGAAACCTTCCCCATCAGGAGATGTCTTATGATCACAAGTAATGCAAAAGATGGAAAGACGAACAGTAAATCCGAAAGCAAAGTGACACGCACAGTGGTTCATTCCTTTCCGCGCCCACTGTTTACCGATAAATCATAGTTCCTGCCTAACGACGGCGCCCACCTCTACGGTGGACATGACGTTGTTTTGATTCCACATTATCCCGGAGACTTCTTCCCGATGCCGGGACCAGACATTCAGGGCCGTGACCGATCAGATCGGCGCGGCCCATTCTTTTGAGCTCATCCCTGAGCAGTGGCCAGTTATTCTTGTCATGATACCTCAGCAGTGCCTTATGCAGTTCACGCTGTTTTTTCCGTTTCGGTGTGAATACCGACTCACTTTTCCTGGATACTTTCCGTAAAGGGTTTTTTTCCGAATAATACATGGCAGATGCAGTGGCCATGGGTGAGGGGAGAAAAGCCTGTACCTGATCCGGCTTGAAGTGATTTGATTTCAGCCACAGCGCAAGATTCAGCATATCTTCATCTGTAGTGCCAGGATGTGCCGCAATGAAGTAGGGGATGAGATACTGCTTTTTACCAGCCTTTTTTGATGCCGATTCAAACATCCTTCTGAAGCGTTCAAAACTGCCTATACCCGGTTTCATCATTTTATTCAGAGGTCCATCTTCTGTATGCTCCGGTGCTATCTTGAGATAGCCGCCCACATGATAGGTGGCCAACTCCTCAATATATTCAGGTGACTCTACAGCCAGGTCATAGCGCAGCCCGGAGGCGATAAAGATGCGTTTGATTCCACGCAGGCTGCGGGCTCGCCGGTAGAGCTTGATCAGAGGTGTATGATCGGTCTCCAGGTTCTTGCAGATGACAGGAAAAACACACGATGGTTTGCGGCAGGCTGCTTCAATCACGCGAGATTCACAGGCCAGACGATACATATTGGCGGTCGGGCCACCGAGATCAGAGATGGTACCGGAAAAGCCCGGTGTCTTGTCACGGATCTGTTCAATCTCATGGATAATGGAGTCTTCCGACCTGCTTTGTATGATTCGCCCCTCATGTTCGGTGATGGAGCAGAAGGTGCAGCCGCCAAAGCAGCCGCGCATGATATTGACGGAATGCTTGATCATGTCGTAGGCGGGGATTTTCCTGTCACCGTATGAAGCATGCGGTGTGCGTGCATAAGAGAGTCCAAAGATCGCATCCATCTCTGCTGTGCTTAGCGGAATGGCCGGTGGGTTGAGCCAGACATCACGCATGCCATGCCGTTGAACCAGTGCGCGTGCATTGCCTGGGTTGGTTTCCAGGTGCATCAGTCGTGAGGCATGGGCATAGAGCACGGGATCGCTCTTGACCTCTTCATATGATGGCAGACGAATCACGGTGCTTTTCGAATCAAGTTTGCGGCTCATCAGCCGCACATCTTGTACCTCATCCGCTTCTGCACATGCCTGTGTGTTGCTGTTTTTTATGGCATAAGGGTCAGGGTGCTCAATCAGCTTGCCCGGACTGTCCAGTTCGGTGGAATCTATCTCATGCCAGCCGTCAGGAACGGTGTTTCGCATGGTGGCAGTGCCGCGAAGCTCCGTCATAGTCTTGATGGATTCACCTTTTGCAAGACGGTGGGCAATTTCAATAATCTGGCGTTCTGCATTACCGAACACGAGCATGTCGGCCTTGGAATCGGGAAGTACCGAACGTCGAATCGTATCTGACCAGTAATCATAGTGAGCGATACGACGTAAAGATGCTTCAATGCTGCCGATAATGACCGGTAGCCCCTTGAATGCTTCCCGACAGCGCTGTGCATAGACTGTGGCGGCACGATCAGGACGCTTTCCTGCGACACCATCCGGTGTGTATGCGTCATCTGACCGGATGCGACGTTCTGAAGTGTAGTGGTTAACCATAGAATCCATATTACCGGCTGTGACACCGAAAAAGAGGTTCGGTCGCCCCAGAGCCCGAAAGTCATCGGCGGATTTCCAGTTCGGTTGGCTGATGATGCCAACACGGAACCCCTGCGCTTCCAGTACGCGACCAATAACGGCCATGCCAAAGCTTGGGTGATCAATATAGGCATCACCGGTGACAATAATGATATCACAATGATCCCAGCCCAATGCGTCCATTTCACTCTTGCTCATTGGCAATTGCGGGGCAGGGATAAGCTCAGGCCGGTGCTTTGGCCAACTTAAAATGGAGTTGGCTTCAGGTAGTTTAAAATCATCCATAGGCGCAATGCTAACAGTCTAAGCCGGTTGGTGCTTATTTCTAAATCTGGGGGTATTTATTTATCATCAGGAGATGTGATGCAGTGGGGTTTGGGTGTGCCTTTATCTACATTGAAGTCAGCTGTGGATTCATCTGCTTGCATGATCCATTGAACGAATAGCGGCTGGTACATATGATTTTTCAGGAATGGATAACAGAGCCCCAATATTGCTACCTGTTTCATTGCTGTAGGCCCAAAGCTGCGCGGCATTTTCTTGTTCAGGCAACAATAAATTGGAAGATTCAGTGATCTCTTCCCAGGTAATCAGTGAATAGCTGGCCTGTTTCATCTGATCATTACTCTCAGTTGCAGTGCTCCATGTAAACGATGCGGATGCAGAGATCAGTATGATTGAAGCTGCAGGCAGCCATTGAGGGCGCTGAAACATGTTGCTTGAACTATTTATGGATGGATGTTTTTTTTTGCGTTTGGTTCGGAAATTGAATCAGCTTTAATGGCGGAAGATGCTGGGAGGTCATAAAAGCACTGGCTCAAGGTATTTTTACATGTATGTATACCTACAGTTTTATCGCCGCTTGCCATCTCTTGTATGGCGATGGCATGCATCTATTTTTGATATTGTAATTTATTTTTTGCAATTTTACATTTTATTTTGCTCAAAAAATTTCATGTCTCATTCCTTGGGACCGTCTTATGATGTTCCCAAGGATCATATAATGGGTGCAGATAGATAATCCGTATATATATACGGGCATGGCGTATAAACATCCGGGATGCTGGCAATTCATCACACCGTAGTGGCACTCAGTGTCCTCGTGAGAAACAAAAAAACGTGATGTGTGAAATGTTTTGTATAACGTTTTTCTAAATGCGTACTATAGCTGGTGCTGTCGATAGATAGGGCGTGTGTGAATCATTGCGGCATCATATAGGTGTTCAAGCTAGAGTGCTGACATGAGCACCTTTCGTTTTAATAAACCTTACCAGGTTTTAACACAATTCAGTGATGGGGCAGGACGGCAGACCCTTGCGGACTTTGTGTCCATTGCTGATGTTTACCCTGCCGGTCGCCTTGACCGTGACAGTGAAGGGCTGCTGTTATTGACTGATGATGGCCCGTTACAGAATCGTATTTCGCATCCGGATCACAAACTAAAAAAGATCTATTGGGTTCAGGTTGATGGTGATATTACGCAGGAAGCAATCCAGAGGCTTCGTGAAGGCGTTGAACTCAACGATGGTATGACTCTGCCTGCAAAAGCAGAGAGGATGGCAGAACCAGGCGGCCTGTGGCCAAGAAGCCCTCCTGTTCGCTTCCGGGCCGAGATTCCTACCTCATGGATCAGTTTGGAGATCAGTGAAGGAAGAAATCGACAGGTAAGGCGTATGACTGCCGCTGTTGGTTTTCCTACTCTCAGACTGGTTCGTTATGCCATAGGGCCGATTACACTCGATGGTCTTAAACCCGGAGAATATGGTGAGGTTGATGAGCAGGGGCTCTGGGCACTGTTTCCGAAGAAGGGTACTCAGCGCCGGAATCCTGCCAACAAGAGCAGATCAAGTACCAGGAAGCGAAATGTAAACAAGGGAAGTAAGCGTAAACCCTGAGAATGTACGTGCACTAGTGATAGGCCAGGCCCCATGTGTTGTTGTTGTTGTTGTTGTTGTTGTTGTTGTTGTTGTTGTTGTTGTTGTTGTTGTTGTTGTTGTTGTTGTTGGCGTGGTGCGACAAAATACCGCATGTAAAACCTGGATTTCCCGCAGGCGTCACTTGAGTTGGAGAAAAGATAAGAGCTATATTATTTATATAGCAGTGCTCTGCTGCTGGCTGTGCAGATAGGGGGGGATCACAATGACAATCAGGGTGCTTTTCTTATCAAAAAATAACGCAGAGCGATCTCAGTTGGCTGAGTATCTGCTCAATCATATGGGCCGCGATCGTTTTGTGGCCTCAAGTGCAGGCAGTGTGCCTGCGGCCTTTAATCCACTGGTTGTTTCTGTGCTGAAAGAGATGAATATTGATGCAAAAGATGCAATCAGATAAACCGGTTGAGTTATTTGAGGCAGAGCCGTTCGATTTTGTTATCAATATTTGTGAGCTCTCCAGCACCTCTTGCAATGGTCGAAAAGATGAGTGTCCCACTCTTTCCGGTACCCGGAGTATTGGATGTTGGGGGGGTGATCATATGGCTGAAACGGGGGTGAGTGAAAAGCAGATGCTAGCGCACCTGCGCAGGGTGCGTGACCAGATTGCAGGTCGACTTCGTGTCTGGATGCCGGCAGTAGACAAACAGTGAGAAAATACAAACAGGGCGCATGTCAGAAGCGATTGAAATGAATTGAAACAACAAAAAAAGGGAGCCGAAAGGCTCCCTTTTTTTGTTTGAGTCGAGGCGGTTAAACCTTGGAATCAGTTTTTGGACTGATCCACGATTTTGTTGATCCATGGCATCATCGCACGAAGCTTCTCACCGGTCTGTTCAATCGGGTGTGCTGCGTTGTTACGACGTGCTGCGGTCATGGATGCGTAGTTGGTAGCACCTTCCAGAATGAACTGTTTGGCATATTCACCAGTCTGGATGTTGTGCAGACACTCGCGCATCGCTTTGCGGGACTCTTCGTTGATGACCTTGGGGCCGGTTACATACTCGCCATACTCAGCATTGTTAGAGATGGAGTAGTTCATGTTGGCGATGCCGCCTTCATACATCAGGTCGACGATTAATTTGAGTTCGTGCAGGCATTCGAAATATGCCATTTCAGGAGCATAACCTGCTTCAGTTAGTGTTTCGAAACCGGCTTTCACCAGTTCAACCGCACCACCGCAAAGTACAGCCTGTTCACCGAACAGATCGGTTTCGGTTTCATCTTTGAATGTGGTCTCGATAATGCCGGTACGGCCGCCACCAATGGCTGATGCATAAGAGAGACAAACTGCTTTTGCATTGCCGGTTGCATCCTGATGGATGGCGATCAGATCCGGAATGCCGCCGCCTTTAACAAATTCAGAGCGAACAGTATGGCCAGGAGCTTTAGGTGCAATCATAACTACATCCAGATCGGCACGTGGTGTAACCTGGTTATAGTGAATGGCGAAACCGTGTGCGAATGCAAGTGTAGCACCCTGTTTCAGGTTTGGTTCAAGCTCATCACGATACAGTACAGACTGGAATTCGTCAGGAGTCAGTACCATTACAATATCAGCGCCGGCCACTGCATCAGCAACACCGCTTACCTTCAGTCCATGCGCTTCAGCTTTTGCAACAGAAGCAGAACCTGCACGCAGGCCGACAGTCACGTCTACGCCTGAATCATTCAGGTTGGTCGCATGAGCATGGCCCTGTGAACCGTAACCAATAATCGCTACTTTTTTACTCTTGATGATCGAAAGATCAGCGTCTTTATCGTAATAGACGTTCAAAGCCATGTGGCATTCTCCTGGACATTGTATGTTCTTAAAAATTAGAGGCGGCGCAGCATAAACGTTTCGCTATCAAAATTCACCCACTTTTGATGAATGATTTGCTAAGGAAGAGCTGATTATTGTCAGGGTGGCACACATCAGCATCTCCCTAAAAGGTTAATCCTGGCTGAATACTGTGCCAACCCCTTCATCGGTGAAGATTTCCAGCAGCAGGGCATGCGGCACACGTCCATCAATAATATGGGCCTGTTGCACACCTGAAGCTACGGCATCCAGACAGCAGGTGACTTTGGGTATCATGCCACCGGCAATCGTACGGTCTTTTATCAGGCTTTGGGTTTCAGATGCTGTGAGGTTGGAGCAGAGCTGTTTCTCTTTATCCAGAACGCCTGCAATATCCGTTAGCAGAATCAGCTTGGCTGCACCGAGAGCCTGTGCAACTGCGCCGGCAACCAGATCAGCATTGATATTATAGCTCTGAGCTTCCTCTTTGTTATATCCAACAGGGGCAATGACCGGGATAAAACGATCAGTGTCCAGAAGCTTGAGGATACCGGGATTGATCGCATGTACCCGGCCGACATGACCAAGATCGATGATTTCAGGCACATCCAGCTCCGGGGCATTTCTTTCAATCTTCATCTTTCGTGCACAGATCAGGCCGCCGTCTTTACCGGAGAGGCCAATTGCCTTGCCACCGGCCTGATTGATATTGCCTACGATCTCTTTGTTGACGAGACCTGCCAGTACCATCTCTACGATATCCATGGTTTCGCTGTCGGTTACGCGCATACCATCTATGAATTTGGCTTCTTTGCCGATTTTTGAGAGGTGGATGCCAATCTGCGGGCCGCCACCATGCACCACAACAGGGTTGATGCCTACCTGCTTGAGTAGTGTAATGTCAGAGGCAAAGCTGGCCTTTAGCTCCTCTTCAACCATGGCGTTGCCGCCATATTTGATAACGATGGTTTGATCGGCAAATTTTTGCAGATAAGGGAGAGCCTCAACCAGAGTTGCAGCGCGGGCTCCACTGTGTTTCATCATTGGCTCATTTCCTCAAGCGGTACAGTTTTTCGTTTATGTTCCGGATCGCAGTCCAGCAGTGTTGACCAGAGCCAGACTAGACCGCCTGTGGCCAGTGTGATGCCGAGGCTGAGCATGAGCCTGTCATTTTCAGGGTCTTGAATTTGAGAGCCCAGCGGTATGAATATGATCAGGCCTGTGGCCAGGACTGCAAGCTGGGTCCATGAGGCTTGCTGCCTGAAGAGTACGCTGGCAGCGGCGGGGATTGAGATCAGGGCATACAGGGTGACAATAATCCAGTGGTTTTCCATATTTACCGTGGTCAACAGGGTCCATATGTCACTGTTGCTTCCAAGGCGCAGCTCGATCACCGCACCGAGAACCAGGATTGCTACAGCTGAAAGGCTCCATAGTAACCATCCTATCCATGCGTTCCTTCTTGCCAGGTGGTTCATCCAGACGCCATTACCGACTACGAACATGAAAGCTGCTGTTGCCATGCCCCATGGAGCAAGTGTAAAATCAATATTCATTAGACCCTCTGTTTTTAGCTAACTAATTAGTCAGCAAACACTAACGGCACCGTTGGATTAAATCACCTGCAAGCAGCAAAGGGATAAAGGTACTGTTCCCAGACGAGCTGCGATTAATTTATGCATGGCGGCCTATAATATGGGCATATCAACATGCTCCATGCTGCCTCATTATTTTATAAGATGTTGTTTTTAAAGTAATATATCTGTTTCCTAACTTTGGCACCAAGGTTGTTATGTGTATGGCATTGGCAGGCCTGTTCTGGCTGTGTGATTTTGATAACAAAGGAGAGAACAATATGGAATTAAAGAAAAAATATCTTCCAGTCGTGATGGCTGGTTTGTTAACGAGTGGTTTTGGGGCTGCAGCACAGGCTCAGGCTGAAGAAGTAAGTGTTGCCGGTGATATCGGCGTGGCCAGTCAGTATGTATGGCGTGGTGCAGTGCAGAAGGGGACGACAGCTGTTCAGGGTGACCTGGGTGTTTCTTACGAAGGTTTTTCTGCTTCCGGTTGGTTCTCGAACTCCTATGCCTCACCGGAGCCACAGTTCGCAGGTAAGGAAGTTATCGAATTCGATTGGACTGCTGATTACTCAGGCAGCGTAGAAGATTTTGGTTATTCAATCGGTGGTATCTACTACACCTACCTGTATGACTCTCACTCAAACTTTGTTGAAGCCTATGCAGGTATCTCTTACGACGCAGTGGTCTCTCCATCATTGACTGTATATTACACCGCCAAAGGTAATCTGAACGGTTTTTATAAGACTGGCGATATCTGGGTTGATCTCGGCCTCTCTACTTCAGTCGCAGGCTTTGATCTCTCCGGTACCGCTTCTTATGTGAACTGGAAGTCGGACGCTGTGAAGCGTCCTCTTGGTGGGGCCGGACAGGATATGTATAAAAACGGTATTAGCCTGGTTCAGCTCGGTATCTCCAAGGATATTGAAGCTGGTGGCGTAACGATCACACCATCAATGGGCGTTACCATCCCTGTAATCGCTAAATCAAGCGATGGCGAACGGTATATCTACGGCACAGTGGTGAAGAATGAATTCATTGCTGCTGTAAATATGGCTTACTGATAACGGCTTCAGTTATCTGGCTGGATAACGGGAGGGGGATGTGCTCCATCCCCCTTCCTCAATTTGTGTATTACCTGATAAAGCAAACCAAGGAGATGTGTCTATGAAAATGATTCGAGCCATCATCAAGCCGTTCAGGCTGGATGATGTGAAAGAGAAGCTGCTGGAGGTCGGTGTGACCGGCCTGACGGTTACAGAAGTTCGCGGCCATGGTCGTCAGAAAGGTCATACAGAGCTGTACCGTGGTGCAGAATACAGTGTGGATTTTGTTCCCAAGACGGAAATATCCGTTGTGGTAACAGCAGATCAGGTAGATACGGTGATTGATGCTATCGTTGAAGCTGCAAAGTCTGGAAAAGTGGGCGACGGTAAGATTTTTGTCACCTCTGTAGAAAAAGTCGTTCGTATTCGCACCGGTGAAACCGATAGCGAAGCGTTAAGTTAAGGGGGATCTACAATGGAACAGATAGCAGGAGATATCCTCCAAACCAAATATGCACTCGATACCTTTTATTTTCTGGTGATGGGTGCTTTCGTGATGTGGATGGCCGCAGGCTTTTCCATGCTGGAAGCGGGCATGGTTCGCTCCAAGAACACTGCCGAGATTCTGACCAAGAACATCGTGCTCTATTCAATTGCTTGTATTATGTACATGCTCGTCGGTTACAACATCATGTATGGTGATGCGATTTCATCCATTATTCCGGGCATCAGTTTTGGCCTGGGTGGTGATAATGAAGCGGCTGCAGTGCTGGCCGGTGGTGAAGATGCACCTTATTACTCTAACCTGTCGGATTTCTTCTTCCAGGTGGTGTTTGTTGCAACGGCGATGTCGATTGTATCCGGTGCAGTTGCAGAGCGTATGAAGCTCTGGGCATTCTTTGCTTTTGCTATCGTATTTACCGGCCTGATCTACCCGACACAGGGTATGTGGAAATGGGGCGGCGGTTTCCTTGATGAAGCTGGCTTCATGGACTTTGCAGGTTCCGGTGTGGTTCATATGGCGGGTGCTGCTGCTGCTCTTGCTGGTGTATTGCTGCTGGGCGCACGTAAAGGCAAGTATGGTAAAGATGGTTCGATCAACGCGATCCCTGGTGCCAATCTTCCTTTAGCTACACTGGGTACATTCATTCTGTGGATGGGTTGGTTCGGCTTTAACGGTGGTTCGGAACTGAAGGTTTCCGATGTTGCTGAAGCCAATGCAACTGCGATGGTGTTTGTTAACACGAACATGGCTGCGGCCGGTGGTTGTGTTGCAGCTCTGTTGATTGCCCGACTCTGGTTCGGCAAGGCTGATTTGACCATGGCGCTCAATGGTGCACTGGCTGGTCTGGTTTCTATCACGGCTGAACCTCTGACACCTACACCTGAGTTGGCTACATTGATCGGCGCTCTCGGTGGTGTTCTGGTTGTTGCTTCAATCATTGTACTGGATACGAAGTTCAAGATTGATGATCCGGTTGGTGCAATCTCTGTACATGGCGTGGTTGGTATCTGGGGGCTGTTGGCAGTATGTCTGTCCAACCCGGACGCAACACTGTCAGCTCAGCTTATGGGTATTGGCGTGATCTTTGCCTGGGTGTTCGCAACCAGCTTGATTGTCTGGTTCATACTCAAGGCTATAGTCGGCATTCGTGTGTCGGAAGAAGAGGAGTATGAAGGTCTTGATGTGGGTGAATGTGGTCTGGAAGCGTATCCGGAGTTCACTCAGAACCGGGGTTAATGATTTGTAGGGGGTGCAGTGAAACGTCACCCGGTATCGCATCATGTATTCTCTACAGATAGGCTGGGGGCGGGTTTTCCCGCCCCCGGCTTTTTTTTGGTGGCTTATGTGAGCCTCCTGCCAATAAATCAGCGCTTCCTCAGGAGGTAATAATATGAAACATGCTTCAGTGCTGCTGCACGCACTTTCACTGGATGACAGGATGCTTGAACCCAATCAGCTACCGGTATCCGGTCATGTGTGGGCATATGACAAGGGTGAAATATGTCGTGAGGAGTTTGTCGGCAATTGTATGAGCATGCTTTCGCTGCTGGGAATTCAGGATGCTGAAATCAGCTGGAAAGATGCGATTATGGCTTTTGATGCCTCCCGTAACGGCCAGCCGGTCACCGTGATTATTTCCCTGCAGGATGATTCACTTGCATCAGATTATTTCTATTTTCTTGGTGTATGGGCGTGTAGCGAATCTGCCGGTTTTTTTGAGCAGGATCTTGGCGGTGCATCGATTTGGGAGGATGAAGGTCTGCTCTCTCCTGCAATGAGCTATTCGGTCAGTGTTGCAGCCGAACCTTTGCAACTGCCTGCGATGCAGGAGGCTGTGGGTGGTGAGTTGTTTGCCCAGCGACTTTATGAAGACAGCTTTTATCTTTGCGGATTTACCGAAGCCTATCCAATACCATCCGGCTCCTTTGTGATCTGTCCAACTACCCATGCTGCGAATCAATCCCGTCAGGAGGTGCGTCATGCGCTTTATTCATTGCGCAACTCCATGGCTTTGATGGCTTGCGTGATGCGAATTTATGATCGTATGTGTGAAGATGATTCGATTAACAGAATTTATGGTGAATTAATGGTACTGATGGAGCATATGGATAAGGAGGTCAAATCGGCTGACTGGGATGATCTGGTGCGTGAGAATGGTCGTATCTCGTTTGAGTTGGCATCTGAACTGGTCGGGTGCAGAGAGCTTGAAAATGAGACCCGGGTTTTGCGTCGTCTGTTTGATAGTATCCTTTCCGAGCTGGATGTTCGTGACATGCAGGGGCTACCCTCACTGGCTTTCCGCATGCTCGTACCCTTTGATTTGATAGCGGATATTTTCAAAGAGCGATTTAACATGATAGAAAGCGCAGAGCAGCAGGTCGGTATACTGCAGCCGTTGATGCATGCGCGCATGTTGGCGGCTCAGCAGGTTTTCCTGCAAAAGCTGACAGATGCCAAGGTAGAAGAAGATTCTGGAACAGGGGAGTCCTGATGAAGAAAATTACAGCTATTATCAAGCCGTTTAAGCTTGATGACGTCAAAGATGCATTGTTGGAGATTGATATCTCCGGCATGACTGTAACCGAAGTGAGGGGGCATGGCCGACAGAAAGGTCAGACTGAGCTTTATCGGGGAGCTGAGTACAATGTCGATTTTGTACCCAAAACAGAGGTTGCCCTTGTCGTGGCAGATGACCGGGTGGATGATGTGATCAATGTGATCGTTGCAGCAGCAGGTACGGACAAGATCGGTGACGGCAAGATTTTTGTCACAGCGGTAGAGCGTGTCGTTCGTATTCGAACCGGCGAAGAGAATCTGGAAGCTTTATCATAATTAAACAGGGGAGGGGTGGTTACAAATGAACACAGCAGGATTTGATGTCTTTTTTCTTACCATGGGAGCAGCCATGGTGCTGGCGATGCATGCGGGTTTTGCATTTCTGGAGGTAGGCACGGTACGCAAGAAAAATCAGGTGAATGCGCTTGTGCGTGTGATTACCGATTTCGGTTTTTCGACCATAGCTTATTTCTTTGTCGGTTTTTCAGTCGCTTACGGTATTAACTTTTTTGCACCGGTTTCAGAGCTGAACAACCTGAGCGATATGTCCAATGGCTATAAAATGGTGCATTTCTTCTTTTTGCTGACCTTTGCGGCAGCCATTCCTGCGATTATTTCAGGTGGTATTACAGAACGAGTGAAGTTCTGGCCCAATGCACTGGCAAGTATTTTGATCGTGGCGATCGTTTACCCGTTTTTCGAAGGCATGATCTGGAATGGTAATTTCGGTTTCCAGGCCTGGTTAGAGGCAAGCTATGGTGCTGCTTTCCATGATTTCGCAGGTTCAGTCGTTGTTCACGCTATGGGTGGTTTCCTTGCGCTGGGTGCGGTAGTGCTACTGGGGGCTCGCAAGGGTCGCTATACAAAAGATGGTCGTATGGTGGCGATCTTGCCATCGAATATTCCATTCCTTGCCCTGGGGTCGTGGATACTGTGTGTGGGTTGGTTCGGCTTTAATGTGATGAGTGCAGGCAGTGCGGAGGGCGCATCGGGTCTTGTGGCGATTAATTCGTTGCTGGCCATGGTGGGCGGTTTGATTGCTGCGCTGATTGCAGGGAAGAATGACCCCGGTTTTGTGCATAACGGTGCTTTGGCCGGCCTTGTGGCAATCTGTGCCGGTTCCGACATCGTGCATCCCATGGGGGCACTGGCGATCGGTGCTGTAGCCGGTGTAGTTTTTGTTTTCGGTTTTGAGTTCATTCAGATGAAACTGAAAATTGATGATGTGCTGGGTGTGATTCCGTTGCATGGTGTATGTGGGGCATGGGGCGGTATTGCCGCTGGTATATTTGGTACGACCGCCATGGGCGGAGCAGGCGGCGTTACCTTTATGGCTCAATTGATAGGCACTGTTGCCGGCGTCTCCATTGCTGTTGCAGGCGGTTTTATGGTTTATGGTCTTGTAAAAGCTACCATGGGTTTCCGCCTTTCTGAAGAGGATGAGCATAAAGGGGCTGACCTTGCTATTCATAGCATCAGCGCAAACCCTGAACAGGATATGGCGAACCATTCATAAGCTTTCCCGGCTGTGTTTATGCGGCTTTTTGGGTAGCGACTGAATGTATGATACTAACAGGGTTGGCCGTTTGGCTGGCCCTGTTTTTTTTGGCTTGTTTTTAGGCTGCTATGCGTTAGAAAGCCTTATGCGATTTTTAGTCTTGATGGTCCTCTGTTTATATGCTTCGTTTCAGGTTCACGCTGCAGAATTTGATATTTATCAGTCCACATACAAGCCGCTGCAGGTGGCTTTTGTACTGGATACGGGCGCGGTTGAAGAGAATAAACACAAGCTGGTGTACGGGGTCGTTGAGAATGACCTGGCTTCGACCCAGTCTTTTACAGCAATCGATCCGCTGGCGTTTCTCTCAGATTTTCAGGAAAGCTGGCAGAGGGTTGAATATGGTGACTGGCGGATAATTGGTGCGGATATACTTGCACTTTGTAAGTTAAGTGAAACGGCAACTGGTTGGTCTGCTGAGGTTCGGGTGTATGATCCATTTCGCTCCAAGCCTCTGCTTGAGTTGACTCTCGAGGGATCCAGGCAGGGGGTGCGCAGGCTGGCCCATCGCATTGCTGATCAGATTTACAGCGCAGCTTTGGGTGTACCCGGTTACTTTACTTCCCATGTCCTTTACGTGACGAAGCGCGGTGATGCTTCCGACCTTGTCTATATGGATCAGGATGGCGCGAACAAGCAGGAGGTAGGGAAAAACTTCACGCTGTTGCTTTCCCCTGACTGGTCACCTGATGGAAAACAGGTGGCTTTGAATACCTATGTTGGCAATCATCCGCGTCTTGAGTTTTTTGATTTGAGAACAGGTGCTCGCAAAGCATTTGGTGACTTTAAAGGTTTGAATAGTACACCTGAGTTTTCGCCTGATGGTCGATATGTAGCTGCAACCCTCTCGCATACCGGGAATACCGATATCCATATCTATGATATAAAGCTGGCTAAATGGAGCCGTTTCACAAGCCATAAAGGCATTGATACCACACCTACCTGGTCTCCGGATGGTCAATGGATAGCTTTTGTGAGCAACAGATCCGGCAGGCCTCAGGTTTATCGTAAGAGGGTTTCAGGTGGCAAGGTGCTGCTGGTGAGTACTCAGGGCAGTTACAACACATCACCTGCCTGGTCACCAACAGGTGACCGGATTGCCATGATCTCTTTGAAGAATTGGTCTTATGCTGTGGCAACAGTGCGTCCTGACGGGAAAGATATTCGTTACCTTACCAGCGGGAAGCGTGTTGAATCACCTTCATGGGCACCGAATGGCCAGATGTTACTCTTTTCGGCTGAAACGCATGGTATGCGTCGAGTATATCGGGTGCCCAGCTGGGGCGGACGGGCTGAGCCTATCACATCGCCTGCCGTCGATGCCTCTGACCCTGCGTGGTCCAGGCACTAAGTCTCTTTGGGCAGGGTAGCTGCGTCTCATCTGTGATGATGAAGCAGATGATAGTTGCATGAAGTAAAGGCGGAAAATGTTTGATATTAGACGACAATTCACCTTTAAGGTTGACTGGGCAAAAGCAAATGTCACTATGCGTCTTAACCACATGCACTTAGGGAGAAAGATGATATGGAATTTACACGTTCAAAAAAACAATTGCTCTTGGTAGCTTTGGCATCAGCAACTCTGATGTTTGCCGGCTGCTCCAAGAAGACTGAAGTAACGACTGATACTGCACCATCCAAACCTGTTGCTGCTTCTACTGTCGAGACTGTAGCACCAGTTGCTGTTGAAGAAGTTATGAAGCCTTCCAGTAATTCAATCTATTTCGCATTCGATCAGTCTGATCTGGATGCATCTGCTCGTGCAACCCTTGATGGATATGCGGCGTGGCTGAATGCTAATGCTGGTCAGAAAGTGACTGTTGAAGGCAACTGTGATGAGCGCGGAAGCCGTGAATACAACCTGGCTCTTGGTCAGCGTCGTGCAGACAGCGTACGTGATTACCTCTCCGCTCTTGGTGTGAGCGCTAACAACATTGACACTGTATCTTTTGGTGAAGAGCGCCCTGTATGTAAGGGGTCTGGTGAAGCTTGCTGGGCACAGAATCGTCGTGGTGACATTGTCGGTCAATAATCCATTTTTCGTGAATGGCAAAAGGCGGCTGCTGGTTATTCCAGCGGCCGTCGTTTTGTTGTGCTCCGGCACATTGATCTCCTGCGTGCCCAAGGATACAGCCAAGGTCAGTTGGGAGCAGGATAAGGATACAGTTATTCGCTCGGTTCATGATATCAAGCTCGGGCAGCAAGAGGCTGAGGCCTTTTCTCGTGATATGCTGACCTCAATTGAAGAGCGTATGCAGGCACATGAAGAGGTCAATGCAAAGCAGCAGCAAGAGATCGAATCATTGCTGGCAAAGATCAAGATCCTGCAGGCAGCTGAAAAAAAAGATGCTGTGAAAAAAGCTTTAGGCGCGAAAAAAAAAGCCAGGCTGGCTATCATTGCTGCACGCCGACCTGTCGCTGTTGAAGTTCCAGTTATTCCCCCTGTTGTTATCGCAAAACCTAAAGTGACCACGCCTGCAGAAGTTGAAGCTGAGAAGAATGCTTACACTGCAGCCTACCTTGCATTGAAGAGTGGCCGTTTTGAAGAGGCCTCATCAGCATTTAATGCGCAACTGGATAAATATCCACAGGGTGAGTATTCTGATCAGGCATGGTACTGGTTAGGTGAAACCCGGTTTGCACAACATGATCTTGAAAAGGCACAGCATGCCTTCAAGTATGTCGTCGATCGTTATGCGAAAAGTGCCAAGTATGCAGCAGCGCTGCTGAAGCTGGGCCAGATTTCTGAATCCATGAATAACAATGATAAGGCGTTTGCCTACTATCAGCGGCTTGTAAAAGAGCGTGGTGATTCGGTCGTCGCTGAGCAGGCTCGCAGTCGAATGGCTGAGTTGAATAAAACCCGGCCGGCAACAGCTGTGGAGACACGCTGATTACTACCTCCCGGCTTCGCCTTCGTATCCATGAAATTTATGACAGTATCCAGGGTGAAAGTACCATGGCGGGTATACCGTGCACGTTTATTCGTCTGGCAGGGTGCCCGCTTCGATGTACCTACTGCGATACTACACAGGCAATTCCTGTCGATAGTGGTGAGTGGATGGCTATGGGTGATATCATCTCTGAGGTTAAGCAGAGGGGGCGTCCTCTGGTCCTGGTTACCGGCGGTGAGCCCCTGGCTCAGAAGCAGTGTGTTGATCTGCTGAAGCTGCTGGGTGAGGTGGACTGCACGGTGCAGCTGGAAACGTCCGGTGCTTATTCCATCGCTCAGGTGCCGGATGCGGTTCATCGTATTGTAGATATCAAAACACCGGCAAGTGGCGAGGTGGAGCGGAATCGTCTGGAGAACCTTGATCTGTTGACGGTCAATGATGAGCTGAAATTCGTTGTATGTGATCGTAAGGATTACGAATGGTGCAGGGCATTCATTCTCGAATACGGTTTGGAGTCTTCACCGGCAACACTGCTGTTCTCGCCTGGCTTTGGCACAGTTTCTGCCAGCGATCTGTCAGCATGGATACTGGAGGACCGGCTTCCAGTCCGCATGCAGGTACAGTTGCATAAACTTATTTGGGGTGCTGAGGTTACAGGGGTATGAAGATGCAAAAGCCAAAAGCGGTTGTGTTACTCTCTGGTGGACTTGATTCCAGTACAGCTCTGGCATGGTCTGTGAAAGAGCAGGATTGGGATTGCCATACGGTCGCTTTTGATTATGGCCAGAGACATCGCATTGAGCTTGAGTCATCAGCCCGGGTGGCAGCATCACTGGGTGTCGTGGATCATCGCGTGATCAGTGTCGATTTGCGCAGTATCGGTCACTCGGCACTTACATCGGATATGCCGGTACCCAAAGATGAAGCTGGCCATGCCGGTGTGCCTTCCACCTATGTGCCAGCCCGAAATCTTATATTTCTTTCGTTGGCGGCAGCTCTTGCTGAAGTTGTTGAGGCATCGTTTCTGGTTATCGGTGCAAATGTGGTGGATTACTCCGGTTACCCTGATTGCAGGCAGGAGTTTCTTGATGCATTTCTTCAGGCTGCCCTGATCGGTACGAAAGCAGGTGCTGAAGGTAAGTCTCTGGAGATTGCAGCCCCGCTGATCAAGCTGGAGAAGTCTGAAATTATAGCGCTGGGCTTGTCTCTGGGGCTTGATTATAGCCTGACCAGTTCCTGTTATGATCCACGTTCTGATGGTTCACCATGTGGCCATTGCGACTCCTGTTTCTACCGTCGCCAGGGCTTTGAAGCCCTCGGCAAATCCGACCCGCTTCATTATCCTGATTTCTAACCTTGGAACTTATGTGGCACTGCACTATAGTGCCGCAGCCGCAGCTGGAAGCTGCGTAGTTATTCAAGGGGAATCTACATGCCAGTTCAACGTACACTTTCTATTATTAAGCCGGACGCCGTCTCAAAAAACGTAATCGGTGATATTATTCGTCGCTTTGAAGAGAACGGCCTTTCGGTCATTGGTACAAACATGACACACTTGAGTGCTGCAGAAGCCGGTCGTTTTTATGCCGTACATGCATCCCGTCCATTCTTTGCAGACCTTTGCACATTCATGAGCTCAGGCCCGGTTCTGGCTATGGTTCTGGAAGGCAAGAATGCAGTCACATTGAACCGTCAGCTGATGGGGGCTACCAACCCGAAGGAAGCAGAAGCCGGTACTATTCGTGCAGACCATGCTGATTCTATCGATGCTAACGCAGTACATGGTTCTGATTCTGAAGAAAATGCTGCGATTGAAATTGCATTCTTCTTCTCTGATCTGGATCTGCACAGCCGTTAATTGATGATGAGCGATAACCCTTCTCAAGCCAGCGACCAGCAAAAGCCTAAAGTACAGACTTCAGAACAGATCCTCGTCCGGCGGGGGAAACTGGAGCTGATGCGGGGTACGGGTGAAGCCTACCGCAATACCTGGCGCACCGACCACTCCACTGCCGATATTCATGGCCGATTCAGCGATATCGAAACCGATGTTCTGGTTGAACTTGGCCATGAAGTTTCTGTAGCCGGGCGTATGATGACACATCGCGTGATGGGTAAATCCAGCTTTATCAAGATTCAGGATGGTTCCGGTCAGATACAGCTGTTTATCAGTCGCGATGCAGTCGGTGGTGCTGAAGTCTATAATCCTACGAAAAAATGGGATCTGGGTGATATACTCGGTGCTAAAGGTACGCTGTTTCGTACCAATGCCGGTGAATTATCGGTAAAGGTTTCACATATTGAGATGGTTTCCAAATGTCTGCGTCCATTGCCGGAAAAGTGGCATGGCCTCTCCGACATTGAAACACGTTATCGTCAGCGTTATGTCGATCTGATGGTGACTCCGGAGTCTCGGGATACCTTTAGAACGCGTTCAAAAGTAGTCTCACTGCTAAGGCAGGGGCTGGAGGCAAAAGAGTTTATCGAGGTGGAAACACCGATGCTTCAGTCCCAGCCCGGTGGTGCAGCAGCCCGTCCTTTTACCACGCATCACAATGCACTGGATATGGAGCTGTTTCTGCGCATTGCACCTGAACTGTATCTGAAACGACTGCTGGTGGGTGGTTTTGAGCGGGTATTTGAAATCAATCGCAATTTCCGTAATGAAGGTCTTGATGCTACACACAACCCCGAATTTACCATGGTTGAGTTCTATCAGGCTTATGCCGACTTTAACGATGCTATGGATACGACCGAAGGTCTGATTCGCGGTATCGCCGATGGTCTCGGTATTGCGGCAGTTGAGTGGGAAGGGGTACAGATTGACCTTTCCCAACCTTTTAAGCGGATTCGTCTGGATGAATCGGTATTTGAAAAGCGTCCCGATCTCAGGGGGCATGCTCATGACAAGGCGTTGCTGGCAACGGTATGCTTGCAGGAAATCCCTGATTTCAAACCATTGATTACCTGGAAAGCGGGTCATTATCTGGTGGCGCTGTTTGAAGAGCTTGTTGAGGGCGGTCTGGATCAGCCGACCTTTATTACCCATTACCCTGTAGATGTGTCTCCACTGGCACGTCGCAATAATGAAGAGCCGTCAGTGACTGATCGTTTTGAACTGTTTGTTGCAGGCTGTGAGATGGCTAACGGTTTTTCGGAACTGAATGATCCGGATGATCAGCGTGGTCGTTTTGTTGCTCAGGCTCAGGCCAAGGCTGCAGGAGATCTGGAGGCGGCAGGTGTGGATGAAGATTATCTTCGAGCGCTTGAATTCGGTATGCCACCGGCTGCAGGTGTAGGTATCGGGGTAGATCGTCTGGTCATGATGTTGACAGGACAGCACTCCATTCGCGATGTGTTGCTGTTTCCACATATGAGGCCGGAGTAATTGAATCTGTCAGGCTCTGTCGGCTTTGTTCGACAGGGCCTGTTGCTTCTCTGTTGTTCTCACTACGATGGCTGTAGCGATACCCTGGGGCGTTCTAGGGTGTCATAGAAGAAGTGGTTTGCTCGTATCTCTGTCTCTCGTCGCTCCTGAGCTGATAGAAAATAGTCGGGAGGCTCGATGTATTTTTATATAAACACCATGGTCGCAGCCGGCTTGTGAAGCTTCCTTTCTTTAAAACTCACGAATGGATGTTGGCCCGTCGCTATTTGCGCTCACGCAGGAGCGAGAAATTTGTTTCTCTGATCAGCTGGAGTTCCGGTGCAGGTATAGCGATCGGGGTGATGACGCTGATCGTTGTACTGTCGGTTATGAATGGTGCTGCAGTGGAGATACGGGATAAATTGCTCGGCTTCTCTTCCCATGTGGATGTGCAGGGGCCTGGCGATAGTCTGCAGGGTTGGCAGTCATGGCTGGCTCAGTCCGAAGCACTCGATGGTGTGAAGCGTGCAGCACCCTATATCCAGACCCAGGTACTTGCCTCTTATGGCTCCAGGGCCTTCGGTGCGCTGCTCAAGGGTGTGGATGCAAGTCGTAGTGAGGATATTGCAGCCCATATCAGCCAGGGGCGCTTTATTACAGATGATGGTTCTCCTTTTCAGGTTGTGATGGGTAAAACACTGGTTAGAAAGCTGGGGCTGAATGTGGGTGACAAGGTTCGTTTGATGTCACCGTCTGGAGGTGTGAGCCCCTCAGGAGCTGCGCCTCGCATGCGGGCCTTTGAATTGGTGGGAGTTTTTGATTCCGGTTTTCACGAATATGATGTGGGTGTGATCATTACACCGTTGCTCGCTGTGCAGCGGTTGAATCGTATGGGTGACGCAGTAACAGGTATAGAGCTCTTCCTTCATGATCGTGAACAGGCCGGACTCGTAGGAGAGGCTGCCAGGGCAACTCTGCCAGCCGGTGCCTGGGTTACGGACTGGCAGCAACGTCATCGCGCTTTCTTTAATGCTCTGAAAACCGAGCGTGTAGCTATGGGTGTGATCCTCTCACTGATTATTATGGTGGCTGTATTTAATATGGTTGCCTCTCTGGTCATGGTCGTGATGGAGCGACGTAAAGAGATTGCTATATTGAAGACGGTAGGTGCAACGCATGGTTCGGTCATGCGCATCTTTTTGCTGATGGGTATCATGCTTTCAGGTGTCGGAACTTTGCTCGGGGCATTGCTTGGTCTGCTGCTGGCATGGAAGCTGGATGTCCTGTTGGCGTGGGTTGAATCAATGCTGGGTGTGCAGTTTATGTCCGGAGAGGTCTATTTTATTGATCATGTACCTTCGGTCATTGACCCTTCATCGGTGTTGGTGATTGTTGTGGCCAGCCTGATTACAGGTGTGTTTGCTACATTTTATCCTGCCTGGCGGGCGGCAGGTGTTCCGCCAGCGGAGGCGTTAAGGTATGAGTGATGCTTTGTTTAAAGTGGCTGGCTTGCGCAAGGGTTTTGATGCGCCTGCAGGCAGGCTTGATATATTAAATGGAATCGGCTTTGAGCTGTGTGAGGGAGAGTTTCTTGCTGTTATCGGTGAGTCCGGTAGCGGGAAGTCTACCATGCTGCAGATTCTTGGTACCCTGGATCGTCCCGACGAAGGGGAGGTCTGGCTGGCTGGAGAGAGTGTTCTGGGCTTGAGTGATAATCAGCAGGCCCGGCTTCGTAATGAAAAGATTGGTTTTGTCTATCAGGCACATCACCTGATTCCCGAACTTACAGCTCTGGAAAATGTGGCATTGCCTCTGCTAGTGCAGGGTGTCGGCTCTGCACAAGCTGAGGCGAGAGGGCGATCATTATTGATTCGGCTCGGTCTGGAAACTCGTGTCGATCATGTTCCTGCACGTTTATCCGGAGGTGAGGCGCAGCGTGTGGCGGTGGCTCGCGCGCTTGTTGCGCGGCCGCGCCTGTTGCTGGCGGATGAGCCGACGGGCAATCTGGATGAGCGTACAGCACATGAGGTATTTGAGTTGCTTCAGCAGCTGTGCAGGGAAGAGAAGGCTGCGGTGGTGATGGTTACGCATAGCAAGGCACTTGCTGCAGCCTGCGACCGGATGTTATGTCTGCATGATGGGCGGTTTGTCTCTGTCTAGTGGGTGAAAGGTCGTGCGGGTAGCGGCTTGTTGCCCGATAGCGTTGTGGTTTGAAAAAACTTTGACAGAACAAGAGCTTCTGCTAATGTTCATAAGTTGTTTCTAGCGGGATATAATGACTCGCGTTCTAATGAGTAGTGCAAAAGGTGAGGGTAGTGACTAAAGCTGAGATTGCCAGAATTGTTCACGAACGTGTCGGGTTGACTAAAAAGGAGTCGGCCGAGATCGTTGAATCGGTATTGGGTGTGATACGCTCATCCCTAGAGCAGGGGGAAAATGTTAAGCTCTCGGGCTTTGGCCATTTTACAGTGCGTCAAAAGCATGCGCGTCGTGGCAGGAACCCGAAGACCGGTGATGATATTACCATCGCCCCACGTGCTGTTGTTACCTTCCGCGCCAGCCCATTACTTAAACAGAAGCTCGTTGAGGATGATCAATGAATCCCAAACAGGCATTGGTTAAAGCTGGTCTTACTGTTCCTGAGTTATCAGATAAGCTTTTCTTTTCTATTCGTGAAGTCAGTGATATCTGTGCTGTTGAACCGCATGTGTTGCGTTACTGGGAAACTGAATTCAAGCATATCAGGCCTGTTAAGAAGAGTGGTAACCGTCGTTTCTATCGCCACCGTGATATATATGCCGTTTTGCAGATCAAGCATCTGTTGTATGACCTGAACTTTACCATTCGCGGTGCTAAAAAACGATTGCTCAATGGTGATCTGGATGAAATCGTTGAGCAGAAAGACTCCCAGAGCCTGCTTCGTCAGTTGAAAGAGGAGCTGGCGGAGATTCACCGGCTGCTTGCTTGAAGCTACAGAGAGCGGTGACAGTAAGTATTTAGCATATCATTTTAAATTCTTGGCATTATGCTTCATCGCCCATGAAACGGGACGTAGCGCAGTCTGGTAGCGCACACGGCTGGGGGCCGTGTGGTCGGAGGTTCGAATCCTCTCGTCCCGACCATTTTTTTCTGCAATCATGGAGAAGT
>Ga0316204_10004077_pt1 | contig 27212 bp, 20 predicted proteins | sample 6monrhotite_MG_2_FD_205661 | JGI IMG/M metagenome (GOLD analysis project Ga0316204, IMG submission 205661) | Microbial mat bacterial communities from mineral coupon in-situ incubated in ocean water Damariscotta River, Maine, United States -... | ecosystem: Environmental > Aquatic > Marine >...
AAGGAATGATGTGAACGCCGACGCCGAACTGGGGGGTCCATACTTCTGAGAACGGGGGGTCCAAGCACCTGAGAACCGACACCACGAGAGGTTTGCAGAGAGCCGCCCGGTTCTGGCGGTGTAGCGCTTCGGGAGGGCTCGATGGCCATGACGCCTCTCCTAGGCCAGCACAGGTCAGACACCAGAGGCTAGCAGTCTGGCTTCGGCGTGATCTCCAATTGCAGACCGCCGAATGGCGAATACTCCTACGGCGTAGACCAAGACAACAGAGCCTGCGGCGGCCAGCGGCGCAGGAGCTAGGAGGAACTCATGGAAGGAGGCAGCAAACCTCCAATAGGGCCAGCACTCATACAGGATCCAGAGGGTTGCCACGATCAGGGGCGCGGCCAGGGCGAGCGTCAGGCCCAACTCTCGAGCGTGCGTGCTGCGGCGACGGAGGTTCCTCGCCGCGAGGAAGCTCCCTAGCCCGAGAGCGATGGCCAGCAGGTAGTCCGCAGGCGCGCGCTCGTAGACCGCGACTTCGGGCGGAGGTATCGGTCGACCCAGCGTAGACATCACGAGGTCGTCGCCTTGGCCGCCCTCGTCGACTCCGTTGGGCCCTAGGGACTGCTTCCCGTCAAGCATGGGGAGCCAGGGATTGCCCCAAGGATCGAGAGGATCGGAGCGCATCTTCATGTAGTCCTGGAAGTCACGGATCTCAGGCTCGAAGGCCCGATGCCAGACCGGTCCGAAGATCGGTGCCAAGCAGGCGAAGAACACACCGAGTCCAACTGCCCACTTGTCGAGCCCGGTCCAGGACCAAGCTCGCTTGGTGGCAGCGGGGGCCGACGCAGCTCCTGCTCGCCGTGTCGCCTGTTCTCGCGGCCGCGGATCGCTCACCTCGAGATCATGACCGTGCGAGGTGGGCCCGACTGGCTGTGCGGCCAACACTGGGTGGAGTGCGAACTCGCACTACTCCGGGTTTCGAGCTGGGCCGTGGGTCAGGATCAAGCGACGGCCACCGTAGGTCCGCTTGTTTACCCGACGACTGCGATCGCTCCGATCTGAACCCTTGCCTTGCTGGGAAGCTTGGCGACCTGAACCACTTCGAACGCGGGTCGGTGGGCGCGGAAGGCCTCAAGGACGACCCCGTTCATGTCGTGGAACTCGTCTATGTCCACCAAGGAGACCGTCAGCTTTACCACCTGGCTGATCCGCGAGTCGCCCGCCCGGAGAACGGCGCGCAGGTTGGCTATGGCCTGGCGAGCCTCCGGGTCGATCCCACCGTCAACCACTGATTTTTCGCCAGGGAGAACTCCGATCTGCGCTGAGCAGTAGAGCAAGCCCCCAGCACTCACCGCTTGTGAGTAGGGGACGCGGGCCGCCGGCGCTCCTTTGGTCTTGATCACATCCATGAAGTATCTCCAGCTGGATTGGAGCACGTTGGGGTTGACGCCGTGCGGCTGCCGAGACTCGAAAAGGGTGCTGTCGCGTCCGGAGGCGATCTAGCTCCAGCTCGACTCTTCTCTTATCCCCAAGTCCTGCATCTTATTGAAGAGCGTCTTGCGGCTGACGCCGAGCGCCTTGGCGGCCTCCGTCCGCGAGCCTTCGGTGGCCTGGAGCGCGCTCAGGATCGCCGCTCGGGTGGCGGTCTGGACGGCCTCCTTGAGGGTCATGCCGGCGGTGTCGGGGATAACGTCAGCCGGGGACGGATCGCTGGGGATGGCCCTGGCGCGAGTCCGCTCCAGCTCGGCCAAGGCGACGGTGGCCCCGAGGATCACGATCCGCTTGGCGCTGTTCTCGAGCTCGCGAATGTTGCCGGGCCAAGGGTGGCGCTCGAGGCGAGCGCGCGCGCTGGCGTCGAGGGTCGGGACGGGACGATCCCAGGACGCTGCTTGGCGGGCCAGGAAGTGCTCCAAGAGGGGCAGGACGTCGACGCTCCGCTCTCGCAGGGGCGGGACCTCGAGGCGGATCACGTCGAGGCGATAGAGGAGGTCCTCACGAAAAGTCCCCCGCGCGACCTCGGCGTCGAGGTCGCGGTTCGTGGCGGAGATCACTCGGATGTCGACGGGCCGCGCCTTGGACTCGCCGACCCGGCGGACCTCGCGCTCCTGGAGGACGCGCAGGAGCTTGGCCTGAGCCTCGACGGGCAGCTCGCCGACCTCGTCGAGGAAGAGCGTCCCGCCTTGGGCCAGCTCGATGAGGCCCGCGCGGTCGCCGCTGGCCCCCGTGAAGGAGCCGCGCTTGTGACCGAAGAGCTCGGACTCGAAGAGCGAGGGCGGAATCGCGGCGCAGTTCAGGGTCACCAGGCGGGCCCGATGGCGACCGCTGGCCTCGTGGAGGCTGCGCGCCACGAGCTCCTTGCCTGTCCCGCTCTCACCCGTGATCAGGACCGGGGCGTCGGCGCTGGCGACCAGGCCGAGGCGCTCTTTGAGATCGAGGATCTCCGGGCTCCGACCCAGGATCTCGCTCCCCGGGCGACTCGCGACGCGCGGCCGAGCGCGAGTCGCGGTCCCGATCAAGTCCACGCTCCGCTTGGCGTGCTCGACCATGCTCAAGAGCTCTGCGGGATCCGCTGGCTTGACCAAGAAGTCATAGGCCCCAGCCCGCAGCGCGGCGACGGCCCGCTCGGCCGTCCCGAGGGCGGTCAGCACCACCACCCTCCCCGCGCGCCCCCCCTCGCGCACGGCGTTCAGGAAGGAGCCGCCGTCTCGGCCCGGGAGCGTCCAGTCCAGGAGGGTCAGGTCGAAAGACTGCGCTTCGCAAGCCTCCAAGGCCTCCTCGGCGCTCCCGACCGAGGTCAGCTCGACCTCGTCCTCAAGGAGGTCACGGATCATGGCGCGGCCGTTGACCTCGTCCTCGACGTGCAGCATTCGCAACCTCACGGCGCGTCCTCCTCTGACGCCCTCGGCGCCTCTGGGTCTTCGTTCGGAGAGTTAGTGTCTAGGGAGGACGAGGTGCCTGAGTCAGGCCCCTCGCCGCGGGGGAGGAGGAGGGTGGCCACCGCTCCTCCCTCGGGTCGCGTGGCCAGGTCGAGGCTGCCGCCGAGCGAGCGGGCCGCGCCTCTGGCTATGGCCAGCCCCAAGCCCGTGCCGCCTGGCCGATAAGTCACGAAGGGGCGCAGGAGCTCTCCAGAGGGAGCCGGGAGCCCGGGCCCGTCGTCTCGCAGGGCCAGGCACCAAACTCGACCGAGGTCGGGGTCCTCCTGGCGCTCGAGGTCGACCTCGATCTGGCTCGCCCCGACCTGAGCCGCGTTCTGGAGCAGGTTGCCCAAGGCGGAGCGGAGCAGGAGCGCGTCGCAGCGGAGGGTCAGGGGCTCTGAAGGACGCTGCGTCCAGCTCGCCTTGACCTCTGGCGCCTCGCCGGCCAGGACGCTCAGGCAATCGTCGACGAGCTGAATCACGTCCACGAGGGACACAGCGTTGGGGGCCGCCCGCTCTTCGCGGGCCAGGTCGAGGAGCGCTCGCGCGCGGGAGTCTATGACCTCGACCTCGGCTCGAATCACCTCTAGCCCGCGAGCGAGCTTCTCGCTCAGGGCACCGGCGCGCTCGGCCTCGCGCTCGATGACGGTCGCGTAGCCCTTGATGGGACCGAGGGGGTTCTTGATCTCGTGGGCGACCTGAGCCGCCAGCTCGCCAACCAGCATTCGCTGCTCGGCTCGGCGGAGCCGCTCGCGAGCCTCCTCCAAGGCCAGGGCCAAGGCCGCGGCCCGCTCTTCGGCCTCCTGGGCCTCGGGAAAGAGCGAGCGCCGAATCAGCGCTTCTAGCCCAGGGAGGAAGGCGCCGTAGGCCAGGGCCAGCCCGGTCGCGATCCCGGCCGAGACCAAGAGCGCGCCGGGAGCGCGGGGGAGGAGCCGGAGGTTCGCCGCCAGCCCGAAGGCGACCACGGCGCCGACGCCGACGAGCGGCAGGACCAAGGCTTGGCGGAGCCAGCCGCCCGAGGTCGCGGGAGAGTCGACGCGCGACTCCTTGATCAGGAGGTAGAGCACGAGCTGGCTCGAGACCAAGGTCAGAGCCGGCACTGCAGGTCCACGAGGGACAAGGCCGCCGGCTTGGAGGCCACCCAGGACGGCGGCCGCGCCCAGGAGCGGAGCGGCCGCTGCGACCAGGCGCCGGGCGGGGCCAGCGCTCGCTCCCCCCACCCCGAGCCTGAGGGCGATCCCGATCAGGACCAGAGCCAGAGCGACGAACACGCTCAGGACCAGGAGCCGGTAGGGCTCGTAGGCGCGAGCGCTCTCAGGACTCCATTCGCTGGCCCAGGCCAGGCCCCAGGTCGCGATCGCCAGCACGCCCACGCTCCACCCGATCCCTGGACGCTCGCGGTGCAGGCTGGCCACGAGGCCGACGACGACTGCCAGCACGCCGACCGTGCTCAGAGCAGCGCCTGGGACCCAGGCCCCCCCCAGGAGGAAGCCCGCGGTGCCGATCGCGTAGAGGAGCGGCCCCAGGAGGCAGGCCAGGGCCAGGCGGGGCCGCTGGAGCGCGTCCCGGCGTGGCCAGAGGGAGCTCCCCAGGCCTAGGGTGACGAGCGCGAGGGCCGTCGGGGGGACGAGATCGAGGACGAGTCGGGGGTTGGGCACCTGGGTAAGACCTTACCCAGCCGAGGCCGTCACGACTCGGGGAGGCTCGACTTCCTCCGAGAGTGGCTGGGCCTCGATCTTGGGTAACTCGCTCGGCTCTTCGGCTTCAGGCTCCCGCTCGGGCGCCCGCTCGGGCGGGGTAGCGCTCAGGCCAGACGTGACCCCTGCTCGCGGGCAACCGTAGATCGAGCAGCCAGCGTGCTCTCTCCAGCACTCGAGGTGGTGAAGCGTCGCGCAGGAAGAGCAGCGCCTGAATTGCGCCAAGATCCGGCTGCGGCAGTAGGGACAGCGCTGCGCCGAGCGTCGGGGCTGGGGGCGGCCAGGGTCTGCTGCGGCCTCGCCGGCGGCGACGAAGAGCCCCCAACTCAGCGAGAGCGCCGCTCCGACCACGATCAAAATTCCAAGCACGTCGACCTCCAGCCGCCGCGCGAGGAAGAGCACGGAGCGTGCCAAGGGCACCCTCCTCGGCGTGGTACACCGCGTGCTAACTCGGGGTCGAGACCAGGAGGAGCCGCTGTGCACCAGACCCCGCTCGAGCCCACGATCAGTTCGCCGTCCGTGGAGGACGACGATCTAGCAGGATCAGACGCCCCCTCCGAGGGCGCCCCCTCCGAGGGCGCCCCCTCCGAGGTCGCCCCCTCCGAGGGCGCCCCCTCCGAGGTCGCCCCCTCCGAGGTCGCCCGCTCCGAGGTCGAGGCCCAGAGCTTCGATCCAACGCTCCTGCGCCCGGGGCAGAGCCGCCTCTTGGACTTTCTCCTGGAGAACTTCGTCCGCGCGAACCCGCTCTTCTTGTTCAGCGCTGGCGCTCTCTTGCTCGGAGCCTGGCTCCTCAACCCGCCCGGCGGCGACGGCGCGCGCTCGCTGCCCCTCTTGCTGCAGCTCTTTGGCGTGGTCCAGGTCTACGAGTTCGCGCTCTTGGGCGCCGCGGCCCTCTTGGCCAAGCGCGGGGCCAGGCGCGACGTCCGGGGACTGCTCCTCGTGCTGGGCCCCTTCCTCCTCGACGTGACCTTCACGAGCGGCGGGCTCTGCGCTCTCCTGCAACAGAACGCCGGCTGGGCGCCGGCCTTGACCCTCGTTGCCCTCAACCTGAGCGTGGCCTGGCTCAAGCTCCACATAGGGCTTCGCTTGGTCGGCCAGCGTCTGAGCCCCTCAGCCATGGCGAGCCTGGCCTTGGGCCCGCTCCTGGTCGGGCTGACGCCCCTCGTTGGGCTCGGGCTCGCGGCCCAGGGCATGGCTCACCTCACGAGCCTCGTAACCGGAGGAGGCCTGGCGCTCCTGGTGGCCTGTCTGGCTGCGAGCGCAGAGGACGCGACGCTGCGCCGCTTGGCGCCCCTGGCCCTGGTGGGGGTCGGGGTCCACGCCCTCTCGACCGCCTGGGTTTACGGCAGCCCGATCAGCTGGACTTTGGCACCCAGCGCACTCGTCCTGGGCGTCGCGGCGCCGCGACTCTTCCCGGCCCTCGTTCCCTACCGGCGGGGGCTGGCGCTGGCTTTCCCCGCAGCGGCCGTGGTCCTGGGAGCGGAGTGGGGCGGCGTCTCAGCCGCTCAGTGGCGACCGATCCTAGTGGGCGCGGCTCTCGTCCAATGCGTCGCTCTGCGACAGCGCCCGGGGGAGCTCGTCCACTGGCTGGCGCTGGCTCTGGCCCTCGACCTCGCCTTCGGCGGAGGAAGCGCGCAGGAGTCCCTGCGTAGTCTCGGGGGGACACCCTTCGAGCCGAGCGCGCTCCTGATCGCGAGTGGCGTTTCGCTGGCGCGCCGGACCTCTCCAGCCCTGACCCTCTCGTTGGCTGGAGCAGGGGTCGTGCTGGGGCTGGGCCAGGTCGAGCTCGCGCCCCACGTCGAGGCCGTGCTCGCGATCCAGGCCTTGGGAGCGCTGAGCTTCGTCGCGGGACGTCGGCTGGCGCAGGCGCACCCTGGAGCGCAGGCTCGCCACCTCAGGCTGGCTGGAGCGCTAGCCTTTGGACTGACCCCGGCCCTGACCCTGGTCTGGATCCCCGGCGAGGAGCTCGTGGTCGCGCTCTCGCGCGTCGCCGGGCTGATCTTGATCCTGGCCGCCTGGCGACTCCGTTCGAGCCTCCTGGCTGGGGCGGCGCTTCCCGCAGGCGCCGAGCTCTTGGCGCGGCTGACCCCCTCGTCGAGCGCGGGCTGGGGTGTCGCCTCCCTCGCTCTAGCCTTCGGGCTCGTGGCGGCCGGGATCGGCGTCAGCCTGCAGCGTGATCGCCTATTGGAGCTCCTGCGGCACCGAGGGGCCCTTCGCCGCGACTATCGGCCAGAGACCCTCTCTCTGCCTCACCATCGCGATCACGCTCGCCTGCCTCGTTCCGAGCGGGCTGGTGGAGGAGCCCCAGCTCTGGACCGCGCCGCTCAAGGGCATGGGGTCTCGCAAGTAGCCCTGACGTGCGCTCGTGGCGCGGGCCCCTCGCGTCGGGCATAACCGAGGGCATGCATCCCAATCAGATCGGCAGCTATCCCGTGTTGCGCCTCCTAGGGGAGGGAGCGACGGGGCTGGTCTATGCGGGGCAAGACCCGGCGCTTCAGCGAGAGGTCGCGATCAAGGTCCTCAAGCCGGGGGTCGGGGAGTCCGTGGAGCAGCGCTTCGTCCGCGAAGGACGATTGTTGGCGAGGCTGAGGCACCCGGGGATCGTCGGCGTTCACGGAGTGGGTCTCCAAGCCGGGCGGCCCTACCTCGTGATGGACCTCCTCGTGGGCTCCTCGCTCGAGGAGCGCCTGGCCCAACACGGGGCCTACACCTGGGGCGAGGCCGTGGAGCTAGCGAGCGCCATTGCCGAGGCCCTGAGTTATGCCCACCGGATGGGGGTCCTGCACCGCGACCTCAAGCCCGAGAACGTGGTCCTCGACGCCGAGGGGCGCCCGATTCTGACGGACTTCGGGCTGGGGAAGGCGATAGACAGCACGACCCAGGTCTCAGTCGAGGGAGCGCTCTTGGGAACGCCGGCCTACTGGGCTCCTGAGCAGGCCCGCGGAGACCTAAACGCGATCGGACCCGCGACGGACGTCTACGGCGTGGGCGGAATCCTCTACGCGCTCTTGACCGGCGAGGGACCGAATCGAGGAATGTCCTTGGCCGAGCTGGTGACCTCGATGCAGGTCCTGCCCCCCGCGCCCTCAGGGGAGGCTCCCGGGGAGCTGCCCTCCGCCTTGGACGCGATCTGCCTGCGGGCCTTGGCCCGCTCTCCTCGAGACCGCTACGCCTCCATGGCCGAGCTCAGCGCAGACCTCCGCGAGCTGACCCTGGTTCAAGGAGGGAGTCGGGCGCCCTGGATCCTAGCGGTGGTCGCGACGGTGGCAGCGCTGGGGCTCGGAGGGGCCCTCCTGGCTGCACCTCGCGAGCGGACGAAAAGCCCTGCCCCGACTCCGACGCTGGCCGCGACGCCCAGCGCCGTGGCGTCTCCGACTCCGGTCGCCACGCCTTCCTCCACGCCGCCTCCGGGCCCAGCCCCTAGCCCGAGCCCGGCCGCCCTCACCCCGAGTTCGGCTCCCCTGACTGAGGCTCAGGCCCAGCCCATGGAGCTGCGCCTGCGGAAGCTGACCCAGGCCGGTGACGTCGAGGGGGCTCTGGCTCTGGCTGAGGAGCTGGTGCGCCGCGCGCCGACTCGGCCCTATGGACACGCCATCCGCTCGTCGGTCCTGAGCCAGCAGGGTCGCGGGGGAGAGGCCTTCGCCGGCTACGTCGCCGCTGACCTCGCCACGCCGGATCAGCCGGCCATCGAGCTGGGAATGATCGGCGCCGGAATCCGGCTCGAGGAGGACTACCTCCCTCGGCTCGAGCGGCTCGTCAGGCACCCCCAGGCGCGCCTGCGTGGGGCTGCGCTCTTGACCCGAGCGACGCTCTACCACAGCCGCGGCGCCTTCTATCTAGCGATCAACGACTACCGGGCCTACTTGCGGCTCGAGCGCAAGGACACAGCGGTCAGAGAGAAATACGCCCTCGCCCTCTTCGACGCCCGGGAGTTCGCAGCCCTCCGAGAGGTGATTCCGGAGCTGCGAGCGACGAGTCAGGGAAGCTACCTCTTCGTTCTTGGGGACCTCGCCGGGGCCGGGAAGGTCCTCAGCCAGGGCCGCGATCCCGAGGCCCGATTGATGCGAGCGGCGTCCGGCGGGCGCCAGCTGAGCAGTCGGGTCCCGGCAGGGTTCAATCGATACACCGCGCCGATCTATCGTTTCTTGGCGGGTCTGGACTCGGCGGAGTCCCTCGTGGCGGCCATGGGAAAGGACGCCCTGCGGCTCTGCCAGGCCCACTTCTACATTGGCCTCGACGCGCTGACTCGCGGGGACCTGACCCTGGCCCAACAACACTTCGCCGCCGCCCAAGCCAAGTCCACCATCCCCTCGCTCGAGCGGAGCTTGTCCCGGTGGTATGGGACGCGACTCCGACCGGACACGTCTCCCTTCCGAATCGAAGCGTCGCCTCTGGACCACGCGTCGCGACTTCGCGCGCAAGCGGGGGGGCGCGAGCAGCCGCCGACAGCTTCGGCCTTCGAGAGCGACCTCCTCCTCGAGCTCTACCCCTCGGACCCGTCTCTGCTCACGCTCAACGCTCGCAACACCTGGGGCTTGAGGGCGGGGATCGCCCTCTCGCGGTTGGCGCATGTCTCGGCCTCGGCCAAGGGGGCTCAGAGAGCGAAGGCGCTCCAGGACCTCGGCTTCTGCCAGATCACCCTCAAGCGCTGGGGTGAGGCCGAGCGGACCTTCGACCGGCTCTTGAAGCTGGAGCCGACTCCCCTGGCCCGGGCCGGGCGAGGCACGACCCTCTTGGCCCAGCGGAGGATCCCCGAAGCCCTGGCCGACCTCGAAGCGGCTTCGCTAGGAGCAGCAGAGAGCCTGCGGGTCGAGTTCGGCTCCACGCTGGCCTCGGCCTACCTCTTGGCTCGCCGAGACGACCTCGCCCTCGAGGCCTACGGATTGGCTGCGGACCCACGGGAAGTGGCCGCCAACCTGGTTCTAGCGGGGTGGGTCCTTGGGCGCGAGAAGGTCTGGAAGGCGCAGTTCAAAGGGCTCAAGCCCGGCCTCGTGCGCGATCTCTGGGCCCACGCCCTAGGTCTCGTCCCTCCGCCAGCCTCGGCTCGAGCCTGGGTCCAGTACGTCCAAGGCAAGTCGACCTGGGTCGAGGCGGGGTTGACCTTGCGGCCCCCGGGGGCCACTCCCTACCGAGTGGCCGCGGGGATCTACTTCGCGACGCGCGGGGCTGAGGGCAAGGCGCGAGAGCAGTTCAAGCTGGCCCTGCAGAAGCCCGATCAGGCCTCTACGGACACCGTCGTGGCCTCCCGCTGGCTCATGGACCACCCCGAGTAGATCCCGCAGGGGCTCTTGGGGGTGCATTTGTGGCCCGACGCTGCTATTCCAGAGTTGTGCTGACCACCCTCCACTGGGCCGACGACGTCGACAGCCGCACGAACCGCTACGTGCGTCGCTGGATGCGTCACTTCCCCCTCCTGCGCGCGAGCTACATGGAGAGCTGGTGGAGCGAGCTGCGTGACGCCTCTCTGCCGGGCGACTTGCTCGAGCTGAGCGCAGCCGAGCGCGACCTCCTGATCGAGGACCACTGGCGGCGAGTCGGCTCGCGGCCTGCCCCCGAGCCGGATCGCTTCGAGGCCCTCGTCCTGAGCCTCGAGGAGCGGATCGTGCGCGCCCAGCGCTTCTCGCCCATCAGCGCGGCCTTCGTGCGCCTCGGGAGCCGGGCCCCGACGGACAGCCCAGGCGCCTTCGACGCCGAGTTCCAGGTCGACGGCGGGACCGAGGCCCTCGAGCTCCTCCTCGAGAGCGAGCGGGTGTTCGACGACCTCTGCCTCGCCCAGGAGTGCGCCTACGCGCCCGCGATCGTGGTTCGGCCCTGGCTGGAGATCCCGGCGGGTCGCGAGCTGCGGGCCTTCCTCCGCGCGGGTGAGCTCGTCGGCCTCTGTCAGCGACACGCCGACGCCCCGCTGAGCGACCTCATAGACGAGGCCCCCGCCCTCGAGGCCCAAGTCCGCGAGCGCTGCGCAGCGCTCCAGGGGCGTTGGCCCATGGACGAGCTCGTGGTGGACTTCGCCTGCCTCGAGGGAGAGGCTTGGATCGTCGACCTGCACCCCTGGCTGGGGTGGACCTCGAGCGCCCTCTTCTCTTGGGAGGAGGATCGCTTCGAACACTACGAGTTTCGCTACCTGGGTCGTCCACAGGAGACGATTTAGGCCGTCGGGACCTGGCTCTCGGCTTCGAGGGCGTCGAGGACCTCCGCGGTGGGACCTGACTGGCGCAGGCGGCCGCCCTCGAGCCAGAGCGCTCGGGAGCAGGTCTCGCGGACTTCGCCGTAGGCGTGCGAGGCGAGGATCAGGGCGGTCCCGCCCTCGCGGAGGGCGCTGATTCGCTCCCGGCATTTGGCCTGAAAGGCGACGTCTCCCACGGCTAGGACCTCGTCCACGATCAGGAGGGCGGGATCGAGGTGAGCAGCGACGGCGAACCCGAGGCGGACCGCCATTCCGCTGCTGTAGGTCCGGACCGGCGCGTCGAGCTGCTCCTCGCTCAGCTCGGCGAAGGCGAACACCTCCTCGGCGCGGGCTTGAAACTCGGAGTCGCTGAGGCCGGCGACGAGGGCCGAGATCCGCGCGTTCTCGCGCCCCGAGAGCTCTGGGTGAAAGCCGGCCCCGAGCTCGAGGAGGAGGGCACGTCGTCCCTGGACGCTGACGGACCCCGAGTCGGGGCGATAGATCCCGGCCAGGATCCGCAGGAGCGTCGACTTGCCCGCGCCGTTCTTGCCGAGCACGGCTAGGGCCTCGCCCGGAGCGACCTCGAAGCTGAGCTCCGAGAGCGCGGCTGTCTCGACCTTGGGCGGGCGGGGCCGAAAGAGGACCAGGTCTAGGAGGGCTGATTTGAGGGTTAGGGAGCCTCGGGCGTAGGGCCGGTAGCGGAAGGTCTTGGAGACTCCCTCGACGGACACGATCGGCCCCAAAGCAGGCGAACTCACAGCTCCTCCGGGATTCGGTCACGGAGTCGGTCGAGGGTCACGGCGCCGATCGCCAGAGCCACGAGCGCAGCGGCGGTGGCGAGGCCGAGGTCCCAGAGGGCGGGGGCTTGGCCTTCGTAGAGGACCGCCTGGTAGGGGCGGATCAGGTGCGTCAGGGGGTTGAGCTCGAGGAGCCACTCGAAGCGAGCCGGGACCTGGCTCGGGGGATAGATCACCGGGGTCAGGAAGAACAGGATCGGGGTCAGGGCCTGAATGAGCTGGACGGTGTCGCGGAAGCGAACCGAAAGCGCTCCCGCGGCGAGGCCGAGGCCGAGGGTGAACACGAACTGAAGCAGGACCAGGAGCGGGAGCCAGAGGAGGTGGACACCCAAAGGGGCGCCCTGCCAGGCCAGGACTCCTATGAGGAGCGGGACCCCGAGCAGGAAGTCGACAGCGCCCGCCAGGTTGGCGACCAAGGGCGAGATCGAGGCTGGAAAGGCTGCTTGGCGGATCCAAGGCGCATCTGCCAGGAGCGAGGTCGAGCTGACGGCGAGGGTCTTGGCGAACCACCACCAGGGCAAGAGCCCGGCGAAGAGGAAGGCGGGGTAGTGCTCGACCTCGATTCGGACGAAGGTCCCGAACACGAGCGAATAGACGAGCAAGAGCAGGAGCGGGTGAAGAAAGGTCCAGAGGAATCCGAGCGCCGTGCCGCGGTAGCGGGCGATGAGCTCGCGCTGAGCCAGGACCCAGACCAGGCGCCGACGCTCGAGATACTCGCCGGCGAGGCCGATCACCTAGGCCAGCTGATCGCGGAGTTCGTCGGCGGTGACCTCGTCGCCCTCAGCCAAGAGCGCGCAGCCGCGGCAGGCGCCCAGCAGCTCGCGGACGTTGCCCTTCCAGATATGCCCGCGGAGGACGTCGCGGGCGGCGTCGCTGAACACGAGCTCGCGCTTTGCCTCGGCGGCGCACTCGCTCAGGAAGCGGTCCCCGAGGAGGAGCACGTCGTCGCCGCGCTCGCGGAGAGGCGGGAGGACGAGGGTGATCACGTTCAGGCGATAGAGGAGGTCCTCGCGGAAGCGCTTGGCGGCGATCTCGGCTTCGAGGTCCTTGTTGGTCGCCGCCACGAGGCGAGTGTCGATCTTGCGCGGCTTGCTCTCACCGACGCGGACCACCTCCCGCTCTTGGATCACGCGCAGGAGCTTGACCTGGACCTCGTAGGGGAGGTCGCCGACCTCGTCCAGGAAGAGGGTTCCCTGGTGGGCGGCCTCGAAGTAGCCGGTCTTGTCCTCGCTGGCGCCGGTGAAGGAGCCCTTGGCGTGGCCGAAGAGCTCGCTCTCGAGGAGGCTCGGGCTGAGCTGACCGGTGGTCGCGATCAAGGACCCGCTCCGCTTGCTCAGGCGGTGGAGGGACTTCGCCACGAGCTCCTTGCCGGTCCCGGTCTCGCCCAGGACGAGGATCGGCATAGGCGAGTTGGCGACCTTGCGGGCCGTGTAGAGGACCTTGGCCATGGCCTGGCTCTGGCCCACGATCTCAGGGAAGTCGTTCCAGATCGTGGAGTCGACCTGGCCCGCGGCCTGGTCGCCTTGGGGGCGGACGCGCTCGCCGCGGGCGTCGAGTCCGGCGCGGATTCGGGCTCGGACCATGTCGATCTGGAAGGGCTTCTGAATGAAGTCCTGAGCCCCGTCCTTGATGGCTTGGACCGCGGTCGGGACGTCGCCGTGGGCAGACATCATGTAGACGAGGACCTCGGGGTGTCGGCTCTGAGCGTGGCGGAGGACCTCGAGTCCGTCCTTGTTCGGCATTCGGAGGTCGGTGATCACCACGTCGAGGCCGCCCTTGTCGAGGCGCTCAATGGCTTGGGCGCCGTCGTTGGCGGTCTCGACCGTATAGCCCGCGCGACCGAGGACCTCCTTGAGGCCGAGGCGCATCGGCAGCTCGTCGTCTACGACCAGGATCGTCTCGCTCACGCTGCTTCCTCTCCCTCGGTTTGAGTGTCTCCGGAGGACTCGATCGGGGAGCCTACCTGAGGGGCACTCGGGTCCTCAGTGTCGCCGTCGGAGGGCGAATCCGCGAGCGGCGCTGCCGCGTCGGGGAGGTCGAGCACGAAGCTCGTGCCCTGGCCCGGGGCCGTCTCGACCCAGATCGCGCCGCCGTGGTCACGAATGATCGCGAATCCGACCGAGAGACCGAGGCCTGTCCCTTCGCCCGTGGGTTTGGTCGTGAAGAAGGGCTCGAAGATCCGCTCTAGGGCTGCGGCCTCGATCCCGGCTCCCGTGTCGCGGACCTGAATTCGGACCCGAGCCTCCGTCTCGTCGGGTGTCCCGAAGGCCACCCCCGGCGGGGGGTCGGCCAAGACGCCCCGCGAGACGCCGAGGGTCAGGTTGCCCTTGCCCTCCATGGCGTGGCAGGCGTTCACGATCAAGTTCAAGACGACCTGGGCTAGCTGACCCTCGTCGCCCATGACCTCGGCAGGGGCTCCGAGCTTCGCGTCGGGCTCCTTCTTCAGCGTGACGTCTCGCAAGAGCTTCTGGTGGCTGAGGAGCGCTAGGGCGCGCTCGACGGCGCTCCGGGCGTCGAAGCGGGCCTTGACCCCTTCGCTCTTGCGGGCAAAGCGGAGCAAACCCTTGACGATCTCGCCGACGCTCACGGCCTGCTCCTCGATCAACTCGACCTTCTCGAGGGCGTCGCTGGTGCCTTCTAGCTCGCTCAGCTCCTCGCGCAGGAGCTGGGCGAACATGCTGATGACCGCGATGGGGTTGTTCACCTCGTGGGCGATTCCTGCAGCCATTTCGCCGAGGGTCGAGAGCTTCTCGCTCTGGACGAGCTGGGATTGAAGGCGGCGGGTCTGGGTCACGTCGCGGGCGTGCTCGACGACGCCGCTCACGGTCAGGTCTGGGGCGAAGACTGGATAGAGGGCCACCAGCCAGACCCGCTCGCCGCCAGGGTCGCTCAACACGAGCTCGCTGTGGTGGGGGAGGCCGGCGCTCACGACGCGGCGAGCCTCGTCGAGGAAGGGCCCCGGGTCCTCCAGGCCGCGTCGCATGAGGACCTGCGCGTAGTCGTCGCCGCGCGCCGCGCGCCCGTGCTCCTCGGCCGCGACGCGATTGGTCCGAACCACCCGAAGGTCACTGTCGAGGACCAAGAGCGGGTCCGTGATGGCGTCGAAGGTCCCCTGGAGCTCGTTCTCCTGGCGCTCGCTCTGCTGGAGGCTGGTCTGGAGACTGGCGACTCGCATCGCATAGATCCCGAGTCCGACCACGACCAAGGCCACGAAGACCGCAGCCAGGAGGGTCAGCTGCGTCTCGAGGGAGAAGGCCGAGCGCTGGGGGAGTCGGACCAAGAGCTGCCAGCCCCCTCCGCTGCGGGTCACGAGGGCTTGGCTGAGGATCTCTCCGGCTTGAACCCGGGTCCCGGGTCGGGCGCCTTCGCTGGGGAAGGGCGCCGTCGCGCCGCTCGGCCAACGGACCTCGCCCTGGCGAGTCAGGACCCAGGTTCCGTCCTCGGCCAAGGATCCGCAGGCAGCCAGCGAAGGTCCCGCGTCGACCTCGGCGTAGATCAGCCAGCCGCGGCCCGTCCTCCAAGCGGCGGCGACGCGCGGAGCCTCGGCGGGGCCGACCAGGCTGATGCGAAGCTGACGGGGGCTCCCCGCTGACGCCCGGGCCTGGAAGGGCGAGGCCTTGCCTGGCGGGGCGAGGAGGTCGCGGGCGGGTTGCAGCGGGTCGCGCGAGAATCCGCAGAGGGGAGGCTCGAAGCCGAGGGAGACGACCTCGAGGCGGATCAGGGCCTCTTCTCGACTGAGCTCGCTGAGGAGGGCGTCTAGGCGGCGGTAGTGGATGGCGCTCTCGGAGCTGGAGGCGCCGTTCGTGCGCGTTAGGCGCTCGAGGGCGTCGGCTTCCGAGAGGGTCCTCACGACTCGCTCGGCGAGCTCTATGGGCGCTGCGACCTCCGTCGCGAGGGCCTCGACTTCTGCGTGGCGCTCGGCGCGCTCGGCGTCCACCAAGAGGCGGCGACCTGTGGTGTAGATCGTCCCGCCGATCAGGGCCAGGAGCCCGAGGAGGACGCCGACCGCTAGGAGAACGCCGGAGGTCCCGAGTCGCGCGCTGCTCATGAGCCGAGCAAGGAGGCGGCTCGCTTGCCCGCCTCGTCCTGCGGCGCGAGCTCGCGGGCTCTCTCGAAGTGCGCCCGCGAGAGGGCCCTTTGCCCGCGCCGACGAGCCGCGTCGCCTGCGAGGAAGTGCAGCAGGGCAGCCTGACGCCCGCCGACTCCCTTGGCCTCGGCCGCTGCGCGGAGCTCGGCAGCAGCGAGGCCCAAGAGCCTCTGCTCTTCGGCGACGGCTGCCCGGAGCGAGAGCGTCGCGGGCTCGGCCTCGCTCGCAGCCAGGGCGCGTCTGACGTCACGAGCGCGACCTGCGCGAATCCAGGCCCGGACTCGCGCCAGGCCAAGCTCCTTGCGGCCGAGGGGCTGCTCGCGCTTGAGCTCGGCCAAGCGGCGGGCCTTGCGGGTGTAGAGCTCCTGCTCGAGTCGATCGAGGCTGAGGCGAGCCTCGGCCTGGACGAAGCGCTCCTGGGGAGACGCTCCCATGAGGCGCTTGGCGAGCGCCTGGCGGGCTCGGGAGACGTCCTGGAGAGACTTGTCTAGGGCGCGGACGGTGGGCTCAGCGGCTGGGTCTGCGTCGTGGCGTCGTTCCAGGGAGCGGAGCTGAGCTTCGACCTCGCCTAGATCTCGGGGGTGGAACCCAGCGTCAGCGCCTTGGAGCACGGCGCGCCCACGGGCGGCCCAAGCGGCGCGGAGGTAGAGGCGCCCGGCCAAGGCGCCGCTGGCGCCCTTCTCGAGGCCCAGGCGCTGACCAAGGGCGAGGTAAATCCGCGCCGAGAGCTCCAGGCGATCGCCGGGGGCGAGGCGCGGACCGAGCTGGCGTTCGCGGCGGAAGGCCTCCACGATCGACTTGACCTGGGTCTTCAGCTCAGGCGCGGGAGCGGCGGGCGCCGGAAGCCCCTTGGTGGCCAGGGGCCGAGCCAAGAACGCCCCTCCGCAGCGGGGGCACTCGGCGACGACCTCCAGCCCTAGGATGCGGCGACGACCTTGAGCGTCGATCCCGTAGGCGCAGCCGTCGCTGTCCACCCCGCCGCCGAGATTCCACGGGCGCTGGACGCGGACCAGCCGGCCCGAGTCGCCGAGCGGGCATGCGACGTCGCCGCCGGCGGAGGCCGGCAGGAGAGCAGCGAGGAGCAGAAACAGGGCGCGAGGCCACAACATGGCGGGATCCTACCGCGCGGGTCGGGCAGGGGAGCCCACCCCCACGGCGTGGCCCCCAGAGTTTGACCCGGCTCACCCGTCGGCCTCACGTCCGAGGAGTGCTAAGAGTCACCCTCCCCCAAGGGCTTCCGAGGGCGCTCGATTGGCGTCTCGATCCGGGATAGGCTGATTCCGTGCACACAGCTCCTAGAACTAGCTCTCCAACGACCCTTCAAACTCTGGGCTGGGTCCTCCTCGGGGGGCTGAGCCTCCTCGCGACGGGGTGTCCTCCAGCGACGCCTCCCGCAGGCGGGGTCGCGCCGCGGAAGTCGCCGAAGGCGAGCCCTGGCGAGACAGCGCCCTTGGGCTCTTCGAGTAAGCCGCAGGATCTAGGACCGCCCCCTCCCCAGGAGATCGAGGCCAGCAGCGTCAAGGTCGGCGAGCGCTATCTGTTCCTGACCGAGCAGGGCGAGCTCAGGATCCGAGAGACCTGGAAGGTGACGGGCCACGAGCCCGAGCAGGAGATCCGCTACGACCTGTTCTCGGTGACCGAGGTCAAGGGAGCCGAGCCCCTCGAGACGGGGCCGACGCCCAAGGTCTTGAGCCTCTCCATCGAGGAGGCCCCGGCTCCACCTGGGCCGCCGCCGGTGGCCGTCGGGCAGGAGACGATCGTGGTCAGCGGGGTCTCCTTCGAGTGCACGATCTATCGCCAGGACTCTACGAGGCGCTGGATCAGCGCTCGATTCCCGCGCGTGATCAAAGTCGAGCAGGACGGCAAGCCCTTCAAGACCCTGATCGAGATCGAGGCGCCGGAGTAGCCGTTCGGAGTAGGCCGTCCAGAGGAGGTGTCCATGAGTGACGCTTTTGAGACCCCGTCGCATGGACTGAGCCCGAGGCGCGAAGGCGCGTTCGCGACTCTGATCGGGGCCTTGGTCGCTGACGCCGCAGCCATAGGATTTCACTGGCTCTACGACGTAGAGCGCCTCGCCGAGCGGGGCGGCGCGCGCCCCGAGTTCCACACGCCAAACGCGGAGGACTTCGCTGGAGTGCCCGGTTACTTCGCGCACCCTGGCAAGCGGGCAGGCGATCTGAGCCAGTACGGCGTCGGAATGCTCGCGGCGATTCGCGCGCTCGTGGATGGGCGCGGGAGCTACTGCACTCGCCGTCACCAGGCGGCCTTCCGCGCGACCTTCGGGCCCGGGGGCTCTTGGTCGGGCTACGTGGACCACCCGACCCAAGCCACGCTCCGCAACCTCGAGCGAGGGGAGGCCGCCGCGCGGGAGGCTGGCCTCGCGGCCGCGTCAGGGTTCGAGGGCCCGGAGCGCCTCGTAGATCGCGTCGTGGCAGCGGCGAGGTCTCGGCGCGGCGAGGACCTCCTAGCGTCGCTGGGTGCTGACTTCAGCAGCCCTGAGGCTCGAGCCTTGGTCGAAGTCGTGGACGGAGCCTGGCTCGAAGCCTCTGGCGACCAGGATCAACAGCTCCCGGCTCTGAGCGCCGTCGTCCCCTTGGTCGTGGCGGGCGTCGACGATGCGACCCTGGAGCGAGCGGTGCGGGTGACCCACGACGACGACGAGGCGGTGGCCTGGGCCCTGACCGCGGGAGCCGCCCTGCGAGCCAGCATGAGGGGAGCGTCCCCTCAGAGCGCGGTCGAGGGGGTCCGGGCCGGAGCCGCAGGCTCCCTCTCCGAGCGCCTCAACGAGGGGTTAGCGCTGGAGGGGAGCGCTGTCGAGGTCGTCGGCAAACTGGGCCGCAACTGCACGCTCAGCAACGCCGTCCCGGGCCTGCTGTGGATCGCGGCTCGGGCCGAGGACTACGAGACGGGCGTGCGCCAAAACGTCGCCGCTGGCGGAGACTCCTGCGGCCGGGCCTTGGTCCTGGGAGCCGTCCTCGCGGCGAGCCGAGGCGTCGGTGGCCGTGGCGGGGTGCCCTACCTGTGGTTGACCCAGCTCGACGACGCTCAGGCCTGCGTGGAGGCCTGCCTGGACTTGGTGCGCCTCCTCCCCGAGTGAGGCCCTCGGTTCAGCGGGCCCCACGGAGCAGAGCTTCCCAACCCACGTATTCGACTCGGCCAAACGACCCGCCTGTTCCAACTCCGGAGCGCTCTGTCCCGTCAACTCGCGCTTTCGACCTTGGCGGCCCTTGGCGATCCTTGCGACTCGAATGGCGGCAACCCAGCCCCCCGTCGCGGGGCGGAGGAGTCGGGGCGTGTCGGGCAGGGGAAGGGCCCGCGTCGCCGTGGTCCCCGAGGAGTTCCTAGCCCCCGAGGGCCGAGCGGAACTCAGCCTCGATGGTCTCTACGTCTATGCGGAACCGGATCAGCGCCTTCTCAGCCCCGCCGAGCCGCTCGATCTTGGTCGTAAAGGTCAGGGCCCGGCGCAGCGTCCGACGCTCGGCCTGGAGGAGGTCGACCACGATTCCTAGAAGGCCACGCCAGGCGGAGGGGTCTTGGGCTGGGTCTGGCGCGCCGTCGAGGACAGCGCGCAGGGTCGGCGGGTTCGGACCGTAGACCTCGACCGCGCGCGCGCGATCTGCGGCGCGCGCCTGGCTGGACTGCAGGCGCTGGGAAGCACCAAGGGCAGCCCAGGCGGGGGTGCCCGGCGCCGCCCGGTCCAGGATCGCTCGGGCGACGAGGCCAGGCCCGATCTGCTTGAGGTCTCGAGCTAGGCAATTCTGTCGCCACAAGACTCCGTCGGGAGCCACGGTGCGCAGCGGGACCTTGGCCAAGCGACGGAGCTCGCGGCGATCAACGCAGACTCCGATCTGGATCCGCCCGTCGAGGTCGCTGTCGCGGACCCGGAGGTCGAACACTCGGCGGGCCTCCTCGGCCAGGTCGTCGAGGCGAGCGGCCAGGCGAATGTCGAGTTCGTGCAGTGAGTAGAGAGCGACGTGGGTCCCCGCGACTCGATACCAGCTGGAGCCTGCGCCTGGGCTCTTCTTGCGGTCGAGGTCCTCACCGGCCGCTGCGCGGCGGGCTAGGTCCTTGATCCAGCCAAGCTCGCGGCGCTCGACCCGACGGGCGTCGCTTCCCAGAGAAGCCAGGAGAGAGGCTCGCGCAGCGTCGCTCTCTCGCGCGAGCTCTTGGGCTCGACCTTCGAGGTAGCGGAGGAGCGCGTGCTCGGGGTTGTCGCGCCGCAGCGACTTCAAGAGAGACAAGGCGCGGTGGCCGTCGCGGCGGTCTATGGCCAAGCGGAGGCGGTCGAACTGAACCTGAAGCGTGGCGCCTTCGCTGGGAGTTCCGCTTAGGCCGGCCGGAATGGGGAACGCGTTACGAGGCTCGCTCTTGCGTTTGGGTTGGCGCGCCTTGGCCTCGAGGCTCGCGAGCTGTGCCTTGGCCCGGCGCGCGATCTTGGGGTCCTTCGACTTGGCAGCCCGCTCCAGGAGCTTGATCCCCGCTTCGCGCGAGCCGCCGCGGAGGCGCTCCTTGGCCAACTCGAGGAGGGTCGCGTCTCCGCTCAAGCGCTCGATTCGATCCACGAGCCGCCGGGGGAGGGTGACCTTGCCCTGGGGGGTCTTGACCACGACCTCCTTGTCGCTCTCGCTGACGACGTCGCCGCTGATCCGGCTTCCGTTGGTGAGATGGACCACGTCGGCCCAGGTGCCGCTCGCGATCAGCAGGATCGTCGAAGTCAACAAGAGCGAAATGCCTAGGCGCTGGTGGCTGCGCATGAGCCCTCCTCTCGGGCGCCATTGTAGATCGGCCCTGGAGATAGGCGGGTGCCGGCGTCGAGGAGCCTGATAGCGGGGTCAGCGAGGTGGGATGCAGGTTGGGGTCACAGTCGTGGCTAGCTTGGCCCTGGGCTGGGCAGTGCAGGCGGGGCTGCGCTTGGCGCTTCAGCGCTGGAGGGGAAGGCGCGCTGCGGCTCGAGGGGCTCGCGGAGAGCGGCGCGCGCGCGTGCTCTTGGAGCGAGCTGGGTATCGGGTCCTGGCGGAGCAGCCGCGTCACCAGGCGACGCTAGAGGTCGCGGGGCGCGACGAGGACTATCTCTTGGTGCCAGACTTCCTCTGCGAGCGCGGCGGCCGCCGCTACGTCGCCGACGCCAAGACCGGCGCCGGGGCTGACCCCAGCGCGCGGGCCACGCGCCGTCAGCTCCTCGAATACGCGTGCGCCTTCGAGGTCGAGGACGCGCTCTTGGTAGACGTCAAGGGTGGACGTATCGTTCCGCTCAAGTTCGGCGTCCTGGCGCCGCGACGCGGGCGTGGCTGGAGCTGGGGATTCGCGTTGGCTCTCCTGGGAGCCGCTGCCTGGGCGCTCTCCCAGTCAGGTTGGGAGCGGCTTGGGCTTCCGCTCCCCTCTCCGAGCGCCGGCTCCAGGCCGAGGTAGCCGGCTCGCGCTGCCCTCCCGGCAAGAGGGCCGAGAGCTCGACTTCGGAGAGGCTCTCGGCGGAGGACTCCCGTGGAGGCTCCTCCGCCGAGCCCGGGGGAGCGCTACTCGGGCTTGGTGGTCTTGGTGTCGCTCGCGCACTTCGAGTCGCCGCTGGCGCACCCCGAGTCGCCAGCGCAGGCGGAGGTGCCGCTCTTGGCGGGTTGCGAGGCGGGAGCTGCCGGAGCACTCTCCCCCCTAGGGGCGCCGGTCTTGGCGCCTATGGCCTGCGCGTCCATGGTCTTGGTGTCAGGCGCAGCAGCGCAGCCTGAGTCCCCAGAGCAGGACGAGTTCGCCGCAGGAGCGCTGGTCTTGCCCGGCCCGCCTGCGCACACAGCGTTGCCTTGGCCGCCGGCTGGCGCGGAGGCGGGGGCCTGCGCCGGGGCTGCGGGGGACTTGGACTGGGCGGGGCAGCCCGTGGTCACGAGGGCCGTGAGGCTGAGGGCTGCGACGAGTTCGCTGAGGTCGGGGCGCATGATGGGTCCTGGGGCTCGAGGGAGCGGAAAGGTACACCTCAAGGTCGTAATCGCCACGTGAATTCTTGGGGCTAGGCTTCTCCGAAGAGGGCCCGTTGAAAGGCCTCTGCGTCCGCGAAGCGCTCGGTCGGGTCTCGAGCCAGAGCCTGGGCCAGGACGGTTCGCGTCAAGCCCTCGGCGGACGAGAGGTCGGGGTCGCCCTCGAGGTGGAGGTTCCAGAACTCCTCGGCCCGAGGAGCGCTGAAGGGCAAGCGTCCGAAGAGGACTTTGTGCGCGAGCAACCCGAGCTGGTAGACGTCGGTCGAGACGTCTCCCAGGCCGCCGGCGGCCTGCTCAGGGGCCGTGTAGCGAGGGTCGAGCAGGTCTCTCAGCGGAGCGTTGGCGCCTAGGGAGGCCAAGTGTCCGAGGTCTAGGAGGAACAGGCCCTGTTCGCCTCGGCGAACCTTGCTCGGGCGGAGGTCAAGGTGAACCTCACCGGCCCGGTGGGCGGCCGCCAGGATGCTCATGAGGTCGAAGAGGAGCGCCTCGCGATCGTCGTCGGCGAGCGAGCGTGAGAGGGTCCGGTCGAGGCCCTCGCCCGTAGCCGCTTCGTAGACGAGGTAGGCGGGTTCACCCTGCACCGCGCCGCCGCCGCGGGCCGGGGGGGTCCCTGGGATCGTCGGGCGGGAGGCTACGGCAGCCCAAGCGCGGCGACGCTGGGGCGTCTCGAGCTCGGGGCGCAAGACCTTGACCACGACCTCTCGAGTGTCCTGGCGGCTGGCGTAGATCCAGGCCGCGGCTGTTTGCCCGGCGAAGCGATCGAGGGTCACCGCCTTGCGGGCGGCGCCGAGGGTCCTTCCGACCAGCGCTCGGGCAGGGCTCGGTGATTCGCTCCGTGGCGTGTGGCTCCGTCCGCTCTCATGGCTAGGAGCGCTCAGGGGACCGGACTTCGAGCTCGCGAGCCGCTCCGATCCGGGCCTCGGCCGACGCTGAGGACGACTCGGCGGCGGGATCGGAGGCTTGCTGCTGGGGATCGGCGAGCGCTCAGAGCTGGCGCTGCCCCGAGTTCGGGGTGGAGGCGGAGGGGGGCGGCGCCGCCCGACTCCGCTCGGGGGACCTGCGCGCACTGGCGTGGAGGGCGGGGGAGCCTGGAGCCGATCAGAGCCGGGGCGTGAGGGCCGCGGAGGCGGAGATTGAGTCCTCCGAGGACCACTGGTTGGTGGACGTCCTGGCTCGCGTCGGGCAGCCCCTGATCGCTGGGGCCCGGATCCGCGTGGGGCATGGCGGCGTGGCTCCGGGGCTGATCCGCGAGGGCCGGAGCCACGGGGGCCCGAGCTCCGGGCGCCGCTGGGAGGCGGGATCTTCTCGCGGGGTCCGCTGCTCGGCTTAGCTAGCGAGTCGCTGGAGGGGGGCTGCTTGAGGGCCGAGCGGCTCGAGCGGGGGCGCGGTGGGGGCGGCGCGCGCATCGAGCCGCTTCCGGGAGGCTCGTCGGCCCCTCTACTCCCTGGGCCTAGCTCGGCCTCGAGTCGAGCTAGGCGCTGACGGAGGTCCGGGGGGGCGAGAGGGGTGCCCTGGAAGCGTCGGAGGACCGCCAGGGCCTCTTCCAGTTCACCGACGTGCTCGAGGCTCTCGGCGAAGCGGAGAGTCGGTCCGGCTTCACTGAGGCTGCTGACCGTCCCCTGAGGGAGTCCGACCGAGTAGACGCGGGAGGCCAGCCGATGCCGACCCGCTGCATAGTGCAGCTCGCCTGCCAGGAGCATGGCGGCGGCGTAGTCAGCGTGCCCCTCTGTGACCTGAGCCAGGAGCTCTCCGGCCTCGTCGTCGCGAGACATAGCAAGCAGGCCTTGGGCGGCTCCTAGATAGTCGCCGAGGGTCTCGAGGAGCTCGGCTTGGAGCGTGGGGTCGCCGGCCTGGCGAGCTGTGTCGGCGGCCTCCTCCAGCTGCCCGAGTTCGCGGTAGAGCTCGACGGCTCGCTTGTGCTGGCCGGACTCGCGGAACAGGTGGGCGGCGAGAGAGCGGTTGCCCGCGCGCTCGGCCGAGAGGGCGGCGTCGTGGGGACGACCCGCGCGGGCGAAGTGTTGGGCTGCCTGAACGTCTTCCCCCAGGGTCCGACTCAGCTCTCCTGCTGCCTCGTGATCACCGATCCGGGCGAAGAGGCGGATCCCCGCGGGGTCGAGGGCCTCAGCATAGAGCCGAGCCGCCTCGCGGGCCTGAGCCTTCTGGCGGGCGTCGAGGCGTCCGCGGGGCGGGATCTGCGAGCTGAGGCAGCGCGCACGCCCGAGGGGGTCTCCGAGGCGGAGGTAAAGGTCGCCGGCTGCCTCTAGGTCACCGGCCGCTTCGAACCACTCGGCGCCTCGCGAGAGCGCGTCGAGCTCGAGGTGGAGGCCAGCGATTCTGCGAGCCAGGGTCCGAGCGTCGGCGGCCGCCGTCTCGGAGCTGGAGGCCGAAGCGAGGCCTGAGAAGGCGGTCTCGAGGGCCTGGGTAGCCGCCTCAATGCGTCCCGCCTGCTCGAGGAGGTTTCCGGCCTCCAGGGCTCTCCCGCCACGGAGGTGGGCGGCCGCCGCGAGTTCGACTTCGCCCTTCGCGAGGAGCGCGTCGGCGGCTCCCCGTGAGGTGTCGCCTAAGATCCCGGCGTTGAAGAAGGCGCGCGCAGTTCCGGCGGCGCGATAGGCGGCGAGGGCTCCGTCTCGGCTCCCCGACTCCAAGAGCAACTCGGCCTGCTCTTCGAAGCGTCCGGAGGCCTCGTAGTAGCCGGCGGCTTCGCGGAAGAGGCCTGCGCGTCGTAAGAGCCGCCCGGCGCCTTCGCGGTCACCGAGGTGCTCGAGGACCTCCGCGGCAGCTTCACGCCGCCCCAGGAGGCGCAGTCCCGCGTAGCGGAGGACGAACAGGCCGCGATTCCAGAGGCCATAGCGGCGAGCGCGCGCGAGGACGCGGTCCGCGAGGAGGAACACCACGACCAGGGCCCAACACCAAGGCGGCGCGAGGTCGAGGAGGTCCCGCAGGGCGCCGAGGCGCGGCTCGCCTGCTCCCAGCGAGGCCGCGAAGATGTCTACGTCTCGGGCGCGCTGGAAGCGGTCGTAGAGGCTCAAGCCGAGGAAAGCCAGACCCAGGAGGGTCAGGGCGTCGATGCTCGGGTTGGGGTGGCCCCTGGGGAGGGGGCGCGCGGGGGCGCAGGCGGGGTCACCAGGCTTGACGCTCTCGATGCGACCTAGGGTGTCGGTGACCGGCTCGTCGTCCTTCGAGCCGAGGAGATCGACGCTCGAGGTGCCGGGGCCTCCCTGCCAGCGGCTGCTGGCAGTGGAACCTATGCGCTTGGTCGGCATGAGGTTGAAGGTTCGCCAGCGATCCGTGTCGAGGCCCTCTTTGGAGTCGCTGTCCTGGGCAGGCTCGGGGCGCTGGGAATAGAGGGGCTGAGGGACTTCGACCAGCTCGAGGGGCTCGGTCTCGAGAGCGGCCAGGCGGGCGAGGGTCGCCGAGGCGTCGGGGCGGTCGTTGGGGTCCTTGGAGAGGAGGTCAGCGATCAGATCGGAGAGGGCCTGCGGGGCGTGGCTGACCTCTTCGGCCAAGACGGGGGGGGGCGACTTGATGTGCTTCTGAAGGACCGCCAGGGAGCTCGGGCCCTCGAAAGGAGGTCGCCCGGCGACGAGGTGGAAGAGGAGGGCGCCGAGCGCGTAGAGGTCTGCAGGTGGGCCGACCTCCCTCGCGTCTACCTGCTCAGGGGCCATGTAGTGGGGCGTCCCGACGATCGTCCCTGTCGTGGTGATCTCGTGATCGACGGTCTGGCGGCGAGCGAGGTTGAAGTCGGCCAGCTTGACCGTGCCTTGGGTATCAAGGAGGAGGTTGGCGGGCTTGATGTCTCGGTGAACGACGCCTGCGCCGTGGGCCACGGTCAGAGCGGCGGCGATCGCTTGTCCGACGCCGACGGTCTCGGGGACGCTGAGTCGACTGCGCTGGTGAAGCTGGCGATCGAGGGAGCCGCCGTCGAGGTATTCCAAGACAACGAAGAGGAAGCCGTCCCCCTGGCCGGCCCCGAGGCAGCGGACGATGTGGGGGTGCTCGAGCTCGGCGAGGAGCTGAACCTCGCGCTCGAAGCGTGCCGCCGCGTTGGGCGAGACGCCGTCCAGGCGAATCACCTTGAGCGCGGCGCGAGCCTCACCTCGACGTGCCTCGTAGACGGTCCCCGAGGCACCCTGGCCAATCTTGAGGAGGACGTGCCAGTCGTCGACGACTTGATCCAGCAGCGGATCGATCATGGCTCCTGCAGGTCGAAGTTCAGGACCGGGCTCGCTACCGAACACCCGCCAGGTAGGCGATCCACCCTGGTTCGTTCTCGGCGGAGGTTTGGGGGACGAAGTCTCCGTCCCCGTCGCCGTCCTCGTCTACGCCCTCCCAGAACACCTCAGCCTTGGAGAAGCCAGCTTCGAGGAGCAGCTCGCGGACCTCGGCTATGGTCCACAGCCGCCAGTCGTAGGTGAAGGCGTTGGTCAGCTCGCTCTTGTCGGGGAAGCGGAAGTGGATCGCCGTCTGAACGCGATTGGTGATCGCGTCGTAGCTGACCGTGTCCCACACGTAGCTGTAGCCGTCTGGGTATTCGGTCTCCTCCTCGTTGGCTTGGAGAGACTCGTAGCCGCCGTAGAGGTCAAGGACCAAGAGACCCTCGGGGAGGAGTCCCTCGAGACACTTCTTGAAGTAGTTCCGCAGCTCGTCGCGCGTCGTGAAGATGCAGTAGGAGAAGTTCTGGGCTGCGATCAAGTCGACTCGGGCAGGAGGCGTCGCCCGGACGTCGGCCTGGAGAAGCGTGATCCGCTCCTGGGCGTCGTTGGGGATCTTGACCAGGTTGTGCTGTCGACCCCAAGCGATCGGCTCGGGGTCGAGGTCGATTCCCCAAGCGCGATTCTCGGGCCGACGGGAGGTCCAGGTGCAGCAGGCCTGGAAGGTCCCGCAGAAGTCCTCGCGGAACAAAGTCGGCGTGCGCGAGAAGTGGTCGTGGAAGATCTTCTCGAAGAACTCGACGTCCGCTTCCGGGTTCTGAACGGAGGCTTGGTAGAGGACATACTTGTCGGCCAATTCTGCGCGCGTGGGACCGCTCGGCTTGGCGTTTTTGGCCTTGTCCTTCTTCTTGGGCTTCTTGTTCTTGCCCTTGCCCTTGCCCTTGCCCATGTCGCCTCTGCCCCCTGTTGTGTCGCGACAAGGCTAGCCCGAACAGGGCGACGACGCCAAGGTGCCGGAGGGGAGACTCCGGAACGCAACAGGCGCCGACCTGAGGCCGGCGCCTGAGCTCTCCGAAGGAGAAATGGGTCTAGCGCGAGAGCGCCGAGCCAAGAGCTTTGAGCCCGCTGCCGAGGGTCTCGACCTTCGCCGCGCCGCTGCTGCGAGCACCGCTGGTCGGAGCGACCGCGCCGCTGCTGCGAGCGCCGCTGGTCGGAGCGACCGCGCCGCTGCTGCGAGCACCGCTGGTCGGAGCGACCGCGCCGCTGCTGCGAGCGCCGCTGGTCGGAGCGACCGCGCCGCTGCTGCGAGCGCCGCTGGTCGGAGCGACCGCGCCGCTGCTGCGAGCACCGCTGGTCGGAGCGACCGCGCCGCTGCTGCGCGCACCGCTGGTCGGAGCGACCGCGCCGCTGCTGCGCGCACCGCTGGTCGGAGCGACCGCGCCGCTGCTGCGCGC
>Ga0316204_10004078_pt1 | contig 27210 bp, 26 predicted proteins | sample 6monrhotite_MG_2_FD_205661 | JGI IMG/M metagenome (GOLD analysis project Ga0316204, IMG submission 205661) | Microbial mat bacterial communities from mineral coupon in-situ incubated in ocean water Damariscotta River, Maine, United States -... | ecosystem: Environmental > Aquatic > Marine >...
TTGCAACAGCACATGCTGGCAAGGTTATCACTCAGAAAAAAGTCACCACGCTTTTAAATTTCGCAAAAAAAGAGTTGCATGAAAATTTTAACAACTTAAAACAAAGACAAGAAAAAGGGCATATTCGCGATTGTCATGGTGATTTGCACCTGAGAAATATTACGCTGTTTCATCATAAACCACTTGTTTTTGATTGCATCGAATTTAATGATGAATTTCGTATGATTGATACCATGAATGATGTTGCATTTTTAGTCATGGATTGTGAAGCTCATACTCGGCCTGATTTGGGGTTTCGCTTTCTTTCAAGGTATCTAGAGCATTGCGCTGACTATGAAGGGCTTAAGCTTTTGCCTCTTTATTTGTTTTATCGAGCAAGTGTGCGAGGCAAGGTTGGCTGTTTGCTTGCTGATGAACAATCCGAACCAAAACGGCAGCAACAATTAGATGAAGCGGCCAAATATTTTGAGCTTACGGCTCATTATGCGCTTAAGAAAAAACCAAAACTAATTGTTATCGGAGGCCTATCTGGAAGTGGTAAAAGTCACCTTTCTTTGTTGGCATGCGGGCAAGAAAGGGCAGTCATCATTCGCTCTGATGCAACACGGAAACGAATTCACGCTGTCCATGCAGACTTAAGCTTATATGGCGAGGAAATGCATGAGTATACCTACCAAGCAATGCTTGAAACTGCTAAGGTGAGTTTAAACGCAGGTTTTTCAGCTATCCTCGATGCAACCTTCTTAAGTACCAAATCGCGACAGCAAGTGGCAAAATTTGCGCATCAACAAGGCATAGATTTACTCTTTTTCTGGTTAGATATTTGTGAGAAAATGTTACGAGAGCGTATTCATCAGCGCATGAAATTGAATGATGATATTTCAGATGCTGATTTGGAAATTTTGGAGCTACAACTGGCTGGATATGAAAAGCCTAAGGAGCCTTGGATTCAGTTTTTATACTCAAGTCATGCATGGAAACCAGATAAGCCCTAAATTTATTTAAATTAATAAAAGGGAGGGCATACACGCCCCCTCCCTTTTATAAGCGAAAATTATTTTTTACAATAAACCTTAGCATGACGAGGCGTATAAATTCCAAAGGTTATAGAGCTAAAAACAACATCAATGAATTCTTGTTTGACTTCGACCTTGACTACTTTGCTCGCGCTACGGCAAATTTTTGCAGCATTTATAGATTTCTCTTGGCCAATACCAGACAAGAAGAACACTTGGCTTTCGTTAGCTTTTTGCATTGATGATTTGCCACCATTCACAGTGAAGGTTTGAGTGGCGCAACCAGAAAGCCCCAAAATGCCGATGAGTATAATTATTTTTTTCATTTCCCTCTCCCTTAGAGCCAAAGCTCATTTTTAGATAACCAGTTTGCTATAGTAGATATAGGGCAAGAAAGTGATATATATTACAAAAAAGGATGGGAATCATAGAATGTCAGCTGTGACTCTTTCTAACGGCCGCGTTAAGCGGAACCCCGCCTTGAGCCAAAAGGGAAATGATACACATCATTTTCATTTTTGGTGAGACGAAGGGGGCGGAAGTCCTGGAAGGATTCCGCTTGAACGCTTTGTTCTCGCGCGGAGCGGGAGGTCAAAGGGTGAAAATGGAGCTGAACGCGGCCGTTCTCCCGCGCAGCGGGAGAACTTACTGTTTTAAGGTGCATTTAAAGAAAAAAGATCTTAATGAAGAAAGCTGTGTTATTTTTGAATATATTTAAAAATAGGGGCAATAGGGTAATACAGAAATGACAATAACATTGAAGCCATGAGCAATAGAAACATAGTGACTACTGAAGTTATGAGAAATAATGTCGTCATCACAAGCCATGCAGATAAAATAGAATGATTTTTTATTTTTTGCATGAAGGATGTACAGCTCCGCAGTAGTGGGAGATCAATGGAAGGAAAGAGGCGCATGATCTTCATATGTTTAATTACGCATAAGCTATGCCAAGCTAGAAATTAAACTGTTGCTTTGATTGTGATGAGGGAAAAAGACCTAGCTTCAGGTATCAGAAGTTAGGTCTTTGTTTGTAATTCTTTTATTTATAAACAGTTAGATGAAGCAGCGATTATGCTATTTCAATCAAACACTCATCAGGGTTGACGGTATCACCTTCAGCAACATAAATGGCTTTCACTGTTCCTGAAACAGGTGCATGTACAGGGTTTTCCATTTTCATCGCTTCAACAGTGACTACGGTGTCACCAGCGTTAACAACATCACCTTCTTTTACGTTTATAGCTACGATACGCCCAGGCATTGGCGTCGTAACATCACTATCGTTACGCGCTTTAGGACGCTTTGAACCTTTTGATACACGACCTGCATCTATGCTTCGCCCATCAATGGTAGGTACGATTTCGGTTAATGTTTCGAGGTAAACCTCTTCCAAAACATTATCTACTTTGACGTAGTAAGGTTTTAAGTCATCGGTAACATGGCCAGTACCTTCAATCTTGATGTGATATTCCTCGCCATGAATGGTGATGTTAAATTCAGTAGGGGCTAAATCAGGTGCAGCAGTAGAAGTAGGTGTAGCGGCAACTTCTGCCTCTAAAGCTTCTGGCTTGAAATTCCCTGACTCACGTTCAGCGAAAAATTCCAAAGCAATACTTGGAAACATGGCATATGATAAAACATCTTCAACAGATTTTGCTTTATCACCGACTTCACGGGTCAAAGCATCAAGCTCATCAGGGATAAGATCGGCAGGACGAACGCTAATTGGCTCTTCGTTACCAAGTGCTTTCTTTTGCACATCTTTGTTGATTTCACCAAGCGCCTTACCATACATACCTTTGAGGTAATTTTTGGTTTCTTCGGTGATGACTTTGTATTTTTTACCTGAAATCACATTCAATACGGCCTGTGTACCAACGATTTGACTGGTTGGCGTGACCAAAGATGGATAACCAAAGTCTTTACGTACACGAGGGATTTCTTCTAACACTTGGTCCATTTTGTCCAAAGCACCTTGCTCTTTAAGCTGGTTAGCAAGGTTAGAAATCATGCCACCTGGTATTTGGTTAACAAATACACGGGTGTCTACACCGGTCACGTCAGATTCAAAACGGGCATATTTTTTGCGGATATCGCGGAAATATGCTGCTACATCCTGCAGGGCTTCCAAATTAAGACCTGTGTCAAACTCAGTGCCTGCAAATGCAGCGACCATAGATTCTGTGGCAGGATGAGATGTGCCACCTGATAATGGGGAGATTGCTGTGTCGATAATATCGCAACCTGCATGCACTGCTTCCCATTGTACCATTTCAGCCACACCTGAAGTTGAATGGGAGTGTAAGTGTAGTGGTATACTAAGCGCAGATTTAAGCTCAGTGATAAGCTCTTTGGTGGCAGTTGGGGTTAATAAACCAGCCATATCCTTAATCGCAAGGGTATCGCAACCCATGTCTTCAAAACCTTTAGCCAAATCAACAAAGTAATCTAATGTGTGTACAGGGCTGGTGGTATAACAAATGGTACCTTCAGCATGTTTACCGTTTTCTTTGACTTGGGTGATAGCAGTGCGCACGTTGCGTAAGTCATTCATCGCATCAAAGGTACGGAAAACGTCGACACCATTGGCTGAGGCCATATCAACAAATTTACGCACGACATCATCAGCATAATGGCGATAGCCAAGTAGGTTTTGGCCACGCAATAACATTTGTACATTGGTGTTGGGTAAGGCTTTTTTGATTTCACGTAAACGAATCCAAGGCCCTTCCTTTAAATAACGGAGGCATGTATCAAAGGTTGCGCCACCCCAAGCTTCAACAGACCAATAACCAATGGCATCGATTTTTTCACAGATAGGCAACATATCTTCCAGCCGCATACGGGTTGCCAAGAGTGATTGGTGGCCATCACGTAGTGCAAGTTCTGAAATGGCGAGTTTTCTTTTTGCTTGTGTCATCGTTTTAATCCTTTTTCTTGAATCAAGTTTGCTTATATAGACCTAAAGACCGGCGTGAGCGGCGATTGCAACTGCAACGGCTGCAGCAATATCTTCGCGTGCTTCAAATGGTTTATAGTTGAGTAATTCCGGATTTTGATCCATAAAGCCCGTATCAAATTGCCCTTCAAGAAACACCTTTGATTTGGCTATATTGCGATAGAATGCCAATGTGGTTTTAACACCACGAATATCATATTCTTTAAGTGCGCGTTGTGAGCGGGTTACGGCGTGCTCCCAGTCGGGCGCCCAAATGGTAAGTTTAGCACACATGGAATCATAGTGTGGTGGAATGCTGTAACCTGGGTAAACACAACCATCAACACGAACACCAGGGCCACCTGGAGAATGATAACGGGTGATGCGGCCAGGTGTTGGAAAAAAGCCGTTTTGTGGGTCTTCTGCATTCACACGGAATTCAATAGCATGACCTTTGAATGAAATATCTTTTTGTTCAAAAGGCAACTTATCACCAAATGCGATTGCAATTTGTTGCGCAACAATATCAACACCTGTAATGGCTTCAGTGATGGTATGTTCTACTTGTAAGCGGGTGTTCATTTCCATAAAGAAAAAATCGTGGTTTTTATCTACTAAAAATTCAACAGTGCCAGCGTTTACATAATTTACGGCTTTTGCTGCTTCCACAGCCACTTTGCCCATGCGTTCACGCAAATCTTCAGAAATATAATTGGATGGTGCAATTTCAATTAGTTTTTGATTGCGGCGCTGGATAGAACAGTCACGTTCAAAAAGATGGACACAGTTGCCATGTGAGTCGGCTAAAATTTGGAATTCAATATGGCGAGGTTCCACAATACATTTTTCCATGAATAATTCGCCGTTCCCAAATGCAGCCAAAGCTTCACGGGTAGTTAATTCATAGTTTTCAATGACTTCTGCATCAGTATCACAACGACGAATGCCACGCCCACCACCGCCTGCTGCGGCTTTAAGCATTACGGGGTAACCCATGTCTTGGGCTGTTTTCAGGGCTTCTTCAGCACTCACCAAAGAGGCTTCTGTGCCTGGAATGCAAGGCACACCTGCAGCAAGCATGGCTGTGCGTGCATTGGTTTTGCTGCCCATGTTTTTAATAGCATGTGGAGAGGGACCAATGTACCCGATACCCGCATCCAATACAGCTTGGGCGAAATCAGCATTTTCAGAAAGAAAACCATAACCAGGGTGGATTGCATCACACTTGGCTTTAAGCGCAATATCAACAATACGATGAATGTTGAGGTAACTTTTTACAGGGTCAGGGCCAATTAAAATGGCTTTGTCCGCTTTTTTGACGTGTAGGGCATGGCTGTCAGGCTCTGAATACACAGCCACTGATTCAATGCCAAGCTCGTTACAGGCGCGAATAATTCGAATGGCACATTCGCCACGGTTGGCAATCAAAATGCGTTTAAACAACGTTGACCCTCCTTTAGGTGAGGGCTGCATGATAAGTTAGAATTGGCTTTTGAGCAATGCTGGGTTATGTTTTTCTATGGAAATTACGACTATTGGTTTACTAAAGGAATGTGCAGTGATAAGGCTTGTAGCTCGTCATCAAGGTGTTTTCTGGTCAGAGGGATTTCATCAAGGAATTGTTGTTTGCCATCGCGGTATGCCAAACGGGAAAAAATACCGATGGCTTTAAGGTGTCGTTGCAGTGCAGTGAGGCGTAACATTTGGTGCCATTGATTGAAATCATGGTTAAAATAAGCTTGGGATGTAATATCTAAAGCATTAAAAAAATTCTCACTCCAAAGTAATCGTGTTTGTTCAGGGTAATCTTGGTAACAATCATAAAGTAGTGAAGCAAGGTCGTAGGTAATAGGTCCGGTAACAGCATCTTGGAAATCAATAATACCCAAAGGTAGCGTTTGATGGTCGAGCATAAGGTTGCGACTATGGTAGTCCAAATGTACTGGTGCTTTTGGGATGGTGTTGATGAGCTCTAAAGTGGGAGAAAGAGCTTGATGAAAGGCATCTCTTTCTTTAGCGGTTGGGGTGTAGGCTTTGACATATGGAAGGTACCAGTCCAAATACAAATCAACTTCAATGAACATACGTTTGTTATCAAAAATAGGAAGATTTGGAAGGGATGGTGCACATTGAAGCAGGTGAAGTTGTTGCAATGCATCTTGAAATAAAGGCGAAATATCTTGTTGCTGTTGTGCAAACACGGCCCAAGTTGTATCACCAAAATCTTGAAGTAATAAAAAACCCTGTTGCTGATCTTGGATGATGATTTTTGGTGTGTTTAATCCTGCAGCGCTCAGCCAGTTAGAGACTTGGATAAAAGACGTGACATCTTCTTTTGCTGGTGGAGCATCCATCAGAACATAAGTTTGACTGGGCTTTTCTATTTCATGAATGCGAAAATAACGACGAAATGAGGCGTCACCTGCCAGTGGTTTAATTTGATAATCAGGTAGTTCTGCGAGAGATGAAAGCCAAGCTTTGGCTTGGGCCAAACGAGAGTCGTTCATCTTGAAATAATAATCCCGGTGATGCCAAATTTATCCTTCACAAGTTTTTTTGCGCGAACTGCGTGTTGATGATCTTCAAATGGCGTAGTATTCACACGGTATCGTACACCTAAATCAACTAAAGAGACCCGTTGAATGGTTGTCGCGACGCCAACTTTTTTGAGTTGTAAAGCAAGGTTTTCTGAGTCTGAACGTTTTACAAACGATGCAAGCTGAATACGGAACTTACGTGTTGAAGTGCTCATTTCACGTTCGATGATCGCGTTAAGCTTCGTTTCAGTTGCAGCGATATCGTCAACATTATCGGGAATGGTGAAATTGTTTTTTGGCGCATTTTTGGTGGCACTTTTCCCGTGTAAAGGTTCTGGTATAATCGATTGTTTGGGAAGTTCGTTGTAGAATGTGAGTTCCCCAACTTGAGAGGTGTCTGCTTCTTTTTGTCGCCACTTTTCAGCCTCTTCCTTTAATCCAGCTAATTCTTCTTTCTGGTTTTGGAGGGTTTCTAACAAGGCTTGATGTTTATTTCCTTTATTTGTTTCCAAAGCAAGTTTTTCACCCATAAAGAAGCCTGTAGCAAAAGATATAATGGCAAACATAAGGGCTAAAATAGCAATCAATATAGATTTTGATCGGAACAAAGATATGTTGTTTTCTGCCTCAAATTGAGGTTTATCTCGTTGTGCAAAATCTTTATCAGCCATGATTACATTGTCTCCGGTGCATTTACGCCCAATAGACCCAAAGCATTACGGATGACTTGGGAAGTGGCTTGCAGTAGTAAAAGCCGAGCTTGCATGATGTTTTCATCAACACCAATGACACGATTTTTATGATAAAAACTATGAAATGCAGCAGCCAATTGCATGATATAAGTTGCAATTCGATAAGGTTCACGGCGTTCTGCAGCAGTGTTTAACATTTCAGGGTAGGATAATAACATTTTAATCAGCTTTTGCTCTTCATGGCTTGTTAATAAAGAAGTATCAACATCATCAATGTTTGCCAGACCCACATTTTCTTGTTTGGCTTTACGAAGCACTGCACATATGCGCGCATGGGCATACTGAACATAATAGACTGGGTTTTCAGAGTCGGCTTTTTTTGCTGCTTCTAAATCAAAGTCGAGTTGGCTTTCAATGCGCCTTGTCATAAAGTTGAAGCGAACAGCATCTGCTCCGACCTCATCAACGACCTCACTTAATGTTACAAAAGTTCCCGCACGTTTTGACATTTTGAATGGTTTACCATCACGAGTCAGGTTGACCATTTGCACGAGTAAAATTTCAGGTTGTTTTTCTAAACCTGTGAGCGCTTTCATTGCTGATTGAACGCGCGTGACATAACCGCCGTGGTCTGCGCCCCAAATATCAATCATATGTTTGAAACCACGATGGAACTTATCGTCGTGATAGGCAATGTCTGCAGCAAAATAAGTAGCGGTGCCATCTTGTTTTTGAAGTGGACGATCAACATCATCGCCAAACTGAGTGGTGCGGAAGAGTTGTTGCTCAACAGGTTTATAATTTACGACTTCTTTGCCTTTTGGTGGTGGTAGTGTGCCCGTATAAATTAAATTATCAGCTTCTAGCTTTTGAATCAACTGGGTGACTTTACCTGATTCATGTAATGTTTTTTCAGAGAAATATTGGTGAAATTCAATGCCGATAACCTTTAAATCGGCACGAATCATGGACATATTAGCATCAACAGCAAGCTGGCCCAGCTGTTGAATTCGATTTTGTTCATCCATCTTTGCAAAGCTTGAAAAATCTTTTGTCGCTAGAATTTCTTTGGCAATTTCAACAATATAACTGCCAGGGTATGCTGAATCAGGGAAAGTAATGTCTAGCCCTTGCAGCTCTTGCATACGTAACCAAACTGAATTGGCTAAAACAGCAATTTGGCTGCCTGCGTCATTGATGTAATATTCTTTATGTACAGCGTAACCCCTTGCGGCAAGTAGGTTTGCAAGGGAATCACCTACAACAGCACCACGACCATGGCCGACATGCATAGGGCCGGTGGGGTTTGCAGAGACAAACTCTAAACAAATTGGAATAGCGTTGTTATGATGGACACAACCATAGTTTTCCGCTTGTTTTAAAATGTCTTTTAATATATCAGTTTCACCACCAGCGTGTAGTGTGATGTTTATAAAACCAGGCCCTGCAATATCTGCTTTTGCAACAGCTTCTGGGAATGTAACTTGGGCAATGATTTGCTCAGCAACTTGACGCGGATTTTGGTTTAAAATACCAGCAAGTTGCATGGCGATATTAACAGCATAATCACCATGTGTACGGTCTTTTGGGCGCGTAAGCACAACGGTTGGTGCTGTTTTAAGCTCTTGATTTACAAGTAGTGCGTCAACAGTTAATTGTAAACCTTGGCAAATTTGATCTTTTAAAGATGGCTTCAAGAATAGCTCCAAATGTGGTGGGGAAAGTTATGGATAAGGATAAAAGTTAACTTGCGCTTTTTTCTGCAATGCATTGCAAAGGGTGGTTGTGTTGGCGACTAAAGCTTTCAACTTGCAACGCCTTGCTTTCAGCAATATCTTTAGGGTAAACGGCACAAATACCACGACCTTGTTGGTGAACTTGCATAGTAATATGTTGCGACTGCTCTTCTGTTTTTGCAAAAAAACGTTTAAGAATATCCTCAACGAAGTCCATTGGGGTGTAATCATCATTGAGCAAAACAACTTCATACATGGAGGGTGGCTTGATATCAAGCTGCTCCTTTAGCGTATGGATAATTTTCTCTTGATCAGGTGTTTGAATGTTTGGCATGTCGCAATGCTACAAATCTGCACCAACGATGCCAAGTCTGAAATGTAATCATGCTATTTTACGCGCGGCTTAAACATGAATCGTGAAAAAAAGTCTAATGCTAGAGTTGTTATAAAATACATTTTAAGATGTAGTAATTGACCTTTAGACCTGCATTAATAAAGTCGGCTAATATTGAAAGGGGAGATTTGAGAGGATTATGCGCGAATTTGAGAAAATAAAACGTCTTCCACCCTATGTTTTTGCCCAAGTTAATCAGCTAAAAATGGAATTGAGACATGCTGAGAAGGATATTATCGACTTTGGCATGGGCAATCCAGACCAAGCAACCCCGCAGCATATTATTGATAAGTTATGCGAAGCTGCACAAGATGGTCGTAATCATCGCTATTCTGTTTCTCGCGGTATTCATGGTTTGCGCAAGGCAATCTGCGGCTGGTATAAACGTAAATTTGATGTTGATTTGGATCCAGAAACCGAAGCGATTGTGACGATTGGTTCTAAAGAAGGCTTGGCACATCTGGCTGTTGCGATTACTTCCCCAGGCGACTTAATTTTATCGCCAAACCCAGCTTACCCTATTCATCCGTATGGTTTTATCATTGCAGGTGCAGATATTCGTCATGTACCGATGGGACCCGATCGTGATTATTTTGCAGATATTGAAAAAGCTGTGAAAGATTCTTGGCCACGACCCAAAATTATTATCGTAAACTTTCCTTCAAACCCAACAGCTCAAGTTGTTGATTTGGATTTTTATGTCAAACTTGTTGACTTCGCACGTGAAAATGACCTGATTGTGATTTCTGATATCGCTTATGCAGAAATTACATTTGATGATTATGAATGCCCTTCGATTTTACAGGTGCCTGGCGCCAAAGATGTTGCCGTAGAGTTTTATTCACTTTCGAAAACATACAATATGCCTGGTTGGCGCATTGGTTTTATGGTCGGAAACCCTGAAATTGTTGCTGCCCTAGGGAAAATCAAGTCTTATTTAGACTATGGTATGTTTCAGCCCTTACAAATTGCTGCATGTGCGGCACTTAACGGACCACAAGACTGTGTGGAAGAAATTAGAAGTATGTACCAATCACGTCGTGATGTTTTAATGAAAGGTTTGCATGGTATGGGTTGGAATGCAGAAATTCCTAAAGCTACAATGTTTGTTTGGGCTGAAATACCAGATGAATTTAAGGCGATGGGTTCTTTAGAATTTTCAAAGAAAATGCTTGTTGAAGCAGGCGTTGCCGTTTCTCCAGGCATTGGTTTTGGTGAATACGGTGATCAACATGTCCGTATTGCTTTGATTGAGAATGAACATAGAACCCGACAAGCGTTACGTGGTATAAAAAACTTTTTAAATGCGGGAGCATAAAATGTCAGAGATTCGTGTAGGTATTTTAGGGCTAGGCACAATCGGTTTAGGTGTTGCACGAATTTTAATTGAGCAAGAGGCGTTGATATCACGGCGCTTGGGAAAAACACTACGTTTGGTTGCGGCAGTTGATCGTAACTTGGAACGCGATTTTGACCTAGATTTTACAGGTGTTCGTTTGAGCACGGATGCTAATGATGTGATTACTGCTGCTGATGTTGATATTGTGATTGAAATGATAGGTGGGTATGAACCTGCTCGGACATTTGTTGCAACAGCGATTGAACATGGGAAACATATTGTAACAGCAAACAAAGCATTGATTGCTAAGCACGGCGAAGAACTTTTTCCTTTGGCGGAAGCAAAGGGTGTAGCTGTTGCTTTTGAAGCTGCAGTAGGTGGTGGCATTCCTTGCCTTAAAATATTGCGTGAGGGTGTGGCTGCTAATGCCGTTGAATCAGTACATGGCATTTTAAATGGTACATGTAATTTCATTCTTACAAAAATGGAAAATGAAGGTGCAAATTACGCGGATGTTTTGAAAGAAGCGCAAGTTTTGGGTTATGCTGAGGCAGATCCAACCTTTGATGTTGAAGGTATTGATACGGCGCATAAATTATCGATTTTAGCTGCAATGGCGTTTGGTTCAAATATTAAGTTTGATGAAGTGTATACTGAAGGAATTAGTCATATAAGTGCTGCTGATATCGAAGCTGTAAAAGAACTAGGTTATCGCATCAAACTTTTGGGTATCGCTAAACCACATGGTGAAAATGGGGTGGTTGAATCAGTTGAAATGCGTGTGCATCCAACATTAGTGCCGCTTTCATCTCAAATAGCTCAGGTATCAGACTCTTATAATGCGGTGATGTTATCGGGCGATTTTATTGAGCGTACTGTGTCAATAGGTCGAGGGGCAGGGGAGCGGCCAACAGCATCTGCAGTGGTTGCAGATATTATGGATATTGCGCGTGTATTTCCTGATGGTGTTCAATATTTGGCGCCTACGATGGCTTATGCCACACAAGCTCGCCAAGCATTACCAACGTTGCTTATGTCTGACATTGAAAGTGAGTATTACCTTCGCTTGAATGTGCAAGATGAGCCTGGTGTATTGGCTGCTGTAACATCTATTCTCGCAGATCATCGTATTAGTTTAGAAGCGATGCAGCAGAAAGAAGTACACGATAATGGATCAGCCACTGTCATCATGTTGACACATGAAACCACAGAAGGAAATTTACAAGCCGCAATCAGTCGTATCAAAGCTTTAGATGCTGTGGCAGAAGAACTACTTATTTTAAGAAAAGAATCATTTGACGCCTAAAAAAATTAAATTTTAGACTTTAGATTTTAAACTTGCGCTGCTACCGCATCTTTTAATGTGCCGGGCAGTTCAAGCTGGTTAATACTATTAATGATATTTCGTTGCATACGAAAAACTTCTTTTTGGATAAAATGTTGTTCTTTTGATAGGTGCTGAAGCTCAATGCCGATACGAGCTTCGTCATTGCTGCTACCAGTCCATCGAACAGTGCCTTGAAGATGCATAGGTTTAGCATTTAAAGTGAGTTGGCATTCGACCTTATCCCCAATATTATAGGGTGCTTGATTGATGCCGTGCACACTGATACCAATGCCACCGATGGATAAATCATGTAAACGTGCGTGTAGCACGCGCTTTTTCCCCATGCTTATGGTGACGGGAATATGCTCTTGAATCTGAATGCTGAGATGTTTACGTTCCTCTGCATACAATGGAAAAATCTTTCCTAAACCTAAAGTGATTACATTGTGGCTAATGTCTTTGATGGATAAACGAACCTGAACTTTTTCCCCTTCACAAACAGCAAAAGCATCGGTTTCGCTAGGGTGAATTGCAAACACGCGGGCAATCTCTTCATTGAGTTGAATTTGGATGCTATCATGGCTTCCTGTGAGAAACGTAGCCACTGAGCGAATGGTAAGCCCATAATAATAGTTATGAATAGAGATCAATTTCTTTTGTTGCCAGATATCAATGCTATCGGTAATGGTTTGTTGGTAGGTCTTTTGTTCAACAGAATTTGCACTACTGCTTCTATTGCCTGTATCTGCCTGAATACCTGAAACATCATGTTGAAGGCGCTGAACAATATCATCGAAATAAGTGTCGGCTGCGGCAAGTAGAGCGTCTTGTATATTATTAAAATGATTAATGATTTTCTTTGCGGAGGAAAGTTGTGCGCTTGCAGGCAATCGTTTGGTGCTATCAAATGCATATTGTAAGCGGTTTTTTTCACAGGCTGAAAGAGCGGTTAATAACGCATGTATATGGATATTCTGCTCTAAAAGGTTATTAACTGTTTGATAAAAGGGGTTGTCTGTAGGTTCATGGCAGATATGTGCAGCAAAATGCTCAACATCATCAAATTCACCCAAGATATGTGATAATATATTATAAACACTATCAAATTGAAGTGGATTTTTATGTTTAATTTGTTTCATCATCTGAGTGTGAGTCTCCATTTGAATCATCATCGTTATGTTGAATATAAGAGGTTAAGCAATAAATGAGCCACTGTGTGGAGACCTTTTATTAAAGTTAAACATCAGGGTTGCGATAAGTAAATTAATCATGTGTGACTTGGTTGAGCGTTTAGCTTTCCCCTAGCTTGCCTCCCCTTGCGTTCCCAAGTCACTCGTGATTTCTTTTATATCGCTATACCCTTTTCTATGAGGGTTTCTTTTGTGCTACCTATACTTATGGCACTCTCTTTGCTTATCTACCTTGCAAACCAGTTTTTTAAGAGAAACAAGGAGGATGGTGATGTCAGGTTTATTTTCGAGTCACTTTCAACGTTTAGGTGCAGCAGCTGCAGCTAGAGAGCAAACACAAACGGTGATTTCTAGTAATATTGCCAACGCGGATACTCCGCATTTTAAGGCGGATAAACGTAGTTTTTCTGATTTTTTAGCGCAAAAAGTTTCAGGCACTGCAACTACTCCTCTCTACACCACGCATCAAAATCATTTTAAAGTGGAATCCAGCCAAGGGCTTTCTTTGAATATGTCTTCGCGCTCTGATGATGAGCAGCGCATGGATGGAAATACTGTGGATGTTGAAGGAGAAATGTCTAAGTTGGCTGAAAATCAATTGATGTACGAACTCAACATGAAAGTTATTCAAGGCCGCTTGAACGGCATCACTGCAGCAATTAAAGATGGAGGTCGCTAATGGCTAATGATTTATTTACCTCAATGCATATCAGTTCTGCTGGTATGTCAGCACAACGTTCACGCATGGATGTTGTATCTGAAAATATTGCCAATGCTGAATCAACACGCACAGCAGAAGGTGGACCCTACCGAAGAAATCAAGTTGTTTTTGAAACAATTGCAGCCAAAGCGGACTTTAACAGCGTTTTTCAAGGTACTTTATCAAACAATGAGCCTCAATCGGTACGTGTAACAGAGGTATCTAAAGATCAAAGTCCATTTAATGAAATTTATGATCCAACGCATCCCGATGCCAATGAAAAGGGCATGGTCTTGATGCCCAACGTCAATACCATCAAGGAAATGGTGGATATGAATTCAGCAGCACGAAGTTTTGAAGCCAATATTACAACGATGGATGCATCTAAACGAATGTTTCTTAAAGCTTTAGAGCTATTGCGTTAATAGGGGATACAATCAATGAATATTCAAAGTTATGGACCTAATATTACCAAACAAGCACTCAGTAGTGTCGAAGCAGAGCCTAAACAAGCTCAAGGTGGGCAGTTTGCTCAAGTGTTAAAGCAATATGCCACTGATATGAACCACGATGTTAAAGCTGCGTCAAAGCAAGCCGAAACATTAGCAATTACAGGCGAAGGTAACATGTCAGAGACACTGCTTGCTGTAAAACAAGCTGATTTGTCCTTTCAATTAATGTTATCAGCAAGAAATAAGCTTATGGATGCATACCGAGAAGTCATACGTATGCAGGTGTAGCACAGTATAAATGATAAGAATATTATAATTAAACAAGGGGAAAACTATGGCTGAAGGTTTAATGCCACAAGCAGGACAACACACTGCTATGACACAAGGTCAAGGCGATGTTCTTTCGGGCAGTGTTGAGGGGGAAATACCGATTTCTCGTGTTCAGCAATCGTTAATGCAAAATCGCCGTGCAATTCTATTTGTAGCCGCTGCTTTAATGTTTCTTGGCTTTGTTGGTTTGATGTTGTGGTCATCTGAAAGCCCTTATCGAACCGTGTATTCTGGCATGGATGAAAAAGATGCTTCAACTATTGTTGAACTATTACAAAAAGAAAAAATACCCTATAAATTACAAGGTTCAGGCACTATTCTTGTGCCAGAAGATCAAGTTTATGCGGTGCGTTTAAAGCTTGCGAGTGCAGATGCGATTCCAACGAATGGGGAAGGTTTTGAAATCTTTGACCGTGCTAATGAGTTTGGTGTAAGTGACTTTACACAAAAAGTGAATTTACAAAGGGCTATGCAGGTGGAGCTTTCAAGAACGATTGAAGTGTTGCCATCAGTTTCGACAGCTAGAGTGCACTTAGTTCTACCAAAAGAGTCTGCATTTGCAGAACGAGATAGACAAGCTTCTGCTTCTGTTATGTTAAAACTTACAGGTAATAAAAAATTACCACAGGAATCTGTTGATGCTATCCAAAGTTTGGTGGCATCAGCAGTCGCCGAGCTTGAGCGAAGTGCCGTTACGATCGTGGATGCTTCTGGAAATATGTTGTCTTCAAGCAAAGATCACCAAAGCTCCGGAGAAGGCCAAGGTATGATCGACTACCAAAGTAAGCTTGAACAAGGTTATGAGGTGCGACTAACCAGTATGTTGGAGCAGGTGGTTGGCTCTGGGCAAGCTGTCGTACGGGTGAGTACGGCGATTAATCGTGAGCATGTTGAAAGTAATTCAAAAATTTATAATCCTGATGAGCAAGTGGTACGCAGCTCGAAAAATATCACAGAACAACGAAAAGCTGTTGATGGTGTTGCCATGGGCGTTCCAGGCATGGCCTCCAATGACCCTGAAACTGTTAACCCTGATGGTTCACGAGGTACACAAGAGGCGCCGTCAGAAGAGGCAACGCGTAATGAAAATACTGCAAACTATGAAATAAGCAGTAAAACAGAACATAGAATTACACCTTTTGGAACCATTGAGAAGGTTTCAATTGCGGTGATTGTTGGTGGATCTTATACCGAAGGTAAATCAGGCGAAAAAATGTTTGTTCCTCGTGGTGATGAAGAGCTAAGTGCTTTGAAAAACCTCATTCGTAATGCTTCTGGGTTTGATGAAGACCGTGGTGACACTGTTGAGGTGCAAAGTATGGCTTTGATGGATTTATCGGGGGCTGCGACAACAGACATGGATAGTATTGTAGATAAAACCTTTTACCTTGAGTTAATGCGCTATGGTCTAGCAACACTGGCTTTATTTTTTGTTGCATGGTTTGTCATGCGGCCAATGGCAAAACATATTGGAGAGAGCAAGAAATTAGAGTTGAAAGAGATGGGGTTGGCATCAGATGGGACAACGTTACCAAACTTAGGCTCTGAGCATGTCGATCAAATGAATAGAGCGAGAAAAGCTGTGTTGAGCAATCCTGATAGAGCAAGCCGTGTTGTAAACGAATGGGTGAGTACGACATGACAGTAGCAGATAAAAAAAACGAATTAAAAGGTGAAGATAAAGCTGCTATTCTATTGTATGCCATAGGTCCTGAAGCTGCGACACCTATTATCCAAGATTTAGATGATGCGACACTGGCAAGAATCAGCAGGAAAATGTCAGACCTTGGGCGCATTGACACTGAGACCTTGCAGTTGGTTTTAGATGAATATTTAAGTATTCACGAATCTAGTGACCCATTATTATACAGCTCACAAAAAGATGTGATGAGTTTGTTACAACATGCTGTTGATCAAGAGAAAGCGCGTGAAATTATTGAGTATTTAGAAAAACCCAGACAACTAACCATCTGGGAAAAGTTATCAAGCTTAACCCCTACAATGATTTTGTCTTATATCGAAACTGAACATCCGCAAACCATAGCCTTGATACTGAGTAAAATTAATGTCGATATTGCAAGTCAGGTGATTTCAGAGTTACCTGAAGATATGCAAATGTCAGTGGTGCTTCGTATGTCTAAAATTGAACTGGTACCATCAGAGTTGGTTAAAGATATTGAAGATACGCTTGAACGCGAAATGTCTGAGTCGACAGGTTCTTCAGGCATAAGTTTTGATGGCATGGTTAGTCTTGTTGAAATTCTTAAAACCTTGGATAAAGAGGTTTCACAACCATTGATGGCTCGTTTAGAGAGTCAAGATGAAGAACTTTTTTCGCAAGTGGATAAACTGTTGCTTATTTTTGAAGACTTACTTGCTTTGTCACCCAAAGATATTCAAACCTTACTGAAACATATTTCATCTGATGATTTGGTGAAAGCGCTTAAAGGTGCACCTGATGAGCTCGCGGATAATTTCTTCAATAATATGTCTCAACGTGCCGCTGAAATTATGCGGGAGGATATGGAAGTCATGGGGCCGTTAAAATTATCGGATGTTGAAGAAGCACAGCAAACAATTCTGAAAATTGTTCGCAAGCTTGATGAAGATGGTTCAATTACGTTAACCAGTGATGATATGGTATGAAGTTATCACCTCTACCTACAACGGCAGTACATAAAGAAGAACAAAAAGAAGAACAAAAAGAAAAAAGTGTTTTTCCATACATAAATTTTGATCAAAGAATAGCAACACAAGAAACACAAGAGCCGCCAGTTTTAACTTCTTTTTTAGGACAAAATGGGCATAAAAACAGCGAAGGTGGCTCTGAGAAACAGCGCATGGCTGATTTAGAAAACATGTTAAATGAGGCGCAAAGTCGCGCCGTTGTGATTGAGCAAGAAGCTTATGATAAAGCATATGCCGCAGGTGAAAAATCAGGTTTAGCTTTGGGTGAAAAACGCGCAGAACAAATTATTGCATCAATGGAAACGATTCTACAAGCCGCAGAGCAAGAGTTAGAACGATTGCAGAAGCAATCTATCGATATTGTTTTAAGTATTAGCCAAAATGTAGTCTCACATGTTATGGGAGATGAAAACCTTAACCATATTCAGCAAGGGTTGGAGCAGAGTATTCATAAAGTGATGGATGGTTTTTTAGCGGGTTCTGAGACACATTTCACTCTTCTCATTCATCCACAAGACCTCGCTATGTTCACACGTATGCAGGATTTACCTGAAGAGCTTAATATTCGAGCACATCAGGATGTGAAAGCAGGGAGCTGTAAGTTGGTTTCCGGCAAACAAGACTTATTAATTGACCCTAATCAAGCTGTTGATGATGCAATTGCATATATTCGCAAACGTTTGTTAAACCATGATTGAATCAAAACTATGGGATCAAGATAAGCATGCTCAAATTTTTGAAGAGCTGAAACATGAGCAGCCCATTAAAATTAGAGGCCGTGTTTATAAAGTATTAGGTCCTATGATTGAGGCAACGGGCATGATGAGTAGTATTGGTGAGGCATGTTTTATCCAAGCAAGCTCTGGCCATGCTATTGAAGCAGAAATTGTTGGTTTTCGGGATGAGAAGACTTTGATGATGCCTGTAGGTAGCACACGTGGCATTGCTCCAGGTGATGCGGTATTGCCAGCAGGCTCTGTGCCTTCAATTCAAGTGGATGAACAATTGCTGGGTCGTGTATTGGATGCTTTGGGACAGCCACTAGATGGTTTCGATTTCACATCATCAGGCCCATCATATGCCTTGCATGGTGAGAAACTAAATCCGATGAAAAGAAATGTTATTAAAACACCTATGCAGCTTGGCGTGCGTATCATGGATGCGTGTTTACCTATGGGACAAGGTCAACGGTTAGGTCTTTTTGCAGGGCCTGGGGTTGGCAAAAGTATGCTCATGGGCATGTTAGCGCGCAATTCAGACGCTGAGATTAATGTTATAGCACTGGTTGGGGAACGAAACCGAGAAGTGCGCGAGTTTTTAGACCAATCTTTAGGTAAAGAGGCCTTGAAACGAACGGTTGTTGTGGTGGCAACATCAGATATGCCGCCAGTTTTACGGGTGCGTTCAGCATTGCTTGCAACGACCATTGCAGAAGTTTTTCGCGCTCAAGGACGCCAAGTCTTGTTGATGATGGATAGCTTAACACGTTTTGCCCAAGCACAACGAGAAATTGGGCTCATGTTGGGCGAACCTCCTGCAAGTAAAGGTTATACACCATCATGTTTTACGACTATGGCCGATTTACTGGAGCGGGCAGGCCCCGGCGAAGGAAGCGGTAATATTAGCGCTTTTTATACGGTGCTGGTTGAGGGAGAAGACTTATCTGCAGACCCTGTTGCCGATTCTGCTATGGCTGTGCTTGATGGTCATATTGTGCTTGACCGTAAATATGCAGAGCGAGGGCACTACCCAGCGATTAATTTATTAAAGAGTATTAGCCGCCTTGAAAATCAACTAAGTCCACCACAAGTCCTTGAAGCGGCACGATCCTTGCGTAAAGAAGTATCATCGTATGAACGCATGGAGGATATGATTCAAATGGGCGCTTATGAACATGGTAGTAACCCTGAATTGGATGCTGTAATTTCTCATATCCCCAATATTGAGGGCTTTTTGCAGCAAGGCATGCATGAAGTTTGTACTAGGGCTCAGGCAGAGCAAGCGATTGTAAGTTTGATGAGCAGACCCGTTGAACAGGCTTCAACATTATGACACATTCTCCGCATAAACTTCTTTCACAAGTTTTTAAACATAAACGTGATGCTGAATCAGATATATTACAGCAACTTACCACTTATCAAGAAACCCTTTCAAACATTCTAAAACAAACACAGGTTCAATTCTCTGTTTTACAAAATCAACGCGAGCTTAAAATGAATAATGGTGCTCAAGCAACAGAGTTGATGATGATTGAGCAAAGTCTGAGCGAACATCAACAGCATATAAATGAAGTAGGTTGTGAGCTAAATACTTTAGAGTTGGCTATTAAACAACAGAAGAAAAAGTGGATAGATCAACATAAGAAGTGCAAAGCACATGAAAAAATGCAACAACAAGTTGAATATAAAGAAAAATTTAGTTTAGACCAAAAACGTCAAGCAAATTTAGATGAGACTTATTCATCCACCTTGTTTGCGCGTAGCAGAGCATAAACACTATGTATGTAACACAGCAGAAAATTTTAATGATTGGTTTAATGTTTTTAATTACAGCATTGGGTTTATCTAAAGTTGCCTTGCCTTTTTTCTTTGAAACAAATCAAGAACACCTTGTTGTAATGCAGGAACCCTTTGAATCAGAGCAAAAGCTTTTGATGGCACAAACTGAAGCATCAGCGCAAAAGAATACATGGCAGGTAGCATGGCTTGCCCATGAGTTGATTCCTTCGGCTGAAGCTGCTGAAAGCATTCCTTTGGCGGAAGAGGAACGTGGACGCAACCTTGGTGCCGCTAAAGTCATTGAATTACGAGAAAAACAAAAAGAACTAAATGCCCGTGAAAAAGCTTTGGATGAACGAGAAAGTGAGATTCAACAGGCTGAAAAGAGAGCGCATGAAAAAATAGCAGCACTTGAACAGTTAGAATCAAGGATTCAGGCTATTTTAACGGAAGAAAAAAGCATTAAAGATAAAAAAATTAAACGTTTAACCGCTGTGTATGAAGGTATGAAGGCAGACAAGGCAGCGCCAGTGATTGCTCAAATGGAGCTTGGAATTGTCATTAAAATATTCTCACGCATGAATGAAAAACAAGTGGGTAAAATACTTTCATTTTTACCACCTAAAAAAGCTGTTGTTATCAGTCAGGCGCTTACCAAGCGCATTGCTTCAGTAAGGTAATCATCCGCTTTGTTCATGATCAAATACATTCTGGGCGATTTAAAATACACAGGTTTAAATCTGAATCATGTTCAACTTGAATTGTGATGTGTTCGATACCAAAGTGATTATGTAAATGCTGTTGTATCCTTTGCAGAAAAATATTATCGATGGTTAGATCTGTAACAATAAGGTGGGCTGTTAAAGCTGTTTCAGTAGTGCTTAATGCCCAAATATGTAAGTCATGAACTTCAGAGACATTTTCCAAATTTATTAAATAGTCATGGATTGCTGCTGTGTTAATGCCCTCTGGCACGGCATCAATGGAAAGGTTAAATGATTCTTTGAATAGGCTCCAAGTGCCAATTAAAATTACCACCACGATGACTAGACTTAATACAGCGTCAATCCATAACCAGCCTGTCAACATCATAATAATACCAGCAACAACTACTCCAAAAGAAATGCCTGCATCAGCAGCCATGTGCAGATAAGCAGCTCTAATATTAAGGTCATGTTTTTGACCTGAAACAAAAAGTAATGCGGTAGCAGCGTTAATAATCACACCAATAGCAGCAACAACCATAACAATGGTGGTATCAACGGGCTGTGGGCTGGAGAATCGGTGGAGTGCTTCCCAAGCGATACCACCAAGTGCGACAAGAAGTATGATGGAGCTTATTAAAGAGGTAAGTATAGTGACCCTACGAAAGCCATAAGTTCTATTTTTTGTAGATTGCTTGGTAGCAAGATAATTTGCACCCCATGCCAGCAAAAGGGTGGCGACATCACTTAAATTATGCCCTGCATCGGCAATAAGTGCGAGAGAGTCTGCAATAACACCATAAATGACTTCAATAATCACAAAAGCAATATTCAGCGTAATGCCAATTGCAAAAGCACGATTGTAGTTGTTTATATGATTATGATGATGTGACATAAATTTATCCTTGGTTTGAAGCTAAGCACATTAAACGAAAGACCATTAGCACAGTACTTTTATCTGTTACGGATTGCCAATCAAATTATAGTTTCAAACACCTACTTCACCTTGAGCAATGATTTCTTTTTCTGCTGCGCCTGCTGTTATCCATTCAATAATACTTGGTTGCGCCAACACGTTTTGGAGATACGCTTGTTCCACGTCGACTAAAGGAATATTATAACTCTCAAATCGTAGAGAAATGGGTGCAAACATGGCATCGGCAATGGAATATTCTCCAAATAACCATTGCCCATTTTGGCCAAATTGTGAACGACATTGTCGCCACAATGTTTTGATTCTTTCAACTTCTCGCTCAGCGGCATCAGATAATTGGATGTGCTCAAACTTTTTGCGACAGTTCATGGGTAGTTCGCTGCGAACATGGGTAAAACCTGAATGCATTTCAGCGCTCACCGACCTTGCAAAAGAGCGGGCATGTTGCTCATTAGGCCAACCTTTGCCATCAAGGTATGTTTCTGAAATATACTCAAGAATTGCCAAACTGTCCCACACTACAAAATCACCATCTTTTAAAATCGGCACCTTATAATTTGAGTTGTATGCGGATAAAGCTTTAGCAGTGGTTTCGGTAAATAAGGCCACGCGTTTTTCTGTAAAAGGTATTTGAAAGTGCTTTAGCAATATCCAGGGTCTTAGCGACCATGAAGAATAATTTTTATTTCCAATAATGAGTGTTAAATTTAACATGTATCATCTCCCATTGGTTTGATGTAAAAGTTACAAGTCTAACAGCATTTTTTAAGCTATGACTCGAAGTAAGTATCTGCTTGCTGTTGATTTTTATCCATGGCCTGTTGAATACGCGTAGTAAATGAAGCGATGGTTTCATTTTGATTTGCAAATAGCGGCTCCCCAACCACGACTATTCCTTTAGAGAAAGGTTTAGGTATATAAAATTTATCCCAAGAAGATAGTCGCCAGTTTCGACTGCTCGCGTAACAAACAGGGAGAACGGGTAAGTTTGCTTTGAGGGCAAGCTGAGCAACACCAGCTTTAACTTCTTGTGCAGGCCCTCGGGGCCCATCAGGGGTGATACCTGGAGATGCACCTTCTTTGGCCATACGAATGACTTTAAGTAAGGCTCGTGCGCCACCTTTACTTGAGGATCCTCGTGATGCTTTGAGCCCAAAATTTGAAAATACAGCAGCAATTAACTCACCATCGTTATGATCAGAAATAACAAGTGGGCCAGTCCATCTTCCCAAAAGGAAAGGAGTCATCAATAAGCGGGAGTGCCAACAGCTCACTATGCAAGGTGTATTCTCAGGGCGAGCTGTTGAGCCAATATGATGCCAACGCACAGTATGGCGCAGAAAACGAATCGCAAAAGTAACAACTGTTACGATAATTTTGTCTCTAAAACGCATGGCTATTTAAATTTAAGTGAATTGAAGTTGATGAAGTTCAGCATATAACCCGCCTTGTGCAAGTAATTCATCATGTGAACCAGTTTGTACAATTTTTCCTGCATCGAGTACAATAATTTTATCGGCATGACGAATCGTGGATAAACGATGAGCAATGACAATCACAGTGCGCCCTAGCATCAGTTTATCAATGGCTTGCTGTACTAAGCGTTCTGATTCGGTATCAAGGCTGCTTGTTGCTTCATCAAGCAATAGGATGGGAGCATTACGTAATAATGCGCGCGCTAAGCTTAAGCGCTGACGCTGACCACCAGATAAAATAACACCACGTTCACCGACTAGTGTATCATAACCATTTTCAAGTTTTTCAATGAATTCGTGTGCGTTGGCATTTTTAGCCACTTCAATCACTTTTTCGCGGTCGATATCATCATGACCATACGCAATATTATTTAGCACAGTATCATTGAAAAGCACAATCTCTTGCGTAACTAAAGCTGTTTGTTGACGAAAGCTGCTTTGTTCGAGGTCGCATAAATTAACACCATCAATACGAATAACACCTGATGAGGGGTCCATAAAGCGCAATATCATATTAACCAAGGTGGTTTTACCAGCACCACTTCGACCTACCAAAGCAACCACTTCACCTGCTTTAACGCTTAAGTTAATACCATTGAGTACAGAGCGTTTGGTATGAGGGTAGGTAAGGGCGACTTGATCAAAAACAATATCATTTTTAAATGCTGACATTGTTTTGCAGTTTTCAGTGTCGGTAACGTCTACAGCTGTGTCTAAAATATCAAAAACGCGCTCGGCTGCGGCTAAACCCTGTTGAATTTCATTGTTGGCGCGAGATAAACGGCGTACAGGGTCATATAGCATCAAAAGAGAGACAATAAACGACATCAGCATACCAGCAGTCGCCTCGCCTTGAGCCACACGCAGTCCACCATATAACAATACGCCTGCAATGCCAATGCCGGCAACAAATTCCATCACAGGAAAGGATAAAGCTTGGACTTTGAGCGCGCGTATTTGATGGGTCATAAAGTCATTGGTGATGTTTTTGAAGCGTTTGCGCTCGTAATTTTCCATACCAAATGCTTTCACAACGCGAATACCACCAATGGTTTCTTCAACAAGGCTTGCCATATTACCCATCGCAACTTGCCCGTCGTAGCTGGCTTTGCGCATGCGTTGCCCAAAACGAACCAATGGGTAGACCATGATAGGAAAAACAATCAGTGCAAATAGAGCCAATAACCAATCTTGATAAAAAATGACGCCAAGTAAAAAAACAATCGACATCACATCGCGCATTAAGGAAGTGACGGTGGTGCTGACTGCGGCTTGCAATAGCGTGACATCATAGGTGATACGACCTAAAAGCTCGCCTGTTTTACGATGGGTGAAAAAGCTGAGAGATTGGTATGTGAGTCTATCATAAAGCTGCCTTCTGATATCATAGATAATACGTTGACCAATATATGCCATCAAAGAAGCTTGACCGTAAAAGGCAACACCTTTGATCGAATACAATACAATAATACCAACGGGCATCATATAAATGTATGTCATATTTTTCCCGGAAAGCACTTCATCCAGCATGGGTTGTAAAGCCCACGCTAGCGTTGCTGTGCAAGCGGCGAGGATAATCATACACACAATGGCGATGGATAAAGAGCCTTTGTAAGGTTTTAAAAAATGTAATAAACGACGGTACATGAAAGTCCTAGGATTGGGGTAACCTTAAACGCTGCCCAATTTTTAGTGATGATTGATTTAAACTGTTAAGTTTGACGATGTTTGAAATACTTACACCGTAACGCTTGGCAATACTCCACAAGCTATCACCTTTATGTACGGTGTGTATTTTAAGTGCAGTTGCTTTTTGAGAAGGCGTTCTTGGCGACAAACGCCCCATACGGGTAAAGAAATCGATGCTGGCTGTATGCATAGCTTTAGCAAGACCGCGTTGGTGACTGTCGGAATTGAGCAAGCGTTCCCGTTTAGGGTTAGAGATATAGTCCATCTCGACCAAAATACAGGGGATTTCTAAGGTAGTGAGCACTGCAAAACGAGCATGTTTGGGTTTGGAATATTTAATAGGGAATGAAGTTGATAGCCTTTTAATCATCAGGTTCGCCAGCATTTCTGAGCTGTCTAAACCATCACGCTTCGCCATGTCACCTAAAATGCCACGTACAAGGGGATCAGCAACTTGTGGCTCGGGCATTGCACCACCAACCTCATCAGCAGCATTTTCTTTGGCTGCAAGCGCTGCAGAAACACGATCTGGCGTTGCCCCTGACTCTGACAATGTATATACACTAGCACCCTTAACGCTGCGTGTTTTCACAGCATCAGCATGAATACTAATCATCATGTCAGCCCCCATATTGCGAACTGTTTTCACCCTGTTTTTAAGGGAAACATAATAGTCGCCCTTGCGAACCAAAATAGCTTTCATGCCAGGTTTAGCGTTGATGAGTTTTGCTAATTTTTTTGCCACATCTAAAGTGACCTTTTTTTCTTGTAGCTTGTTTTTCCCTGTTGCCCCAGGGTCTTCTCCACCGTGGCCGGCATCTACGGCAATGATAATATCACGATGTTTTGTTTTTGTTTTAGCTTGTGTATTTTGGGACTTTACAATCACAGGAGCACTTTGACTTGGAATAAGGTCGATAACCAAACGGTGCGGCTTGCTGGTAGATTTTTTAAGCAAAAATGAACGAGGAGAAACACCTTCTCTAACATCCAATACCATACGTGTCACACCGCCTTTTTGTGCCCCATGACGCAAGGATAACAAGACGGGATCAGGCAAAGATAATGATGAAGTGGTGGCATTCATTTTGGATGATTTGATGTTAATAACGATACGTTCAGGTTTATGCAGACGGAAAATGTCATATTGGACGCTGCCAGATAAATCCAATACTAACCGAGTATGATCGGGTGCTGTCCACATCCTTACGTCTTGAATAGATACAGCTGCACTTGCAGAGAAGGGGGCGAATATGATGCAAGTAAGCATCGATAAGAGAAGGGTATAATGATTAAAGAAGCGATTTTTTTCTTGTTTCTTCATCGTATAAGAACCTCCTAAATCATGAATAGGCACTAATAATGCACCTTTCGTTTGAAAATTGAAAGGAATTCGCAGTTGTTCAATGATTGACTTCATGAGTTTTACTTTCATGGTTCATGGTCACTTTACTAAAAATACATGAAACGATATGGCGAAACAAGCCCGTTATGAACATTAGAAGTATAGGTTAAGAAAAAGCCTTTAAGTTAGGAGAATATATGAGTAAACATCATGAAATGGATAATGTTCGCCAGCATGTGCGTGAGAATTACGCTAAAGTTGCAGAGGCGAGCAATGAAGGTGATTGTTGCGGTGAAGTAGCAAGTTGCTGTGGGGTTTCTGATGATGATGCGATTAACACTTTAATCTCTACACGGTTAGGCTACACAGAGGGCGACTTGGCTAATGTCCCTGACGGTGCAGACATGGGTTTAGGTTGCGGCAACCCAAGAGCCATTGCCTCGCTTCAAGCTGGGGAAATTGTTGTGGATTTGGGTAGCGGTGGAGGCTTTGATGCCTTTTTGTCTGCGCGTGAAGTAGGGGAGTCGGGTCATGTGATCGGTGTTGATATGACACCAACGATGATCTCTAAAGCACGGAAAAATGCTGAAAAAGGTAACTTTAAACAAGTAGAGTTTCGCTTGGGTGAGATCGAACATTTACCGATAGCAGATGATACAGCAGATATTATTATTTCAAATTGTGTTATTAATTTATCCCCGAATAAGCAGCAAGTTTTCAATGATGCTTTCAGAGTTTTAAAGCCAAATGGTCGGTTGGCTATATCAGATGTGGTGGCCACAACGGAAATGCCAGAGCATATGAAAAATGACCCTATGCTTCATGCTGGATGTATGGCTGGCGCAGAACTGATTGATAATATTGATGAAATGTTGCAACAAGCTGGCTTTAAAGAGATTCGCATTGTGCCCAAAGATGAATCACCTGAATTTATACGTGATTGGGCGCCTGGAAGCGGTGTGGAAGAGTATGTACTTTCAGCCTACATCGAAGCAGTTAAGCCCATGGACCTATAAAGTTGCTATGGTCATAAATGTTTAAATGACCAGATAAGCACTCTTTTAAAGAAAAAAGAGTGCTGCTTTGTTGCGTATACAGTATTTTCCAATCCATAAATGAGTCTGAAAGTATGTACCCTATATTTTATACCGTTTCATACTTGGGCTTAGGGCAAAAATATCATCGAAAAGTTTGCACCTAGCCTTTTGCATTGCTTCCCACGC
>Ga0316204_10004079_pt1 | contig 27209 bp, 34 predicted proteins | sample 6monrhotite_MG_2_FD_205661 | JGI IMG/M metagenome (GOLD analysis project Ga0316204, IMG submission 205661) | Microbial mat bacterial communities from mineral coupon in-situ incubated in ocean water Damariscotta River, Maine, United States -... | ecosystem: Environmental > Aquatic > Marine >...
TTCCATTTTAAAGTCTGCCAGCTCTTCACGTACGTTCTTGGCTTTTTTGATCATTAACTTAACGACTTTGTCGCATTCTTTATCGCGATCAGATAACGCGGACTTATGGACAAGATGCCCTTGGGCGTTGAGCACGTAGCCCTTGGGTATTTCAGTTTCTTGAACTGTTTCTTTTAATGCTGCTTTACTCATGGTTCGATTCCTCTTCGATGGGGGTTTGAGACTGTTTTAAAGCTTGTTTTGTTTTGCGTCGCATTGATTGCTTTGCATCACTCGCAAAGCCAGTCGCGTTACTGCTTTGCGCTGCCATTGTATTAATGGCTTTTTTCGGTTTTGCATTTCGATTGCTTGGCCTACTTTGGGCGCGTTGCTCTTTTTTCTTTTCTTGTTTGCCTTGATACTTCGATGCTTGGTTTGCGAGTATCGTATATAAGTAGCCGTGGTTTTTAAGTGGCAACGTGAGTGTGTCACGTTTTTCGATCACCGCATCAAAAGCTAACTTCCAGCTTTCTAACGGTGCTGGCCATACGCGGCCATTGCGTTCGATCTCGGCGGCTTTCACACCTGCCGATAGTTCTTATCAATTTTGCGAGGCGATCATTGCGTATGACACGTTCACCCGGAGAGAATAAATCAAGGTACATGGCAATGTGATCCGCCAAGCCAGGTGCCATTAATAAAAAACCCGCCATGGCTTTTTTAGCTTGAGCATATTGCAACCCTGCCTGTAAGGGCTGAATGTAACCACACGCAATGCAGACAGATTTAACGACCATTGATATTAATCCGCCTGCTTGCGTAAAAAATGCGGGAGCTTTTCACCCTTCATGATTTCTTCTGTCAATGGATCAGACGGTACAACAGGATCACCGGCAAACGCGTTGATGCTTTCCCAGTGTAGTTGTATGTTGCTGACCACTTCTTTGTTGTTGTCATTTTTACCGATCACACCCAATGCGTATTGTGCGATCGCGCCGATGTTATCCATAATCAAATCACTGTGTTCTAAAAACGTATCGAAGCGCACACCGAATAATTCCCAAACACCCAGCTTTACATATTGCTGCGCTTTGTCTTCGATCATCGCATTGCTGTAGAAGTTGTTATTAATTTGAGTCATCATTACTTTGCTCCTTTGGGTTCTTCTAAACCCATGGCTTGTTTACCGGTTTCAATCACCAGGTCTACGCTTAACGGATAGTCTTTGCGTAAACCCATTTCAATTAAGTTACGTAATAGTTTTGCTAACACCCTTGCTCGTGCTTCGCACATATCCCAAAACGCATTATTTAACTTTGTATTGGTTTCATAGCCGTAATTATTCAGCACGGTTTTCACAATCAAGTTGCAATCTTTCTTTGAGATACCCTCAATCAACGGGGGCCAAAACCCGACCCGCGAACTAATCTGTCCGTGTTTGCCATCGATCGACTTAACCAGCCCTCGCAACGCTTCCGCACCCGATAACACACAGCCGATATCTGCGAGGTCTGATATTCGACGTGCGTACTCCAGAGTATTCGCGTTCACTTTTTCGGCCTCGTCTAAAATCAACAGCGCATCTTTTGATTTGAAATATTCGATAATAGCCGTCATCTTTTCATCCTTAGTGCCACCGCGTGAGCGATTAAAGGCGGTACTGCAATCAATCGAAATCTTGAGCTGTTTAACGATGTCACTTAAAAACAACATCGGCGTCATTTGCGGAACGCCCTCGACTAGAACCGCACTTGGGGTCGTTGCTGCATAGTGCATGAGAGTAAAGGTTTTACCGATGCCTTTTTGGCCTGAGATAATCCCAAAGTCTCTATGCTGATGCGCACGTTGGCAAACGAGTAACACAGTGCTGTAAACGGATGTTTTGCACAGCGGGATTTCTACACCGGTTATCCCTCTGTGTGTATCACGCTCTAAAAAATCTAACGCAGCTGAGATAAACTTGCTGGGGCTGGATGTATACTTTCCGCTGAGTACCTGGCTAAACGTGCTGTCTTTAACGTTACACAAACGCGCTAAAGCTGCCTTTGTTCGTGGGTGGCCATTCTCTAATTGCGCATCTGACGATAACCATGAATTAATGATATTAATGCTTTGCACATCAACAGCCGTGTAATGCTCAGGCCATTTGTTTATGTCGGTAGCGCCCATGTCGGTACCGGCCACTACTCCTATGTCAGACCCTACTACACCAGTTTTCATAGCTCCCCCTTGTCGTTGTGTGAGTTACGTGATAAATCAATGGTTGATGTTTTTTCTTCTTCCACTACGTGATGGTCATCCAGAAATATTTCTGATTTTTGTTCATCCGCATGGGTAATCTCGTTTAACAGCGGCGTGAGTAAATCGATGCTGGGTTTAGTATCCTGCTCAAGCTTCGGCGTTTCTATTTCATCAAGTTCACCGGTAAAATTATTGATGCCGTCAAGCACTTGGTCATGGGTGATATTGCTACCCACGCGTTTTTCATTCTCATCAATCCGTGATTGCAATCGTTTGGTTTGACCTTTGAGCCGCTTATGTTCATTTTCTTCAATACGTGATGCCGGTAAATAGTGTGCTTTGTTTACTAACTTGGCATCACATATCCAGCGTTCATCTTGGGTGAGTACTCTTACTATTGAATCATCATGAACGTTGTATTCCGCGACTAACTTTGTACCGTTGTATTGTTGTAGCTCTGGGGCCATGTACTCGCGTTTATCTAGCCGGAAACCTTGGCGCTTAACATTCACTTCTTTCTGTGGCCAACAGATTGCGTGGGCGGGTATCTCTATCGGTACACGTTCTAAGGTTGCCCAAAGTTGAGCGGGTGTTTTGCCGTCTAATGCACTATGGACGGTGTTGTTGTATTGCTCGATAAAAGTTGCTAACGATGCGGTGTAATCTTGCAAGGTGGGCAGTTCGTATTTATTCGCTTTGGCATCACGTACTATTTTATTAAGTACATCCGGGGCCATGTCATGGCCGCAGTAGGTGTCGTACATTTTGTCATGTTGATCTCGCAAAGTGCGAAACCATCGCTCGACCTGGCCTTTGCCTTTTGGGTTGCCCGGTATACTAAAAATAGTCTCAATCGAAAACCGTGCGTAAAACCCACGGCTCTTGTCGTTGACCATTTTTGACTTAAAACCGGCTCCGTTATCTATATGTAACATCGCGGGTACATGGTCGTGCTGCATGAGTGCGTGAGACAAAGCAAACAAAGTCGACAGTGCGGATTCGCTCTCTGAGATAAACCACCCGACAATGTAACGCGAGCGAACATCGATCCAAACCGTTAACTCTGGTCTCCAGCTTTTACCGGTTTGCGGATGGCCGAGGTAAGCATCTATCGTATGGCCATCGCCTTGGTAGATATAACCAACTGGGATTACAGTTGTGTCACGCCGAACAAAACTTTTCTGAGTATCGCGGTGTTCTTTTGCACCTAAACGCTTACGTGAGTTTTCACTTAAGTTGGCTGGCATTGATTTTATATAACTGCGTACACGGGCATTAGTCGCCGTATCAAAGCCGTCTCGACGTAACCAAAGTGCTACCGTATCGATGCCCGGTTTTTGCGGTTGCGAGTAATAGCGCAAGGCCACGGCTTCCCATCCATATATTTTACGCTCTGAACCTTTGTGTTTTTTAATCAAGCCCATAATGCCATGTTCTTTAAAAGCCGCTATCCAGTTATAGAGCGTGGCACGTGACGGTGGGTTGTCTTTCCGGCCCAGCTTTAGGGCAAGTTTATTAATGTCATTTGATAAACGGTTATACTTTACCTGGGCAATAAAATTATCAACGATGGCTCGCATGCTTCCCCCTTGGTTTTCTAAATCGATTAAGTGCTTCACGATACGCTCACGGTCGCTGGCTAACTCACGCTTTACTTCGGGCAGTTGATCCCACTCGGTTCCAGCACTAGAGTTTGTGACCAGTGATAGCGAGGGCGCTTTTCGTGCGAGCTGGTTCATTTACTATTTTTTACCCGACTTGTCTTTAGGCTTTGGCCCACGTTTTTTACCGGCGTTTTTTTCTTTTTCGATTCGCTCTCGGTGCTCATCACGTAATGCTTTTTCGGCATGATGTTGCGAGGTCATGTAAGTACGTTTTTCCAACAGACGTTTGGCTTCTATGTCGGTCATCAATGCAATCTCACTATTTTCTAAAGTGAGTGCGCCGAAGGTTTTAACAAACGTATTCAGTGCTTGTGCGGCCTTGGCATTTATCGCATGTAGGTTTATCCAAAGGGTACTTAAAGCGGCTTCAACTTGGCTGGGATGGTCTTTTGATATCTCGTTAGCGTTACGCTCTAATTCATCTATCAACGCGGCGATGCTATCAATATCTAAAAACGCGTGGTCGGTTAGTGCAGCACCTTCGATGCGAACTTTTTGGATTAAAGGGTGGTAGTCGATCTGCGGTTCTTCGTTTCTCTTAGCGCGTAGATCGTCTAATATTATTTGAGTGGTGTTCAGCTTGATCTGTGTAGTGGCAAGCTGTTGGCGAAGTTCGTCGTTTTCATCGCGGTGGGATTTGATTTGGTCTGATAGTTCGCGGACTGAATTGAGTTGGGCATCTTCGACGGTAATGCCGTGAGTTTCTTCACCTTTAAAAAAATCGTCTAGCTCGTCATCCGACCAAGCAAGTAATAGTAGTAATTTGCTAGGCTGTAAGTTTCGAAGTGTTGCAAAGTTTTCTTCCGATACTCTCGCAGAAAGCTTTGCAAGATTAATCGCACGTTGTGCGGTATCGCGGCCAATTCCTCTCTCGGCAAGTCCTGCCATATAAATGCCGTGACCTAGCTCGTCTTTCAGCCCAATCAATGCAAAGCCTTTATAAAGTACCCCGGCAAGCTCCAGGCGGTCGCCGGTCATCGCGTGGTCTAGCCTTTCCTCCGCTGGCATTTTCATGAGCTTATCCACTGGCACGAGTTCCAGTTTTTTTAAATACTTCACCACATGACTGGGTGGTTTTAGTAAGTTACTTTTTGGCATGGTGCTATTCCCTTCTTTTTATGCTGTATTTGCGTTAGTTTCAAATTACGCAACGTTGCGTAATTTGAGCTTAAAAAACGATCAACGCTTTAGCGCACGTTCTTGTTGTTGTAGCCCCGCCCTGGCCAATGCAATGCGGCCCAGCTCTAACGCTTTGGCATCGTCGCTATCGATCAACTCAAAGCCCAACTCACTTGGCCCCACGTTGAGCGGTACATAACAATCCGTTGCCCAACAAAATGCAGGTAGGTAGCGATACGGAAATTCTGAATACTCTTTACTCCTGGCTGTCCATGCGTTGAGTTGGCGCAAGGTGATCGGTTTGTCTAAATCGGGTAAGCATAAATTCATGCGCTCAACGATGTGCTCACGTGACAATCCGCGCCGTGTTGCTTTTTTTAATGCGAGTGCAATCGCACCTTGCAGCTCGTTAAAAATATCTAGGTCCGGTGGATTGGCGCGTGTGTTCGGTATGTCTAAATCAAATGCGCCTTGTTGTGCTTGTGTCGATGTGCGTGTGTTCATTTTATTTTTAGGCCCCCTCATTGTGTGATTTATAGTTGATGGTAAAAATCGTGCTAATGCTGGTAAAAATCAGTTCGGGTTTTACCAGTGACACGATTGCTGATTACTCCTACACTGGTGATACTTAAAACAGACAAAAAGGAATGTGATATGAAATCAACAAAAGCGGTTGCCTCAGTCGCACGAGACTTTAACGATATGACCTTGGTGGCCATGTCGATTGCAGATGTCACTATTGAATGCGATACATTGCGGCGTAACTTATTCGGCGATACACCCGCCCCAGAAACCGCACCTGTTATTGATGATGCAGCCCAAGGCCGCTTGATGCGCTGGCTCATTGATTCGTTCCCTCATCACATGGCGAACGCGACCCCTGAACTAATGCGCTTTGGTTTGGATGAGCAAGATGCCCAGGCGTTACTCCATCGGCTGTGGACGATGCCTGAATGCCTTGATCGGCTTGTCCAAGAAGTGCAGCTTTTTGGTGTGTCTCCTGAATCCGCTCTAGGACGCGATGGTGTAATGCTATTGCCCTCGCTTTGCGGACATCGGCTAAGCGGCTTACTGGTATATAGGCATTTCCATTTTTCGCTGGCTTGGGCGGCGGTGTTTGAGGATTAGTCATGCGTGTGGCTCCTGTTTTTATCAGTGACATTGTTTGACCGCCTTGCCATACCTTCCCGGCGTATCTTGACGATCTCTCGATGGCGCATAATCTCTTTATCCGACTTATGTTTATAAGGATGTACAAATGAATGACGTTTATAAATACGCCAGAAATAGTAGAAAACTGGCCCAGGAAGTAATCGACGGAGTAGCGGAATCCGAGACCTTTGCCGTGAGTCCTTTTGATGATGCGTCATGCTAAAAGCTCCTAATATTTATCGTGCGTTTAAACGCGTTTTAAGCCGCGCTTGAAGTAAACCTATGCAATGGGGTAGAAAAAATATGATCGTTGAACTATCGAGTTTTAATAGGCTTCGCTGTGCGCCTGTATATGTTTGTTTAGAGGTCTTCATCATGCTGTACCGAAACGGGATAAGTTCCTTTCAAACATTCGCTAACGGTCGATGCTCCAAACCCTACGAGCCTTGCTATTTCAACTTGCGCAATACCGCGAGCTTTCAGTTGTTTCATTTCTTTAACGTGCTCCATATTCAGGCGTGGTTTTTTTCTCGGTGGAAGTGCTGGCTTGGGTGGATGAATACTTCTTATGTTGTCGCGAAACTGTGCCGGAGGTAGATAGGTGTCTGCATGTTGAAACCAATACCAAAGCAAAACCCAAACGATGCCTTGTCGATAGATGGCAAGTTTTTTCAAGATCGCTTCGTCTTGTGGCCGTGCGGTACGCAAGAACCAAGACAAGTCTTCAATCGGTATTGCATGCCATTGTTTACCATCAACGGGGAATTGAATAATCACCAAGTCCGCATGGGCCGCTTGTTTTTGCAATCGCTTAATTTGATTTTTGACCTTTATCCCCAAGGAATTACAAATAGGGTCAATCGGTACAAAGGGCCGTCCGTTCTGCGGGTAGATAAAAACCGAGTCACCATTGAATGGGATTTCAATTAAGTGGATGTTGTCGTTTTGTACGGTTTGGCTCATCTATCTATTCCTTTATATAGAGGTAGGTGGAAATTAAGCAGCTTGGTTATACCGGCCATCGGGCCAGATTTGCTTAAGGGGTATACCCGTCACTTCGGATATACGTCTTGCAATGGGAGATGAATTGTTTTTAGAGCGAATGACTTGATAGACAGCCTGACCAGTTACACCGCAATCGGCGGCTATTTTGGTCTGGCTATACGCGGCTTTGGTTAAAGCCGCTATAATGTCGGCATAGTGCATAGTTTTTACCTCAGGCGTTCCAGCGCCTTTTTTGTGACTAATGTGCTTGAAAATTGAAATTTATAACTAAAGTAAGGTGACTATAGTGCACATATGTGCGCTTTACAAGAAAATATGGCAAATTCGTTCACATTATTTGGTGGAAGACTTAAGTCTGAAAGAAAGAGGCTTGGGCTTAATCAGACTCAGCTGGAGTTTCAAAGCGCTCGCAGCTAAATTATGAGGTGAACGAACGTGCACCTGATGCAAAATATTTAATGCTAATTGGAGAAAAAGGCATTGATACGACTTATTTACTCACCGGCAACCGCACCCCTGCGCCGGAACCCATCGCCGCCGAGGGCCAGGGTGCTTATGATGTTGAGCCAATCAAAAAGCCCAACGTTGGGAAATTTGACGATAATCAACCCGCTTCTGATGCGGGTAGTTTTGATGCCTTACTCGAAGTCGCCGAAGTCTTGCGACCGCTCAATACGGATGATCGCGCACAGTTTTTTGAGTTTTTTAAGATGTACCGCTATTTAGATGTGGACAAACGAGCATCATTGTTCGCCGGAGATGCGAAAGAAACAGCGCTGTCCCCTGGTCTCAGTGAATTAAATCAAAGTATCGACGCTTATAACGAAGCCGATCGGCTGCAATTTTTTGAATTTATTAAAATGTATCAATACTTGGATGATGGCCCCCGCATGCAGGTGATTAAAAAAGCTCAACACTTAACGAAGCTTGCATTGGCTGAGAATTATGCGAAAGAAATCGGGCTAAATGCCCAGGGTGATCGCCCGTCAAAGCATGCTAAGCAACAAAAATCCAAACGTCAGAAAGTCAAACAGCGCAAAGTGGGCTAGTGGGCTAGTACTTTAGTACTAGTTAACGATTACAGCCTAGTACTTATGGGCTATATATGATCCCTTATTTTTTTGTGTTAACGTTGAAGCGCGTTTAAAGACGCAGTGATCCGCGCCATTACCCCAGGGATGGGGCCGCGCGGATTCACCATCGGGGCCACAAATCGCTTCGGCACATACGTGACTGATATCAAAAGTAGGTTGCACGTATACAAAGACAATAAATTGGAGGGAGTCGACGTGACGAATGTTGCGATGTTCCCTGCGTTGTCCGCGTGTGCGTTTTTGCGGTTTGCTGCAACTCAGGGTTTTAAAATAATCAAGTTTATACGTGATGCCTACGTAGTCTTTCGATCTATTTTTGTAGACCAGGTGGTCGATGTAGTTGGTACGCAGTCAACCGAGCATCACGATCATGTCTATCATTTTAGTCGTCGACGACGACAGCTTTATACGCGAATCATTAAAACACGCGCTGCAAACGCATACCGTATACGTAGTCAACGATGGTTTAGAAGCGATTGCGTTTTTAAAAACGATAACGCCGGATTTAGTACTTACCGATCAGAACATGCCGAACATGACGGGGAGTGAACTCGCTGAACACCTGCGTGATAAGCGGATAGCGTTTGTGATGATGTCGTCAGACCGGGAAGCGTTATTGCAAATCAGCGCGATGGATTTAGGCGCGATTGATTATTTGATTAAGCCGTTGTCGCTGGATCAAACCCGCTTTAGTGTGGATACAATTTTAAAACGCTTGCCAGCTAATAGTAATAATGAAAACGATATTTTACTGAATACTGCGATTGGTTTGTTGGTTGAGCGTTTTCGGTTGTCGCGACCTAGCGCATACCGGCGTTTACGCAAGATTGCGCGCCTTGAAAACACTGATGTTGTAGTGGTGGCGCGAGACCTGGTGATCCATGTCGAAGGGCTGAATATTGGTGGGGATGGTTAGATTTTAAATAACAGGGAGTGTGCGCATGCTTATATTTGCAGAAAGGGCTACGGTTCGCCCCAATACGGTGACCGAAGAAAAAATACGCCAATGTAATTTAGAGGCCACTCAGTGCATTAATGCAAAAAATTATGCCAAAGCCATTGAGCTACTGAGAACATCTAGGGAGTTGATGCCAAAAACCAATACCAATTACTCGTTAGCCAGTTATTTAAGGTTGCCGTTAGTGCTTCAGAAAGCTGGCTTCTTTGATGAATCCGTGCACGACCTTAAGCATTTTTTAAATAAAAGAAATAATCCGTTTGATCTCGCAATTGTGCATGATAAATTGCGGCTTGTGTATCAGAGAGAGAAGGTGAATTACGAAACCGCCGTTGTGCATGCGGTGGCTTCTCTTGCCTGGGAGAGTTTAGGTCGCTTTGGTAATAGAGTTGATATCGCCGCCTTTCAGGAACCAGCTATCTGGCAGAAGAAAATTAAACCCTTATTGAAAAAACTCAAAATGGAAGAATGCTTAGAGCCTATCGTATCTCGATGCGTTTTTTGTTCTGAGGTGCCAAACAAAGATGATATTGAAAGCTTAGTTAGGTTTACTCGCGAATTATTAAGCCATTCAGATGTCGCTCTGGCTTAACGAATACTGATCTATTATCTTCTTTAATTCTAAACTTGCTTGTGGGTATGGCACTTGATTTTGAAGTGACTCATTAATTTTAAGCCGACACTTTTTGAGTAAGTCTTGCGGTATGTTTCGTTTTGGGAGGGGTGGCATTTTTATCGTTTTCATTTTGGTTCCTTTGGTTTAGTGAGTAGCCTGGATGAAGCGTAGCGGAATCCGGGGTTTGTGGTTTCGTTCTCCCGGAGAGTCTGCTCCACGAAGTGCTTTGGGTATTCCGTTACACTCCACCCAGGCTACGCTTGATTTTAATAATTACATAACACGCCCTTTCTTTTCGTTTATTTTTACGTTTCTTGACTTTGCGATCAATCCCTATTAGCTTATAACACAACACGCACTCAGCAAGGCGGGTAGTATTACCCGCCTTAGCAACCTTTCTTTTGTGTCGTATCTTTACGGCATGCCAAATACACAAACACAAAAAAACCAAAAAAACAGTTTTAGTCTTAGCGATTATTTCCCTGCATTTAAGTCTGGCCCTCAAACCGATAGCGCGGGTAACGAACGAACGTGGACTAATGCCGACCTTGATCAAATCGTAGCAAACACCAATTCTCGCATTGAAAAAAACATCTACAGTGGTACGCCGTTTGTTATCGGACATCCTGAAACCAATGATCCGGCTTATGCTTGGACTGCTGATGTGCGCCGTGTCGGTGATGAACTGCAAGTTAAGGGCGATAAGATTTATGATGCGTTCGAAACCGGTGTGAAAGATGGCCTTTGGCCGAATCGGTCTATTCGCATTGGGCAAGATGAAAGTGGATATTATTTAAAGCATGTCGGTTTTCTCGGTGCAGCGGCCCCTGCGGTTGATGGACTGGATGCGGTTTATTCTGCACGTGATGGTGATACGTTTTTTGATTATGCCGCAAATTATGAGTTTTCATCCGATAGCTATACGCCGGGTATTGTTGCCCGTTTGTTTCGCCGATTTCGTGATTATGTTATTGAAAAAGACGGCGTAGAAAAAGCCGATGAATTAATCCCGGACTACGAAATTAATTCGTTAAGCGAACATGCCATCGAGTTGCGCAACAAAGATAAAGAGTCAGATTCCCCTTCTAGTTTTAACAAACCCGCTTTTAATAAACCCGATGATGGAGACCCTATGCCTACTAAAGAAGAAATGGATGCTGCGGTTGCAGCTGCTGAAAAACGCGGCCGTGATTCGGCACAAGCGGATTTTTCCGCATCTGAAACAACGCTGAAAGAGCAGTTAGCCGATGAGCAAAACAAAAACAAACGCCGTGATTATCAATCGCAGGTTGATGGCTTAATTGATAAAGGTCAGTTAACCCCCGCACAAGCGAGTGGCATTGTTGATTTTATGCTGAACCTTGGCAGTGGTGACGATGTGACGCTTGAGTTTGCCGAAAGCAATGATGCAAATGCAAAAATGATCAAGATCGATCCGATAAAATGGTTTAGTGACTTTGTTGCGCAATTGCCCGTGCAGGTTGATATGTCACAGTCACCGGATGAGGATGTTGATGGTCAATCATCGAGTGATTTCTCTGGCCCTCAAGGGTCGCATGTAGATGCGGATCGCTTGGTCTTAGATCGCAAAGCACGGGATTATATGGCTAAAAACCAGGGCGTTGATTACGTTAGCGCTATCCGACACGTAGAAAGAGAGGGCTAAAAATGCCAGCGAATAAAGTACAACTTTTAACATTATCCATTGCCGCTACGGCTGATTTTAATGAGCACCTTGCGGTATCACAAGCCGGTGCGTTAGCCGTTGCGGCGGGCAAGATGTTTGGCGTGGCAACGACTGACGGCGAAACAGGTGTGCAGCTCGCGGTGGATGTGTTGGGTACATCAGTAGCGGTTGCCGGTGCTGCGCTTGCGAAAGATGCCGATCTCGAAGTCGGTGCGAACGGCAAGCTTGTGACTAAAGCCGCTGGGGTTACCGTTGCGCGAGCAATGCAAGCAGCCGGTGCGGACGGTGACCAAATAGAAGTATTGTTGTTGCCTTAATTATTTTATAACGAATTTAAAAGAACACATTAAACGGAGATTTATTTATGCCTACTTCTGCACAACGTCAGGTTATCGACCCTATTCTATCCAACGTGGTGCAGGGGTATAAACACCCTGAACATATTGGCCATGCACTTTTTCCTCGTGTGCCGGTTGAATCATCCGGTGGACAGGTGATTGAGTTTAATAAAAACTCATTTCGCTTATACAAAACGGCCCGCGCTCCGGGTACGCCGTTTCAACGTATCCAATTTGGCTATTTAGGTAAACCCTATGCGGTTGAAAATCATGGTGTTGAAGCAGCGGTACCCCGTGAACATATGCGGGACGCGAGTATTGTGCCGGGTATTGATTTGGCCTCAGGCGCTATTAGCGGCGTAATGAGTGTTAATTCATTGGTGATGGAAAAGCAGCATGCAGATATTGCGCGTAATGCAGCAAGCTATGATGCGAACCACAAGGTGACGCTAGCCGGTACGGATCAATGGAATGACTATGTGAATTCCGACCCAGTAAAAGATATTAATGATGCACGTGAAGCGATTCGATCAAGCACGGGTGTGTATCCGAATGTGATATCAATCCCCTCTGCTGTTTTTGATATTTTGTGTGAGCATCCAAAGATTACCGATAAAATTAAATACACCCAAACTGCGATTGTGACCGAGCAATTACTCGCCGCCGCGTTAAAAGCAGATAAGGTTGTTGTCGGTAAAGCGATTGGTTTTGATGATGCAGATGCCTCGATTGATTTTTGGGGTAAGGACGTGGTGCTGGCCTATGTGCCGAGTGTGATCAGTGGCGCACAAGAGCCAAGTTATGGTTATACCTATACGCTCACCGGCCACCCAAATGTTGAAGTACCGTATTGGGATAACTCTACCAAGAGTTGGGTGTATGGCATTGGTTATGAGCGTGTGCCGGTTTTATCGGGCATTACCAGCGGGTTTTTAATTATTAATGCGATTGCGTAGAGCAACATAAACCCAAGAGAGAGAGCCGTCCGGTCGTTGTTTGTCGTAACCGGGGATAGTGCAACTGTTCCGACATAGTTGCACTTGAAGGCCGAAAAGAGTGAGGGTGATTGTCGAGAAGTCACCCTTGCGTCTAAAAGGATTACATTATGCCTACTCAAAAAACCGATCAAGAAACCAAAACATATATCTGTGAAAGTCGTGTAAAGCTGGATGGAGACGACTATGAAGCCGGTGAAGAGATTGAGCTGACTCAAAAACAAGCCGACCAAATGTTCGGAAATGCCACGCCGTCGATTAGTGAACTGAAAGCCGAACAAAAAACAGCGGCTAAGCCAGCAGACAACGCCAAGCCGGATAACACCCAGCCCGAATTATCAGATGAACAAACGCAGAAAATTATCGAAGTGATTAACACGCTGGATAAAGACGACAAGGCCCATTTTACCGCATCGAATAAACCAGACGCAAAAGTGCTCTCTGAAAAATGCGGGTTTAATGTAAGTGCTAAGTTGCGGGATGTGATTTGGGCAGAGTTGCAAGCAGCTAACGAATCAGATGAATCATAGGTCGTTTAAATGCCGTATTGCACTAAGCAGGATTTGATTGATCGATTTGCTGAGTCCGAGCTGATACAGCTTACGGATAGAAGCAATTCCGGCTTGATTGACGATACGGTTTTAAATAAGGCGATTGCCGATGCCGATGCGGAAATTGATTCAAAGCTAAAAAATCGTTATACGGTACCGCTCTCTCCGACACCCGATATTTTAAACCTTAAAGCTTGTGATATTGCTCGTTACTTTTTGTATGAAGATAGCCCGACTGATCATGTGACCAAACGCTATGACGATGCCATTAAGTTTTTAAAAGAAGTACGAGACGGTAAAGAAAGCCTCGGTGTTGATACCCCTGCCCCTACTACATCACCGGGCCGGATGAAAGTAAGACAAGGTAATAGCGTGACCGATTGGGATACTTACTAATGGCCGGTGTTGAATTCAACTATACGATTAAAGATACAAGCCCATCGATTCAAGAAGCACTTAAAAAGATCGAAAATTTTAATGCGCGGGCGATGTTCGATGATGTCGGTGAGTATATGGTAAGTACGACCGTTGATCGGTTTGCACGGGCGCAAGATAAAGATGGTAATGACTGGATACCGAGTCAAAGTGCAATTAACGAGGGTCGTAATACACTAACGAAAGGTGGTCATCTACGTGACTCGTATACCTATCTAACTTATATCGATGGCACCGGCGTTGTGCATGGGTCTGGTATGGAGAAATATGCGGCCATCCATGAATTCGGCGGTGATGCCGGTATTAATCACTCTGTCCATTTACCCGCTCGCCCCGTGCTCGGCCTCAACAGTAATAACGAAGATGACATTGATGCGATTTGTGAACGGTTCATACGTGAGGCTCTGCAATGAGTATTGAGGCAGTTGAAGATGCGATGCTCGCCACGATTACCACACAGTTGGGCAATAAGCTACGCAAAGTTGATACGTTACCTGGCCCGCTCGATGTTGATTTGTTAACGCGTTTAGCGGCTAGTTCACCGGGTGCGTATGTGAGTTTTTTAGGTGGGCGTAATAAAAAGACCGATAAAATCGCAATGGTTGATGGTGTGTTTGCACTGTATGTGTTGGTAAACCATGCCGGTGGCCACCGTGCAAAACAACGCGGTGCCGCAAATGTGATTGGGGCGTATGACATTCTAAATGCGCTTATCCCTCACTTGAATCATTTGGATATTACCGATGTGGGTGTGCTGCGGTTTCAGCAAGTGCAAAACTTATTTAAGGTAGATTTGGATAAAAAAGGCGTGATGGTTTATGCGGCCACGTTTTTATTACCTAACCTGGTTTTTGAGTTTGTTGATGATACGGTGCTCGATGACTTTGAAACCTTCAACGCCGATATCGACATGGCCCCGGCTGATGGCACGATTGATATAACCGTTAACGAAACTTTACCGATTGTTTAAAGGAGCCATACATGGCGAATAAACCCGACAAATTATTTTTAAAACCGAATAATTTAGTTTCTATTGATCCAGAAACTAAAAAGAAAGTTGAGGGTAAAGCACTGGTTGTTCGTGACCCTACCACCAATCTCGCGCTTGGTGCAGATGGCGAATGGAAGCCGAATAATACGTATTGGAAACGCCGCTTGCGCGATAAGGATGTATCTGAAGTGAAACCGCCGAAAGAAGTTAAGAAAGTCGAAAAGGCGAAAGCAACAAAAGAAACCACGCCTGAAAAAGATAAAGACAAAGGAGCGAAATAATGTTTAACGAGATTCCGAACAATATTAAAGTTCCGCTCACGTATATTGAGTTTGATAACTCACGCGCCGTGCAAGGTACTCCGGCCATCCCTTACAAATTATTGGTGATGGGCCAACGCTTAGCAGTGGGTACGGTAGCGGCGGATGTGCCTATACTTGTCACTTCAGAGGCACAAGCGGAGAAATATTTTGGCCGTGGTTCAATGCTCTCTGCGATGATTAAAGCCTTGAAAAAAGCAAACCGGTTTGTAGAACTTTGGGCGATTGCATCCGATGATAATGCGGGTGGTGTGTTAGCAGCGGGTACAGTCACCCCCACGGGTGCAGCTACAGCAGCGGGTACGATTCAGCTTTATATTGCCGGTAAAAAAATAAGTGTAGCCGTTGCGGTGGGTGATGATGGCGATGCCATTGCGATTAATATGGCCGCTGCAATTAATGCGGTGACGGATTTACCGGTCACGGCTGCGGTCGATGGTATAACGCTGAACGAAGTGGATGTAACCGCTCGCCACAAAGGTGAAGTCGGTAATGACATCGACATGCGCGTGAATTATCAAATCGGTGAAGAGTTACCGGCAGGTATTACTTGCCCTGTTGTTGCGATGAGTGCCGGTACGACTAATCCAGATATTTCAACCGCCATCGCGGCCATGGGTGACGAATGGTACAACGTGATGGTCTGCCCGTATACGGATGCAACGAACCTCACCGCGCTGGAAACAGAGATGACGACACGCTGGGGGCCGACCAAACAAATTGATGGCCAAGTGTTTACCGCCTTCCGTGGATCGGTTGGCGTTACGCAAACCTTTGGTGATGGCCGTAACTCGCAACATGTGAGTTGTATGGGTACCGGGATCTCTCCCACACCGCCGTATATTTGGGCCGCTGTGAATGCAGGTGTTGCCGCAATGAGCTTGTCGATTGATCCGGCACGGCCTTTACAAACCTTATTTATGCCGGGTGTGTTACCGCCTGCAATTACTGATCGCTGGACGTTTGAAGAGCGCAATTTATTACTCGGTGATGGTGTTGCTACATCGATTGTAGATGCCGGTGGTCGGGTGTTGATTGAAAGACAAGTCACGATGTATCAAGAGAACGCTTTCGGTGTGCCTGATCCGAGTTATCTCGATGTGAATACCGGTGCGACCTTGTCTTATTTGCGTTACAGCACTCGTGCGCGGATTAGTTTGAAATTCCCACGGCATAAGTTAGCCAGTGACGGCACCCGCTTTGGGCCAGGGCAAAAAGTGGTAACGCCTTCGGTGATTAGAGGCGAATTGATCGCGTTGTTTCGCGAGTGGGAAACGGCGGGACTGGTTGAAAACTTTGAACAGTTTAAAGAAGATCTCGTGGTTGAACGCGATGGCAACGATGCCAACCGCGTGAATGTGCTAGCACCGCCGGACTTAATGAATCAGTTTCGGGTGTTTGCGGCTCAACTTCAATTTATCGTTTAAGGGGTAGCTATTATGGGTAATAAGATAACGGGTACAGGTACGATTAGTGTTGATGGCGCACAACTTGAGAGCTTAGACGATGGTATTAATATTGATATGGGTGGCTTTAAACGCGACCCAAAATCTGGCTCCGGTCAAGTGTCAGGCTATCAAGAGAAAGTCGAGCCGCCGATGCTTGAGGTTAAAGTGCATCATAAAAAAGAAACCTCACTGGTGTTTTTTAACAATATTACTAATGCAACGGTGACGGCCGAGCTTGATACCGGTGCGCAATACATTTATCAACAGTCATGGCTTGCTGAACCCGCAAAGATCGATGCCAGTGCGGGTGAAGTGTCGTTGAAGTTTCACGCTGTGCGTTGTGATGAGGTGCTGTGATGGATGTCAAACTGGAAGATGGCGTTGAATATACGTTTCGCAGCAATCAAGGCGATGGGGATCGAAAAGAAAAAATTCGTGATTTAATTCTAGCACCGTTAGACGGTGGTAGCGTTATCGCGGCACAGCTGGAAAGTGAAGTACCTATTTACCACGGCGGTGGTTTGCAACTAATGACTAGCCCCACGTTGATGGGTTTGAATGTATTGCGCCGACAAGTTAAAAAAGTCGGTGACTTGAATGGCCCTTTAACGATTGACCAGCTAAAACAAGTATCACCACGCGATATGGCGATATTACAGATCGCGGCTGAAAAACTCGACGAAGCCATGGCGAACACGGAGGGACTTGCCAGCCGGGGGCGAAATGAAACAGCTCAAAGCGCTGGTTGATAACTGTTTATTGGTTTTGAGCTGTAAAACAACCATGAGCAGTGATTTCATTTTATCACTGCCACTTCCTCAACTCATCACTTATACAAAGCGTGTATTAAATGGGTGAACTAAAAACTTCATACATTATAAACCTTGCCGGTAATCTGTCACGTAAAGCGCGACAGTATACCCAAGACATGGGGCGCTTTTCTTCGAAGGGCCAGCGCTCTATGCGGTTCTTAAAAAAATCCACGGCGTTGGCCGGTAGAGGTTTGGATAAGCTGGGTAATCGTTACACGGCGTTATTGACCGGTGGTGCTGCAATTGGTGCAGGCACGGCAACCGTGAACCTTGAAAGACGATTTACGCGTTTGGGTATTGATGCTCAACAGCCGATTGAAAAAATGAAAGAGCTAAAGAAACAGATTTTTGATGTAGCTCAAGCGCCTGATATCCGAATTGACCCGAGTCAGATCATCAGTGCGATTGAAGAAATCACGCAGAAAACCGGAGATCTCGATTTTGCACAAGCCAATATGCGTAACCTCGCTTTGGCGATACAAGCAACGGGAGCAGCCGGTAAAGATATTGGCGGCATCGCGGCTGAGTTTCAAAAAATGGGAATCACTTCTCCCGATCAGTTATTACTAGCGCTTGATATTTTAAACGTGCAAGGTAAAGCAGGTGCATTTACTTTAGAAGAGTTGGCAACTTTAGGCCCAAAGGTCGTTTCTGCATATACCTCGATGGGGCGCGGAGGTCTATCGGCGATACGCGAAATGGGTGCAGCATTACAAGTTGTTCGACAAGGAACGGGAGAGTCTGCCAACGCCGCTACCGCATTTGAAGCAATGTTAAGCACCATTAGTGATCCCGTAAAAATTAAGAAACTAACAGCCGGAGGGATTAAGCTTTTTGATGAAAAAGAAGTAAGAGAAGATGGAACAAAAGTCTTTCGGTCTATCACTGATATTATGGAACAGATTATCAAAGTTACCAAAGGCGATAAAATAAAAATAGGAACTATTTTCGATAGAGAGGCGATTCGTGCGTTTAATTCGTTGATGGGCGAATACAAACTCACCGGTGATACAAAAAGCCTCGACCGGTTTTATGATGTGCATGCAGATGGTACAGAGACAATAAAAAATGCGACCCGTGCAGCACAAGACAGTGCCGCCGCATTTCGTAACTTACACACCTCCTGGCAACGTTTCGCAGATAATAAACTCACTGGGCCAATTAAAAGCTTAACCAATTTCCTCAATAGCGTTGATGCTAAAACCGTGCAAACCTGGCTTGATATTGCAGCGGGTATTGCTGCGGCGGGTGCAGCAGCGATTGCGTTTAATATGGCCGTAAAGACAGGGCGCAATGTTAAGTCTGTGTTGGGTGGTGGTGCGGGTAAAGGTGTAGGTAAATCATTAGCCACTAAAGTAGGCCTACCGGCTGCTGTGCTTGCCGGTGGTTATGTGGCGGGTGATGTCATATACAATAATTTTGTAAAAGGATCGGCGGCTGATAAAACCGTGGGCAGAGCCTTGGCCGAGTCTGACTATGTAACCAAGGTTCTCGCGTTTTTTGGAAACGATAAAGCCCAAACTAAGTTAGATTTTGACAAACAATTTGATTTAGCACGTCAGAGAAACAGTGCATCTACTACAACCCAACCACCCGAAGGCAAAGTCGTCATCGAGATCCAAAGCGAATCTCCCGTGGCTGTGCAATCACTCAACGCCAAAGGCATGCAACTCGATGTTGACACCGGCGTTATGGGAGCCGGTCAATGAGCTGGCGCGATACCTTAAAGCAAGCCAAATTCCGTGACGCGAAGTTTGAAGTCGATGTGGAAACCATGGGGTCATTCGGTCGTCGTTTAGCGGTACATGAATACCCTCGACGAAAATCAGAAATTGAAGACATGGGGCCGCGCACACCGGAGCATAACTTAGATGCGTATGTGATTGGGCCTAACTATCACATTGCGCGTGATGCGTTGATTAAAGCACTGAACAAAGAAGGGCCGGGTACGCTGACGTTGCCGCGCCTTGGCGTTGTTAAGGCCCACGTTAAAGATGCGCGTAAAATTGAAAGAAGTGATAAGGGTGGTTATTGCAAATTTGTATTGTCATTTATTGAGAGTGAAGCCGCCGAGAGTACGATTACGGTTAACACGCAAGCCGCTTTGGCGGTTGCGGCAAATAAGTCGATTGCAGATTCGATTAATGACTTTACTGAGAACTTTGCGATATTAGAAATGGCGGAGGATTTAGTGGCCGAGTTGCAAGACGACTTGGCCGATATTATCGGTGCGATTGACAATGTGGTGGGTTCTATTACCGGGCCTATCTCTGCGTTGATACGTGCGCCAGCCAATTTTGCGGCTCAGTTATTGGGTGGCCTGGGTAAGATCAAAAACACCTTAACGGAACCGGTACGTGCTATCGGTATTTATAAAGGGCTGTTTGATTCCGGCAAAAAGAATGCGGCAACGGATACCGACGGTAAACAAGTTGATGTATCAACGGTTCCGCAATTAACACAGCAACGCAAAGACCAAGCCCAAGCACAAGAACAACTCCGACAGTTAATAACCCGGCTTGCGATTGCGTTGTCTTGCCTTGTGGTTGCCGAAGATGACCCGAATGCCAGCGCGCTAGGCGCGGTAGACGATATTGTGCGGGTGCGTGATGACTTGCTCGATGCGATTGATAACCAGCTTCGATCAACTTCAAATGTCATTAACGATCCTGCTACCAACAGTACATTGTTGGGTGATCCTGCGTTTAATACGGATGTGACCAACGCGCCGATTTCCGGTGTTGTGTATGCGTCATTTCAAGATCTATCAGGGGCGATTAATAAAGATTTAATTGATCGCGCCGCGTCTGCACCTGGACTGGTTGATCACACGCCCTTAATCACCCTGCCAGCCATTGTGATTGCTTATCAGCAACACGGTGATGTGGCTAAGGAAAAAGACATTGTGCGCTTGAATAAAATAAAACGCGCTGGGTTTGTACCCGGTGGCGAACCGATTAAGTTGCTCGTTAATGCCTAACGATCACCAAAGCAATCATCAAAGCACGGTTGAATTATTAATAGGCTCACAAATCTATACCGGGTGGAAAGAGGTCAAGGTGATTCCTTCTATTTCCTCGATTGCTGGGTCGTTTGATTTAGCGATGACAGATATAAAAGCTAAACGCGTTCGTGAAGTGCATGAGGGCGATGAATGCCAAATCAAGTTAAATGGCGAGTTAGTGATTGATGGTTATATTGATGATGTATTGCCTTTTTTTGATGCAAAAGATCATGGTGTACGGGTTACCGGTAGAGACAAAACAGCGGACTTGATAGATTGCTCGGCGGTGTTTGACCCTGGTGAATGGAACAAACAAACGCTCTTAGAAATCGCTAAAGATGTATGTGCAGTGTATAGCGTTGAGGTTGTCGCAGATGTTGACGTAGGGCCAGCATTTAAAAAGTTCCGGCTTGAGCCGGGTGAAAGTTGTTTTGATTTACTGGATAGAGCAGCCCGTATGCGCGGTGTGTTATTGATACCTAATAACGGACAATTGTTAATAACCCGTGCGGGTACCGATGTAGCACCCACTGCATTGGTTGAAGGCGTTAATATCAAAGGTGGTAATGCGCTACGCTCGTATAGAGACCGATACAAAACGTATATCGTTAAAGGTCAATCGGATGATGAGGGTTTTACGGAACCGGGTTTATCAGTAGGGCCATCCGAAACGGTGACAGATGATGATGTGACACGTGAACGCACACTCGTAATATTGGCGGAAGATGCAGCGGATGCAACAGCTTGTGAAGCCCAGGCAATTTGGGAACGCAATGTAAGACGTGCGAGGTCTCGACGTGCTGAAATCGTTGTACAGGGCTGGAATCATGACAAAGGTTTGTGGCGAAGGAATACATTAGTGCCGGTGAAGTCGGAAATGCTGAGTATTAACCAAGAGCTTTTGATTGAAACCATTTCTTATACGCTTAATAAAGACGGTACGCTCGCAACGATGAATGTGGTACCGGCTGAAGCGTATGAAGTGTTGCCTTTAAAAGAAAAAAAGGATGATGACCCATGGCTGTAATGCAGCTTGTAATACAGAGTGTTAATCGGCTTTTAAAGCCTGTTTATCGACGCATTAAATTGATTGTAAATTTGGCGTATGTCGTATTGGTGAAAGACGATAAGGGCTTGCAACGCTTACAAGTTAAATCGCTGGCCGGTGAGGTGTTAGATGATGTTGAACGTGTGCAGAATTATGGATTTACGTCACACCCGCATGCGGATGCTAAAGCGGTCATGCTTTCTATTGGTGGCCGCCGTTCTCATGCCGTGGTTATTTGCGTTGATGATGTACGTTATCGTTTAAAAAGTTTGGCGCAAGGTGAAGTGGCAATTTACACCGATGAAGGGGATTACATACATATAAAACGCGGTGGCACGATTGCGATTACGGCAGCGACAAAGCTGGAGATTAATGCACCTAATGTTTCTATTACGGGTGATTTGAGTGCTGCAAATGTTACGGCTACTGGTGATGTGAGTGATAGCGCGGGCAGCATGGCAGATATTAGAACAACCCATGATGCTCATACTCACACATGTGCTGGCCCCGGCAACCCATCATCAACACCGGTAGTAGAGCCGTAATCCATGACTGATCTCGCACTAATACATGATCCTAATAATTATTCACCGCTGTTTGATCTTTCAATTCTAGGCGGAGAAATTGTAACGGATAACGGTTTGTACACCGCTGTGGTCTTAAGTTTGTTTTTAGATAAACGTGCCTCACCTGATGAGGTTGAAGATGATGATCTTCGTGGTTGGTGGGGTAATCAGTTTAATGATGACGATGATGAGTATGGTTCTTTTTTATGGTTGTTAAAGCGTGAAAAGCAAAAAGAAGAAGTCGCAGGGCTTGCCGAAGATTATGCATTGGATGCACTGGCCTGGATGGTTGAAGACGGTATTGTTAGTAATGCCGTCGTTGTAACGGAATGGGTAGAGCGCGGTGTGCTTGGAATGGTCGTTAAACTTAAGAAACCCAATGGTGATGAGATTAGTTTTCGGTTTAATAATTTGTGGAACGAGGTGTTAAATGCCGGTTGATAGACCAACGCTAGACCAATTAATCGCCCGTGGTCAATCTGATATGGATACCCATTTGGTGGGTATTGACCCACGCCTACGTCGTCGGTTAGCGGATATTATTCTACGCATGCATGCGGGTGCTATGCATGGTTTGTATGACTACATTGAAAGTGTTCCAAAAAAACGGTTTTTTATTCAGACAGCAGATGCAGAAGGTTTGGATGATTGGGGCGGTGACTACGCCATACCTAAAAAAGATGTTGCGAATGCTAAAGGTAAGATTACATTTGCCGGCACGGACACGACTAATATTCAGGCGGGTACTTTTATACAACGTGCAGATAACGTTAAGTACACCACCGATGCACTCGCGACGATTGCCGCCGGTGTTGCGCTGGTTGATGTAACGGCGGTAGAAGTTGGTAGTGATAGTAACGCGATTGCCGCTACCGTTTTAACGTTGATTAGTCCTATACCTGGTATTGATAGCACTGCAATAGTCGATGTAAATGCATTGACCGGTGGTGTTGGCGAAGAAGACATTGAAGACTACCGAGGCCGATTGATCGAGCGAAAACGACAAGCACCGCACGGCGGTAATGACGCTGATTATATTGCATGGGCAAAAGAAGTTCCGGGTGTTACAAGGGCATGGTGTTACCCACGTGAAAACGGAAATGGATCTGTTGTTGTTCGCTTTATGATGGATGATAGTTATGTCGATGGTATTCCTCTAGCCGGTGATGTAACCACGGTGTTTAATTATATCGATGCGTTGCGCCCTAATTCATATCAAGATTTTCAAGTACAAGCACCGATACCCCATATTGTTAATTTCACGCTTTCTGTTACGCCGGATATCATCGCGGTTAAGAATGCGGTTGAAGCCAGTATTAAGGATTTTTACACACGCAATTCCGAACCCGGTGGCACCATGTTACTCACCCAAACCAATGAAGCGATTAGCTTAGCATCCGGTGAAACCGATCATGATTTAACAATACCTGCGGCGAATGTTGTTCCCACAACGCCTGAAATCGCGGTGGTCGGTGCCTTCACATGGGAATGAGTGTTGATGATTACTTGCAGCAAATGTTGGCGTTACAACCGCCCGGTGATGCATTGCCCACTGACTTGGAATCTGATTGGGCATTACTCTTAAAAGCGCTGGCTGAAGAATTTGCCCGTGCAGATGCAATGATCGAACAATTAACCACTGAAATATTACCGAGCAAAACGTCTGCGTTATTGCCTGAGTATGAAGAAATGCTAGCGCTTCCTGATTTATGTACGTTTGATTATTTAGCCCTTGAAGAGCGTGTAAAGGCCGTTCACGCACGTTTTACAGCGAGTGGTGGAAGTAATAATAAATACTGGATTGATATGGCGGCGGCGTTTGGTTTTACGATTACGATTGATAGCTTCCTGCATATCTGGCGCGTGTATGCACCTGGGCAAGCACAAATGGCCGTGGCCGGTGCAGCGGTAGCGGGTGACCCAATCCGCGAATGGGGTGCCGAAGCCGTGATGGAATGTACGTTTAAAAAACTAGGACAATCTCACGCACGCGTTGATTTTGCGTATACCTAAAATGTTAGAGGTGAAAAATGCATAAGATAGGCATCGATACAAGTACCGCAGATGGTGCAAATGAATTCACCGAAGGTGTGCCGGGTGTAACACCTGCTACTAATATCATGACACCGTGGTTGAACACAATACAGCGTGAAGGCGCTGGCCTCGTTGAAGCCTCTGGCCAAGCGTTAAATCCTGCCGATGATCTGCAATGGGTGAAGTCGGTTGGCGTTGTACTCAACACCATGGCCGAACTCGATGCGGTTGCTGACCCTACGATTTATCGTTCAGTTTTTGTTTTGGGATACGACACACCCGGTGATGGGGGAGGAGGGCCGTATAATTGGAAAAGTGCATCGGTTTTAACGCATAACGCAGGTACGGTGTGGTTGCCGGCAGGGCATGTTGGGGCTGGAAGGTTTGAGCTACAGCATAACGACACAGTTTGCCTAGAGCAGTTTGGTGTTAAGTTTGACGGCGCTACAGTAAACACGACAGCCATTCAATATGCGTTTGATGCAGGCATCTCTAACTTGACATCAGGTGCCGGTATCGCGGTTACGGGCGCGATCACGATTACAGCCTCAGTTAATTATGCAGCAAGTAAGTCAATATTTAAACTCGCTGCAAACTCAAGTGTCATTATTCAAGACACATCTAATGTAACCATTACAGGACTAGAGGTGGACGGTGATAATTATCTAAATTTAGACCACGGTATTTTAATTCAACGTGCTTCATATGTAAGAGTTGAAAAATGTTATTTTCATCATGTTAAGAAAAACGGTATTTCCGTGGGTGGTAACGAGACGAAGTCAGGGCATCGATTTATAGATAATGACTTCGATTTTATTGGAGCTGAGGGTGTAGACGGATCAATTGAAGGCAATCCAATATATTCATATTATACCGATGATGTTGAAATACGATTTAACAGGATCTCAAAATGCAATGGTATCGGTATTAATGTTATCGGCCCTACAGACAATACATGGGTGGCCAATAATACGATAAATGATACATTCGCAACAGGTATCCAGCTAGGACTTGGTATCAAAACAAGAGCGCTAGTCACACATAACACTTTAAAGAATATCGGCACCGAGGATGCGTCAACAGTCACAACTGGTAAAGTGGGTATATTCGTATGGGAAGTATATGCCGCAGATGTCTCGGTTTCACCGTGGGAGGTTATGGTGACACATAATAACATCGAGAATGTGATTGAAAATGGAATTGAGGGCGCGTGTTATGCGATATCAAATACAATTAAAAATACCCATGTTAATCCTTTACACACAACTCCGAGCCGTGCGGGCATCTCGTTATCATCTCAAGCGTGCGCCATCAATAACACGGTAATCAATCCGGGTGGGGATGGTATTTACTCAAACTATCCGTATAAACAGCGTATCACAGGTAATAAGATAATTGATCCGTTAGGTTATGCAGGTATAAGGGTAAAACTGTTATACGCAGTAAGTGGAGTCAATAAAGCTGAAAACTTTATATGTTCAGATAACATTATTTCAGATGCAGGTGCGAATATAACGAACGGTATCTTTCTGTTTAAAGATGGCTCAACCACAATTGATGCCGGGAGTTGCTCGGTATCTAATAACACAATAACGGGTCAATCAGCGGAAGGAGTTAAGGATTCTATAGGAATTACAGCTAGTCACAACACTGGTTTGGATGCTCATTCAATTAGTCTTCATAATTATACGTCTGAGTTAAAAGATTTAGTTCCTAAATCGGGTGCCAGCAACATGCGATGGTCGTGGAGCTATGGCATGCGCTATAGCGATGCAAATGATAACTGGGATTTAATCAGTAGTTCGACACGAACAATGATAGTACATGATAATAATGCAATATCTATGTTTTTAGTCGACAGCGCCGTGAGCACACCCATTAGCTCAACAACGTTGAGAAACAACCATACAGTTCTTCAGGTCACGAATAACAAAGTAGTCCAATGTCCTGGCGGGGTTAGTACATTTACAAAAGCTGGTATACCCTCAGATGCTGATTTTAGTAGTCCGCCACCGAGCGGCACGATTGTTATTGACACAACAAATAATCGTATTTATGCAAAATCAGGCGTGTGGTGGATGAGCGCGGCATTAAGCTAGTAATTAGCAGGTAGGGTGTGCTATTCAACTATCAAGTTAAGTGTCGCACGATGTTTTAAAACACATTTAATCACTGGATCAAAATTGAATTATTAAAGCGTATTTTAAACACTGGATGTATCCATGAGTTAATAAGGGGAATAGGGGTGTCGCACAGGGCCTTGAAACCGGTGTAACTCTCAAGTTACGTGTCGCAAGCTCTCAAGTTAGCCGCCGCGCTACTGGGGGCATTATAGTTGTCTTAAAATGACTGTAAATAGCCTTTAAAACCCCGTCTAAAAATGACTGCCAGATTGTCTAAAAATGATCGCCGGGCTACATAAATAACCACTTGGGTAGTTAATCTGGGATTGAGAATTAGAGAATCAATTAGCGCAACATGAGATGAAATTCATTTACAATGACATCTCTTTTTCTCAATCTAAAAAGATGTGTGTAATTATGTTTTCTGTTGACGACAAAAAAGCAGTTTATGTTTCTCGAACCGATGCTGATAATCCGCTATCGAGTTATTCAAGCCACGCCTTCGAACTCGATGGGGATACATGGCCATCGGTTGAACACTACTATCAAGCGAATAAGTTTGAAGACGAATCGATAAAGGAAAGTATAAAAACAACGAGCAACGCAGAAGAAGCGCGCAAAATCGCGAAGAAACGAAACATTCGCTCAGACTGGAAAAAAAACAAAGTAACGTTTATGACCCGCGCGGTTTACATTAAGTGCTGCACCCATGAAGATGTTCGGCGCTCACTACTCAGCACTGGCGACGATGACATCGTCGAAAATAGCCAATATGATTATTTCTGGGGTTGCGGGCGTGACTTACGCGGCGATAATGTTTATGGAAAGATATTGATGGATGTGCGAAAAAAGATAACCGCAAAAGAGTAACTACAACTAAATCGTCTCCGGCATAACCGGAGACTTATTTATCGGACAACGTTCTACAATATTAGCCCATTTACTAGTGTTTTTTTCTCGCCAAGGTCAGCCCATCGCCAATAGGAACAATGGATAAATCCACCCTTTCGTCAGATTGTAGTTTTTTGT
>Ga0316204_10004080_pt1 | contig 27207 bp, 28 predicted proteins | sample 6monrhotite_MG_2_FD_205661 | JGI IMG/M metagenome (GOLD analysis project Ga0316204, IMG submission 205661) | Microbial mat bacterial communities from mineral coupon in-situ incubated in ocean water Damariscotta River, Maine, United States -... | ecosystem: Environmental > Aquatic > Marine >...
CTGGTATAGACGACAAACAACAAAGGGATCGTTGCTAATAAAGCAACGATCCCTGCCAGACTACCCAGGCTTCCTACACGAGTCTTACTCATTCATTAACTACTTATGGCATGCCTACGGTTTCGATCAGATCAATCGTAGCATTGCGGCGAGACCCCAAGGTCGCCATAGGTACATCAGCCACTTTATAGCTGCCCGCTGCTGGCACCTTGGCCGATGCTGCAATGCCAGGACGTGTTGGGTATTCGTTATTCACTTCGGCAAAAATCTTCTGACCTTCAGCCGAAACGAAGAATTCTACCAGTTGCTGAGCCTGCTGGCTGTGTTTAGCATATTTACTTACGGCAACACCCGCCACATTCCACGCTACACCCATGTCATTTTCACCTTGATCAGGCAAAACAATTTTAATCGGCGCGTTGGGCTCTTTGTCTAGGTGACGCGTTGCATAGTAGTGATTCACTAAGCCTATGCTTTTCTGGCCATTCGCCACCGCTTTTACGATTTTGCTGTGCTTATCATACACTCGATTATCGACATTATTTTTCATGCCGTCTAACCAGGCCTGGGTTTTGGCCTGACCTGCCGCATCCAAATACACCGTTACACCCGCAATATAACTTTCGTTAGCGCTATGAGTGATGCCTAAGCGGTCTTTAAGACGAGGATCAGCCAGATCAAACACTGATTTAACCCAAGCAACATCCTTGGCGTCAGTATTCACCACCAAAACACGGGCTCGCGCTGACAAGCCGACCCAGCTATTATCTGCCGCTTTCATATTGGCAGGAATGGCTTCGATCAAGCTTGCTGGAACTGGCGCGAACAAACCTAGATCTGCCCCCATTTGTAGATTACCGGCATCATTACTTAGAAATAAGTCGGCTTGAGTTCTAGCCCCTTCAACCCGCATTTTATTTAACAAAGCGGTCGATTTACCACTGTGGATAATCACCTCTATGCCAGTTTTCTCGGTAAAAGCCTGAACCACCGGTTTAACGAACTTGTCACTACGACCCGAATAAATCACTAATTTATCCGCCGCCAAAGCAGCAGGACTCAATAATGCCGCCATCATAGCTGCACCCAGTGCCAGCACATTACGTAAAAGGTATTTGGATTTCATACAAAATAACTCCTCGAAGCCAATAGTCAAACATGACACATACAAAACTTGTTCGTAATAATAATCATTCTCATTACGAATTACAAACCTTTTTTTTATAATGGTTTCGATAGCGGAATATTCGGCCATCTTTGTCGGCCAAATACCTCACCAACAGCGAGCCACTGCGGTAAACTAGCGCTTTTTTGCTTCCGAGCTTGTTGTTATGACTCTTATCCTGGCCCCGATGGATGGCGTAATCGACCACTACATGCGCGAAACTCTCACCTCCGTCGGCGGCTATGACTTGTGCATGAGCGAATTCATTCGAGTGACTGACCGCTTATTGCCCACCAAGGTGTTTTATCGCGATTGCCCCGAGCTACGCCAAGGCGGAAAAACCAAGGCAGGTACACCCGTGGTCGTGCAAATTCTTGGCGGTATCCCCGAAGTGGTGGCCGAAAATTCCGCCCTTGCTGTCGAGCTGGGGGCTCCCGGTGTGGACATCAACTTTGGCTGTCCCTCGAAATTCGTCAACCGTAAAGCTGGCGGTGCGGTACTACTGAAAGAACCCGATCGCGTCCATAACATCGTTAAAGCTAGCCGTGCTGCTGTGCCTAATCACATCCCCGTAACCGGCAAAATCCGCCTCGGTTATGAATCGACCGATCTAGCCTTGGATAACGCCCGCGCAGTGGCTGACGCAGGCGCAAGCTTTCTCACCGTCCACGCCCGCACCAAAGTCGATGGCTATCGAGCCGCCGTACAATGGGAATGGATTGGCCGTATTCGCGAGGAAATAAACATCCCCGTCATTGCCAATGGCGATATCAACAGCGTGGACGATTATCAGCGCTGCTTAGACATAACGGGCTGCGATAGCATCATGCTAGGTCGAGGAGCCTTAGGCCGCCCTAATTTAGCCCAGCAAATCAAAGCTTACCAACGAGGTGAAACGATTGCAGAATTAAGCTTTAGTGAGATTAAACAATTGCTATTACAAATGCTGCTGGACAATCCAGAGTATAGAAAAGAACAAACGTTGGTAGGCCGAGTAAAGCAGTGGGTGACGATGATGAGAAAGTTTCAGCCCGAGGCTGAGGCATTATTTCATGAGATTAAACGGTGTAGGGATAGGGAGAGTCAGTTAAATATATTGAAACATTCCTAAATTACCCCAGGGCAAGCCTGCGCCAGCCCTGGGAAATGCAATTCTACGGAATTTTAATATTGACGACCGCCGCCGCATCAAGAGTTTCAAACTTTACAGTGGCCGCATCACCACTTGCACCACCTGTTACAGTAATAGTTGATGCGTAAAATCCACTTCCAGTTGTATAACCTGATGTAGCCGTTACACTCAAACCACCAGTATTCGTCGTCACATCCACACTCGCACCGACGAACCTGTAAGGGACCAAAATACCATTACCACCATCACGCACTTCAACAGTAACAAACCCACTAGCAGATAAACTAGCCGGCCTAGCAACTAACGAACCGTTATTAATTGGCTCGAAACAAAAACGGTCATCCACCGCTGTCACCGTATCACTAACGCGGGCAGCTAAATACACCCGCGCCGACCCAAGTGGTGATATCCGAGCATCTATCGAACTATTACCACAATTGGTTGAAATTGTGCTGGAGTTTGCTGGATAAGTTAGACGAAACTGAGCCACGCCATCTTTAGTATAAGCAACACCCGGTGTTAATGAAGTTCCAGCATCAGTCTCAGTCACGCCAGCAATAGAAACACCCAACAAGGAAGCCCCAATGACATAATCTGTTTCACCCGGACCATAAGGCTCAGAAACAGCGGCAGGATAAGCATTCGTATAGGCCGATGTAACCGTAACATCATTATTGTTAATCACCGCATCACCAATATAACGAATCTTATCTTCTTCAGGTGCCAAACCCAGACTTGTATCAGATGGATCGTAAGTAGGCCGTAGACCTGCCAACACCATGTCGCCCTGTTCTATAAAACGATAAGCGCTGTTGCGAATCACATACGCGCCATCAAACTGAACAGCGGCCCCTGTCGCATCAACAGGGGCCGTATCACTCAGCACCGCACCGCTAATGCTGTCGGTGGCATCAATCGTACCCGTCGCAATAATCGAATCAATCACCGATAAATATACCGGCGTACCATCGGCAACATGACCGCCATCCTGACCATTCACCAGCACAGCGACTTTTCTCCGATAATGACCCCAAGAATCATCCTGAGTAGCATTAAGAGTAGGATAAGTAATCACGGCAGTATGCGCGGCGCTACTTCCCGCCGTTACCGTCACCCCACCCGTCGTTGTCGTTCCGCCTGTCGTTGTCGTGGTCGTCGTCTGCGATGCCCCGCCCGATGGCGTATCCGTGCCACACGCAGAAAGCACAAGCGCTAAACTTGAAGCCAACACAACCTTATTAAGATTACCGCTTTGACCCATATTCATTTCCTCTGTGTTCAATCTGCTCTAAATTCGAGTTCTTTGATCTGTATCGACCAAAAGGCAAAAACCTGTGCCTACAATCTCGGGCAGGGTGGCCCGCCAAGTCCTCACATAATAGCAATATACTTTTATGACTAGCTAGCCACCTCACAATCATCTATCAACAATGCAAGGCAAACAGGACGTTTAAAACAGCAGTGAGTGAAATTTTAGACAATAAAAAACCCCGCTAGGGAGGCCTAAGCGAGGTGATGGAAGGGCGTGTCTTCCAGACAATTCTTAACAGTGTAGGTGACTAAAGTCTGCCAGCAATTTGCTAGCACTCACCCACAGGGATTTCATAAGTAATTCAAAGTCATCATGGCCCTTATTATATTGCGCTCATTATCATTGAATGATGCGTCATTATTTATTGTTATTATTTAGGTGCAAATTAACCGAAGTTATTCTGCAAATACTACTGCGCGCCGCTCTGTTTCAAGGTCAGCTGGGATAAGTATATATACCTAGAAGAAAAAAGGTAAAAAAGTAGGCCCGCTGACGGGCCCTAACAATCAAGCCCCACGCCTCTGCCTTATTTGTAGCTCCGACAAATAATCAACCAAATTCACAACAAGAAATATACAATGTAGGCCAGTAGGTTAAAGACTAATTTTTTTGAGCGAAGCAGCCGATATCAGTGATAAGCCTTAGCTATCTGAGTCAACATAGGATCTCATCATGGACGTGAACGCACAGTTAGAAGCCTTAAGATTGAAATTTATCGGCGACCTGCCTAAGCGAATGACGGCCATAGAAGATGCTTACCAAGAATGGCAACATTCTGATAGCCCCGTCACCCTCCACGAACTTCATCGCCTTACTCACAGCTTAACAGGTGCCGCTGCAACCTTTGGCTGTGATGATGTATCAGACGCTGCACGTGCCCTAGAGGTCCAACTTAAGGCCATTACACAAAAAGAATTAGGGCTACAAGGCGCTGACATCAATCAAATCAATAGCCTTTTATCCGAAATCGCTACCAAAATCGATAACGCCACTAGCAGCGCGACACCCTAAAGCAATCCTCTTCCCGCAGAATCACTCTTATTTCTAGGGTCTTAGACCACTCCAGGCTTTGCCTGCCGATGGTGTACAATAGCCAACTTTTGTACATTTTAGCTTTCGGCGAGGAGCCTAACTTAGTGGAACAATATCGAGGCACCACCATTTTATCCGTCCGTCGTGGAAACACTGTCGTCATCGGTGGCGATGGCCAAGTGTCTATGGGCAACACTGTTATGAAGGGCAATGCCCGCAAAGTCCGCCGTATTTATAATGACCGCGTCATTGCCGGTTTTGCCGGCGGCACTGCCGATGCGTTCACTTTATTTGAACGCTTTGAAGGTAAATTAGAAAAACATTCAGGCAACTTAGTACGCTCTGCGGTTGAGCTGGCCAAAGACTGGCGCACCGACCGGGCCTTGCGCAAATTGGAAGCCTTGTTAATCGTTGCCGATGAAAAAGCATCCCTAATCATTACCGGCAATGGCGACGTCATTGAGCAAGAAAATGATTTATTGGCGATTGGCTCCGGCGGCTCCTTTGCTCAAGCCGCTGCGACCGCATTATTGGAAAATACCGAACTCGACGCGCGCAGCATTGTTGAAAAAGGCCTGAACATTGCGGCAGATATTTGTGTTTTCACCAACCACAATATCGTCATCGAAGAGCTAGAATCTAACTAATTACTTGAGCGCCTGATGCGCTTTTCACAGCTTATTAAAGGTAGAACAATCGTTATGTCATCCATGACGCCCAGAGAAATCGTTCAAGAATTGGACAAATTCATCATCGGCCAATCGGCCGCTAAACGTGCCGTGGCGATTGCGTTGCGTAACCGCTGGCGTCGCTCACAGGTCGCCGAAGACCTGCGTAATGAAATCACCCCCAAGAATATTTTAATGATTGGGCCAACAGGGGTTGGAAAAACTGAAATTGCCCGCCGCTTAGCCAAACTGGCCAATGCCCCCTTTATTAAAGTAGAGGCCACTAAATTTACCGAAGTAGGTTATGTGGGCCGTGATGTCGAGTCCATTATTCGTGATTTGGTTGAAACATCCATCAACGTGACTCGCGAGCAGGCCAAAAAAGAGGTCGGCTTCCGCGCTGAAGAAGCGGCAGAAGAACGTATTCTCGACATTTTGTTGCCGCCAGCACGCGGCATGGGTTTTGATTCCCCCTCGCCGGAAGAAAAAAACAGCAACACGCGCCAACTCTTTCGTAAGAAACTACGCGAAGGTCAACTCGACAATAAAGAAATCGAAATCGATCTAGCCGCCAACGCGCCCAATGTTGAAATCATGGCCCCGCCAGGCATGGAAGACATGACCAACCAACTCCAAGGCATGTTTGCTAACATGGGCGGTGGCCGCACTCAATCGCGTAAACTTCCTATAAAAGAAGCCTTTAAATTATTAATCGATGAAGAAGCGGCCAAATTGATTAATGAAGAAGAAATCAAAGCACAAGCCGTGCAAAACGCTGAGCAAAACGGCATCGTCTTCTTAGATGAAATAGATAAGATCGCCAAGCGCGCCGAACAAACCGGTGCCGATGTATCTCGTGAGGGCGTGCAGCGTGATTTACTGCCACTAGTGGAAGGCTGTACCGTCAGCACCAAGCACGGCATCGTCAAAACAGATCATATATTATTCATTGCCTCTGGGGCATTTCACTTGGCCAAGCCTTCTGACCTCGTGCCAGAGTTGCAGGGACGTTTACCCATTCGAGTCGAACTGGAAGCTTTGCTGGCGGCTGATTTCGTGCGCATCCTCACCGAGCCTAATGCTTCACTCACTCGCCAATACAAAGCCTTGCTAGAAACTGAGGGCCTGACATTAGACATCACCGAAGACGGTGTCGCCCGGATCGCTGACGTTGCTTGGCAGGTCAACGAGCGTACTGAGAACATTGGTGCTCGTCGCCTCCACACCGTGATGGAACGTTTATTGGAGAGCGTTTCTTACGATGCTCCCGATAAGTCAGGCACGACATTAACCATTGATGCGACCTACGTTGATAACTGCCTAGGTGAATTAGTACAGGACGAAGACTTGTCCCGCTACATATTATAAGAGACCCTAATCATGACTCAGCCAGTACCTGTCGACATAAAATTACATCAAAAGTCTCATTTTCTTGAGGTAGTCTTTGACGATGGCAAAACATTCAATATGTCTTGCGAATATTTGCGCGTATTTTCACCCTCTGCCGAAGTTCAAGGTCATGGCCCCGGCCAAGAAACCTTGCAGCTGGACAAAGAAGGCGTCAATATAATTGCCATAGAATCCATAGGGAATTATGGCGTGAAGCTATTTTTTGATGATGGCCACAACACCGGCATTTATTCTTGGAGTGTGCTGCATCGCCTTGGCAGCCAACAAGAAAGCAATTGGAAAACTTACCTGCAGCGCTTGAGCGAAGCCGGTCATGCTCATTCAGCACTACAAAGTTAAGAGAGTCGTTTATGGCAAACGAAGAGCAGAAAACTACTCACTTCGGTTTTGAGACTGTTGCTGAGGAAGAAAAAATCGGTCGTGTACGTCATGTATTCGATTCCGTCGCCTCGAAATACGACATCATGAATGACGTCATGTCCATGGGTGTACACCGCCTCTGGAAACGTTTCGCCATAGAAACGGCCGGCGTTCGCCCGGGTAACCAAGTTTTAGATTTAGCCTCGGGTACCTGCGATTTAGCGCTGCGCTTTTCACAAATCGTTGGCCCAACAGGCAAAGTCATCGCCTCCGATATAAACGGCAGTATGCTTAGCTGTGGCCGTGAGCGCATGATCAACGAAGGTGCCGTAGGCAATGTTGAATACGTACTCGCCAATGCCGAGTCTTTACCGTTTAAAGACAATCAGTTTGATTGCGTCACCATCTCCTTTGGCCTACGCAACGTCACCCATAAAGACGTCGCGCTGCGCTCAATACAGCGTGTACTCAAACCTGGGGGGCGTTTGCTGGTCTTAGAATTTTCCAAACCCGTCGTGCCCGGTCTCGATAAGGTTTACGACGCTTACTCCTTCAAACTTCTCCCCTTCATGGGCAAAGTCGTAGCCCAAGACGAAGATAGCTATCGCTATTTGGCCGAGTCGATTCGCATGCACCCAGGTCAAGACGAATTAAAACAGATGATGATTGATGCCGGTCTGGAACGCTGCGAGTATTTTAACCTCAGCGGCGGCATTGTTGCCCTCCATCGAGGATACAAACTGTGATCCCATTCCAAGAGCTAAAGGCAGTGCCATTATTGGCCATGAGTTTGGTTGAAAAACTACTCAACGAAGCCTTGGCCTTGGACCCTGAATCACAGGCCAAGGTTGCTCGACTTGAGGGCAAGGTTATTGGCCTGCATATCAGCGGCCTCGATCTTAAGTTTTACCTTATGCCTTGTGCCGAAGGGCTTAAGCTCCACAGCTACCTTGAAGGCGAGCCTGATGTTTTTATCAAAGGCGGCCCAGTGGGCTTAATGCGCGTGGGGCTAAGCAACGACGCTTCAGCTCTGTTTGGCGAAGGCGTTGAAATTGAAGGCGATATGGATTTAGGCCGCAAAGTTCAGCGTATCATTGACGGCCTAGACATTGATTGGGAAGAACAATTGTCCCGCCTCATGGGCGACATCGCCGCCCACCAAGTCGGCAATTTCTTGCGGGGTGCCAGCCAATGGAGCCGCAATACCTCGGAAACTTTCAGCGAAGATGTGGTCGAATACCTGCAAGAAGAGAGTCGCGACTTAGTGGTGCGTGCTGAGCTCGATGAGTTTCTTGATCGAATAGATGTGCTACGTATGGATGCTGATCGATTAGAGCAGCGCATTCAACGCCTCCAATCCATTGATCTGAAAATAGAGTACGTCAGCACATGATGATTCGCCCAGGCCAAGCATTACGGCTGTTTCATATTAATTGGATTTTAGTTAAACACGGTCTTGATGAGATTGTCTTTGCCACTCACTTATTTAGACCGTTTCGGTTTTTTTTATACTTCTGGCCTCCACATTGGGTGCGTAAACCTGAGGGCACTGAGGGCGAGCGCATTCGCCGCGCACTGGAAGAACTCGGCCCGCTATTCGTCAAATTTGGCCAAATTTTATCCACCCGTCGAGATTTATTGCCTGACGAACTGGCCGATGAACTGGCACTACTGCAAGACCAAGTGCCCTGCTTTCCAGGTGTGCAAGCACGCGACATCATCGAAAAGTCCTACGGTAAATCGATTCATGAAGTATTTGCCGAGTTTGATGAAACGCCGCTAGCCTCGGCTTCCATCGCCCAAGTCCATGTGGCCAAGTTACTTGACGGCACCGATGTCGTCGTCAAAGTCGTTCGCCCAGGTATTAAAAAAATAATTCAGCGCGATGTTAGCTTGTTACGCATCGTAGCTGAACTGGCAGAGCGCTATTCCAACGATGCGCGTCGACTACATCCCTGCGAGATCGTCAACGACTACGAAAAAACCATTCTCGATGAGCTAGATTTAATGCGCGAAGCAGCCAATGCTTCGCAACTACGCCGCAACTTCCAAGACTCGACTCAGCTCTATATTCCTGAAATATACTGGCCCCACTGCCGCCGCCAAGTCATGGTCATGGAGCGCATTAACGGCATTCCCGTGGGAGATATTGCCGAACTCAGACGCCAAGATGTTGATTTGAAAAAGTTATCTGAGCAAGGCGTTGAAATTTTCTTCACTCAAGTCTTCAGTTTTAATTTTTTCCATGCCGATATGCACCCTGGCAATATTTTTGTCGATCCGAAAAATGGCCAATATCTGGCCGTAGATTTTGGCATCATGGGCTCACTCACCTCGGAAGATCAGCGTTACTTAGCGGAAAATTTTCTCGCCTTTTTTAATCGAGATTATCGCCGCGTTGCAGAACTGCATGTGGAATCAGAATGGGTGCCAAGCGGCACCCGCGTCGATGAATTCGAATCGGCTATTCGTACTGTTTGCGAACCCATCTTTGAACGCCCCCTAAAAGACATTTCCTTTGGCCACTTGCTACTACGCCTCTTCCAAACCGCTCGCCGCTTTAATATGGAAGTACAACCTCAGCTGGTTCTGCTGCAAAAAACATTACTCAATATTGAAGGCCTAGGTCGACAGCTCTACCCAGAGCTGGATTTATGGCAAACAGCCAAACCATTTCTTGAGCGTTGGATGCAAGATCAAATGGGGCCGAAAGCGGTCCTGAAGAGCCTTAAAGCCAATTTGCCCCTGTGGGCTGAGCAATTACCGCAACTCCCGTCAATGATTCACGACATTGCCAAGCGCACACAAGAAGGTAAGCTGGAATTACAGTGGAGCTCGGAAGAAATAAAGCGTCTGCGCCGAGACATTAGGCGTGCCAATCGCCGCAGCTTTGCCGCCATTGTCGCCTCAGGCATGATTGTCGGAGCCAGCGTTATTTTAGGTTTAGATGGTTACGCGCCCAGCATGGCAGGCGACGCGCCGCTAATGACGTGGATATTGGCTGGCTTGGGTATATTGCTACTCATTAATTACTGGCCCGACAGCAACAAAGATTAATCATAAAAAAAGGCGCTTCACGCGCCTTTATTTTGTGCTGCCAATTGCTCTAACAACAACTCATCAGTTTTCAGCAAGTCCGCAGGGGAAAAAGTCTGTAACAACTGCTTTCTTACAGGATCTCGCCCTAGCAACAACTTAGTCAGCCCATAGGATATTTTCTTCAAATAGACAAAATAGAAACCTGCCAGGATAGTGGTAATCCCCTGAAACCAAAGCAAACCCGTTGCGCTATGATCAATCAGCTGCGGGAAGGTAAAAAAATATACCAATAAGACAAAACCTACAAAAATCCCGCCGAAAACAACCAGGTTTTCATGCAACTTCTTAATTTTCTGCAAAGCCGTCAGTTGATCTTGCGCTGTCATGATTCGCTCACTCTAATACATTAAGCGACTTATTCTAGGGCCTATGACAAGGAATCGCAATTGATGAGCTAGTCGTGCTCTATCTCACCCTCCACATGTTCTCGTGGATCATGCTCGCCCTCGGCACAGGGATAACAATATTCCGCATACACATCGCAACATTCGTGCTCGTCCATTGTAGCTTCATTGGACACCCGATCTACCGTCGGTACTGTAGGCTCATTCATAGCTAACCTCCTAAACAAGGCACACTGCTGCGCGCTAACATCATATCAGGAACGCAACAAAGGACCTTCAACCTGCTCCCGGGTAGCTCGACCCTTAATCAATTCAATTAATGTTAAAGCAAACTCCATTGTCGTACCCGGACCCCTAGATGTGACGATATTGCCATCAATCACTACTGATTCAGACGCATAGCTCATGCCAGGAATATCCATTACATCTAATGTACCGGGATAACTCGTCGCTCGTCGCCCCTCAAGCACACCCGCTTTAGCTAGTACCCTAGGCGCTGCACAAACCGCGGCAACCCACTTACCATCAGCCGCCATGTTGCGAACTAAATCGATAATTCGGTCATCATTATTCAAGTGATCAGCACCAGGCAAACCACCCGCTAAGACCACAGCATCATAGGCCTGCGTCAGTGCCTCATCCAAACATGTATCGGCTATTAACCTTACCCCACGACTCGCCACCACCTCCACCCGCACACTCTCTAGCGAGGCCGTTACAACATCAAATTGAGCCCGCCGAAGCAGATCAATAATCGTCACAATTTCAAGTTCTTCACAGCCCTGAGCCATGGGTATCAGTATTTTAGGCATCAATCACTTCCCTTTCTCACCAAGCATTCCAGGTCAACTTATCCACAAACGACATTATATTTACGTCAACTTATTGACGACTGCCATATAATTGACTAATTCGCCGGAATATTGGCAAATATCCACAACCAGGAAGACACAATTGTTGACTTAAATAGAGGATTATGGACTTGCATTAAATTAAAGCACAAAATTTAGGCAAAAAAAAAGGGCGGCCTAAACGGCGCCCTTTAGAAGGAGGGTAGGAAGAGATGACTACTGTAGCTAACAGTGTCAGCTACAAACATTATATAGCAGGTACCGTGCCAACCGGTAAATCACCAACGTCAACAGACTTAAATGGTTCAACCTCCGAAATTTCTCTACCCGATTCAATAGCTGGAGTCGCTGCCAGGTATTGACGTAAAACGTTGCCAGGGACAAAGCCATAAACAAGCTCACTGGCCGACACTAGTCGTACATTCATATCAGCAAGCTGCGGCAAAATCTCCTCTAGCACAGCCAAAGTAGACTCATACGGATGACCTATGCCTATCGCACTCCCTTGTCTCATCGCTTTGTTAATGAGGCGCTGAAACTGGTCTCGAATAGCTTCGATGTCCTGCTCATTATCTAAAAAAACATCTCTACGCCGCACTGGTACGGCGTTCTCTACAGCAATAAATTCCGCCACCGTATGATGGGTAGTTCGACTATCGATAAAGTACAAGTCACCCATCGCCTTTATCTCTTCCATCACCCACTGCATATAACCTGGATGACGCGTTAATAAGCTGCCCATGTGATTATTTACGCCCCGCACATGCGGCACCGAAGCCAATGCCGCCCTGATATTTTTACGCACATGTTCGCGCGTCATATCCATACGCAAACCCATAGGCCCTAATGGCCTCGCAACCAGTGACTCCATTGGTAAATGAAGCATAACCTCTTTACCTAATTGATACGCTCGCTCAGCCAGTTCAGGACCTGAGGCGGTGAACGGTAAAAAGGCATACGTCAGTTTTCCCGGCAATTTAAGCGCCCTTCGACCTAACGCTTGATTACCACCTAAGTCATCAATAATAATTGCAATCTGCGCTGTGCGAGCTTCGGCACTGGCCACACCTGGAAAGCTCCAGATACATAACAACAATGCCAACCCGAAGGCTGGCATTGTCTTTGATCGAAATGTATTTAAAATTGGTTGAATCACAGATAACTAATCAGCTTGCAATATATGCAAACCTTTAAGCAAGTTTAGGGCCTCATAAAGCTGGTAATCTTTTTTAGCCAACGACTCTTCAATCTCTTTTTTATCTTGCTTAACATTGTCGCTTGAGCTGCCATTTTCTAGATGGCCTGACAAATTTGCTTCCTTAACTCTTTCAAACACAACCGGTGCCGCAGCCGTAACAGTAATTCTTTCAAGCGGAATGTCAGGCTCAATACCCTCTGCCTGAATTGAGCGGCCATCGGGTGTAAAATAACGAGCCGTGGTCAATTTGAGCGCAGCGCCGTTATGCATGGGTAAAATTGTCTGCACCGAGCCTTTGCCGAAAGTCTTAGTCCCCATGATGATCGCACGCTTATGATCCTGCAAAGCACCCGCAACTATCTCAGAGGCTGATGCTGAGCCAGCATTAACCAACACAACCAAGGGAGCACCTTTTAGCACATCAGTCGGTGTTGCAGTGAACTCCAACTTCGAGTCGTCGGAACGACCTTGCGTATAAACGACCAAGCCACTTTCTAAAAAAGCATCGGAGACAGAAACAGCGGCATTCAAGACGCCACCTGGATTATTTCTCAAATCCAAAATCAAGCCTTTCAGGTCACCGTCATTTTCTTTCTTCAACTGGCTCACAGATTTAACAAGATCTTCACCTGTCTTAGATTGGAATTGAGTAATCCGAACATAGCCAAAGCCAGACTCCAACATTCTCCCTTTCACACTGGCCACTTTGATGACATCTCGGACAATTTCGATTTTCAGCGGCGCTTCCTGACCCTCACGCATGATCGTCAGCAAAATTTTCGAACCTGGCTCACCCCGCATCAACTTCACCGCATCATTCAGCGCGACATTTTTAATAGGCGTATCGTCAATACGAAGAATGACATCACCAGACATCACCCCTGCACGCTTGGCCGGCGTATCATCAATCGGCGCAATGATTTTTACATAACCATCTACCATACCAACTTCAATTCCTAAGCCCCCAAACTCCCCTGTTGTACTCTCTTTCAAGTCTTTGTAGGCGTCGGGCTCAAGGTAGGTTGAGTGCGGATCCAAACCCGTCAACATCCCTTTGATGGCATTACTCAGTAACTCAGTATCTTCAGTACCCTCAACGTAATCGGACTTTATTTTTCCAAACACCTCGGAAAACGTCCTTAACTCCTCCAGTGGTAATGGTGATGATGTGCTTGCAGCCCTTTCAGCATAGACACTTTGCCCTATCGCTAGAGACACGCCCATCACCACACCAACACTTAGTACTAGGGCATTACGCATGAAAAATGACATTTAATGGCTCCATCCAATTCATTAAAAATACTGAATTTTAAAAAAGAATCAGCATACTGTTTTGTAGTGCTTATACACAAGCACAAACATAAGCTGACGATCAACGACACCAATGAGCGGGATTTAGAGGCTTACCTTTATGGCGTAGCTCAAAATACAAACCATACTCTCGATTGCCACCACTCGAACCCAGCCCGGCCACAACCTCACGAGCAACAACGCCATCACCCTTGTTCTTATATAGAGTCTGATTATTGCTATAAATACTCATATAACTATGACCATGATCAACGATCAATGTCAGACCGTAACCACGCAACCAATCTGCAAAAACCACTCGCCCTGGCGCTATCGCATGAATGTCTTGACCTTCTCGTCCAGCCAAATAAACCCCTTGCCACTTGAGAGCACTTTGACTGCGCCGAGCCCCAAAACGATGACGCATGTCTCCCTTAATCGGCCACTTAAGCTTAGTTTTTAGTTGGCCCAAATTCTTGCCTTCAAAAAGATTATTATCTGCTTGGCGCTGGAGCTGCTGCACTAATTTAGACAGCTGCTTAGCATCAGCCACCAACTGCTCAAGCTTATGTTCTTTGCTATTGATTTGAGCATCCAGCTCTTTAAGAGCCGCTTCCCGCTTCGCTTTACCCTTTAACAATGCCGCTTGCTGCTGTTCTTGCTCTACAGCTAAAACCTCGAGTTTACGAGCCTCCTCTTCCAACTGGCGCTCTGTGTCATGCAATTTTAATAACGTCGATTCCGTCTCATTCTTAACCGCTAATTGAGCTTGTGTAACATAGCGATAATAAGTCAACGTTCGACCCGCCTTAGCAGGATCTTCTTGGTTAAGTAATATTTTGAGCGCAGGCTGATGGCCCGCGCTGTAACCCGCTTGCGTATGCTTAGCTAACTGCTCTTTCAGATCATTTAATTGATAACCCAGGTCTCGCACGGTATTTCGCACTAACTGGTGTTGCTTGGTTTGCTTCTTAAAGCGCCGCCGAGTATCTCGCAGAACACGACTTAACTGTGCCACATTCTTTTCCGTACGCTTTAAATCAGCATAGAATTGCGAGTGTTGGGATTTATCGACTTTTAGCGTTTGTTGTAAGGCTTTAATTTCGGTCGTTAGCTGACGCAACTGTTGCTCTTGTGAAGAATCTGCCAAGCAAGGTGCTACAGCAAAAACACTCAGCAAACAAACAGCAAGATAGGGTAATGACCTTAATCGAAGGGGAAAGCTCACTTACTCGCCTGACAAATAGCTAAAACCGTAACCAAGCGAGTAAGTTTAGGCATTTACTTATCGTCTTTCAAAACCATAAGCGCGCGGCCAGTCATCTCATTCGGAGCATTTAAACCCATTAGATGCAGCATTGTTGGGGCCACATCAGCCAAACTACCGCGAAAAGATGCGGCCTCAGCTGGGCGGCCAACATAGATAAAAGGAACTAAATTGCAGGTATGAGCCGTGTGCGCTTGGCCAGTCTCAGCGTTAGTCATCTGCTCTGCATTACCATGATCAGCGGTAATTAATACCTCACCACCTACGGCTCGAATAGCATCAACAACCGCTCCTAGATTTTCATCTAAAGCTTCGATGGCTTTAACGGCGGCATCAAAATTTCCGGTATGACCGACCATATCAGGGTTGGCGAAATTACAAATAATCGCATCATATTTATCCTCCCCAACAGCAGCAATCAACTTACTCGACACTTCCGCAGCGCTCATTTCTGGCTGCAGATCATAAGTAGCCACATTGGGTGAAGAGACTAGGATTCTATCCTCACCCGAATAAGGCTCTTCTTCCCCACCATTAAAGAAAAATGTCACATGCGCATACTTTTCTGTTTCTGCGATACGCAACTGACGCAAACCTGCCTTAGAAATATATTCACCAAAACAATTACTTATACGCTCGGAAGGGAAAGCAACAGGTACTGTGAACTCTTTTTGATACTCAGTAAGACAAACAAAACTGCCCAACTTAGGCCTAAGCTCGCGCTCAAAACCATCAAAATCATCCTGAATAAACGGCCGAGCAATCTGGCGCGCACGATCAGAACGATAGTTCATAAATAAGATCACATCACCATCTTCAACCTGCACAGGTTTCTCACCCTCAGGCACGATAGTTGTAGCCTTAACGAACTCGTCGGTTTCTTCACGACCATAAGCCAAATCCAAGCCCGCTTGTGCTGTCGTCACTGAATAGTCAGCCTTACCCTGAGTAATCGCATCATAGGCGGCCTTAACTCTAGGCCAGCGGTGGTCCCGATCCATCGCGTAGTAGCGACCCACAATAGATGCGATACGACCTTTGCCTAATTCAGAAAATACCGATTCCATCGCGCTAAGAGAGGAGCTTGCACTTTTCGGCGCAGTATCTCGTCCATCCAAAAACGCATGCAAATATAATTTATCCGCGCCCCGCTCAGCAGCTAGTTTTGCTGCTGCCTGAATATGTTCCTCATGACTATGGACCCCGCCAGGAGAAAGCAATCCGATAATATGCACTGCCTTATCCGTCGCAACAGCCTTATCAACCGCATCAGTTAACGTCGCGTTCGAGAAAAATGAACCCGTCTTTATCGAGCGACTAATTCGTGTAAATTCTTGATAAATCACTCGACCCGCACCGAGGTTTAAATGGCCCACTTCAGAATTACCCATCTGCTCTGCTGGCAAACCAACCTCTGCACCGGAGCAGCTTAATAGCGAATGAGGATTATTAGCCCACAACTTATCCCAATTAGGCGTATTGGCATGATAGATGGCATTCGAATCAGGGCTATCACTCTGACCCCAGCCATCCAAAATAATAAGTGTCATAGGCTTTGCAATTGAGGGCATAATACTTTTCACACATCTAATATCGTTATAATCGAATCACCGAGTCCCTACCTAGGTTCAGACAGGTGACGTATACAAATTTGAGTTTAGCACGAACTACTATTGCAGAACGGACGCTCACATCCAAACTATACTACTCATTAGTGTTCATTATTGTATAATGAAACGAGTAGAACTAAAAAGCACGGAAGCAAGGCTTTTTTCACACGGACAAACGCCTACAATTGCTGTGGGCATCTGACTAGATTATACATTAGGGTGAGTAATTATGGACGCTTCGGTACTACCGGACAAAGAAGAAGACATCGAGCAAGCAGCTCGTTCACTGAAGGCTATGTCTCACCCCCTACGGCTGAAAATATTGTGTACGCTTGCGGATGATGAGGCGAGTGTTCAAGGTATCGTTGATGCTGTCGGCACATCGCAAAGCAATATCTCCCAACACCTTGCCATTCTTCGCGACAAAGGAATATTGACCGCACGCAAAGACGCAAATCGTGTATATTATCGCGTCGGTGATCCACGTACTCTGCGATTAATTTGCATGATGCGGGAAGTTTTTTGCACAAACTAAGCTCAAACTACCTTTTCGATTGAATAAGGGGTCTTGCAGCAGTTGATGGAGCAAGTCCATGGGACAATATTTCGAATTTATTGGCAATCATCCCTTTTTGTTTGCGGCATTGGTAGCTATTCTGACCATGCTCGTTATGAACGAATTTAAGCGTAAATTACTAGGATATAAAGACGTCTCTCCTAATGATGCAGTGCGCTTAATCAATCAAGAAGATGCCATTGTGCTCGATGTGCGCGAAGATTCCGAGTATCGCGAAGGCCATGTGATCAACTCTATCCATATTCCTTTGGGTTTGCTGGATGGTCGAGTTGATGAGTTAGGTGAGGATCGCGACAAAGCATTAATGGTTTATTGTCGCAGTGGCACTCGTGCTGCAAAAGCCGCCTCGCTATTGCAAAAGCAGGGATTTAAATCGGTTTATAAAATGAATGGCGGAATGATGGCGTGGATTGATGCAGGCTTACCTGCAAGTCGTGGCAAGAAAAAATAAAGAACCCTCTTAGCCTCACTAAATTCACGTCATACAAATCAAACAATAATATTTAAGGTAAAGAATTCAATGAGCGAGAATCAAGACCAAAGTAAATTCGCAATTCAAAAAATTTACACCAAAGATATTTCTTTTGAAACACCAAATTCACCAGCGATCTTCAGCGAAACCGAATGGAAGCCAGACATGAATGTCCAGCTAAACAGTCGCGCCGCACAGATCAATGAAGGCATGCATGAAGTTGTACTAACCGTCACCGTCACCGCAAAACAAGGTGATGCAACAGCCTTTTTAGTTGAAGTTCAGCAAGCAGGCATTTTCCAAGCTGAAGGCATTGAAGGCCCTCAGTTCAATCATCTGCTGGGTAGTTTCTGCCCCAATATTTTGTTCCCTTATGCGCGTGAAGCTATTTCGGATTTAGTCGCTCGCGGCGGCTTTCCTCAACTGCTATTAGCGCCCGTTAACTTTGATGCGCTATACAATCAGCACATGCAACAGCAGCAAGCTGGCGCAGAAGCAACGCCTGAAACAACTCACTAAATTTTCATCAACGAGTTAAGTTTATGAGCAAAGCAGTCCCTCACTCAGCCACTGCCGTAATCGGTGCAGGCTCTTGGGGGACTGCTTTAGCCTGCGTCCTCTCACGCAACGGGGTTGCCACAACCTTATGGGGACGTAACGCTGAACAGGTTGCGCGCATGCAAAATATGCGCTGCAACACTCAGTACCTACCCAACATAGCGTTTCCTGACGCACTTAAACTCAACTCGAACCTAGAAGAAACTGTTAGTAATAACCGAGATATTCTCATCGCGGTGCCGAGCCACGCATTTCGCCAAACGCTGGCACAAATTGCGCCCTACCTAGATGATCATGCTCGACTGATATGGGCCACTAAAGGCTTTGAATCAGAGACAGGCAAACTACTGCATGTCGTTGTCGAAGAGGTATTAGGCAAGCAGTATCCCGCTGCGATGGTATCCGGTCCGACCTTTGCTGCAGAAGCGGCAAGGGGCATGCCAACAGCGATCACACTTGCATCAACCGATCAAAACGTCGCCAACGATATTGCCAAACAATTCCACAATGATAACTTTCGCGTTTATACCTCGAATGACATTACCGGCGTTGAAGTCGGCGGTTCAGTCAAAAATGTCTTAGCCATTGCCGCAGGCATTAGCGACGCACTCGGCTTTGGTGCCAATGCCCGTGCTGCACTTATTACTCGCGGCCTGACCGAAGTCATGCGCTTAGGCGTTGCACTGGGGGGGCAACGAGAAACCATCATGGGCCTCTCTGGCCTGGGCGATCTCATCCTCACCTGTACCGATGATCAATCACGCAATCGTCGCTTTGGCTTAGCCTTGGGCAGAGGTGATAGTGTCGACACTGCCATGGGCGGCATACATCAAGTCGTGGAGGGTGCCTTTGCCGCAGAAGAAGTGGTACAGCTCGCGACTTCTCTTGGTATCGAAATGCCCATTAGCGAACAAGTTCATCGCGTCATCAGCGGTCAATGCACCCCCAAACAAGCGGTTAGCGAGTTACTTCACCGCGAGCAAAAACCCGAACTCGCATAAACAATAATTCACGCTCAAAATCAGTAGCATATTTGCTTGAATGGTTTATCTCAGCCTCAGTCCGTCATACAATCATAGTTAATGAAAGCGATGATATTGGCTGCAGGGCGTGGCGAACGCATGCGCCCGCTCACAGACACTACCCCTAAACCTTTGCTCAAGGTTAATGACCTGTGTCTTATTGAATACCACATCCACAATTTGGTTGGCGCAGGGATAACCGAGCTTGTCATCAATCACGCTTACCTTGGCCAACAAATCGAAGAAAAGCTAGGCAACGGTCAGGCCTACGGCGCGCGCATCGCTTATTCTGCTGAAACCCAAGCACTAGAAACCGGCGGCGGTGTTTTCCAAGCACTCGACATTCTTGGTGAAGAGCCCTTCATCCTGGTGAATGGCGATATTTGGTGCGATTACCACTTTGATACACTCAAGCTCTCACCCCAAAACTTGGCCCACTTGGTGCTGGTATCAAATCCCATACAGCATCCACAGGGGGATTTTGCCTTAGTAGATAATAAGGTGCTCAACCAAGGTGAAGACAAGCTAACATTTAGCGGTATCAGCGTATTATCGCCACATTTATTCAAGCATTGCCAAGCAGGGTGCTTCCCGCTGGCCCCTTTGCTACGCCAAGCAATAAATGAAGGTAAGGTTAGCGGCGAACATTACTTTGGCGCTTGGGTTGATGTCGGTACACCCGAACGACTCGCGCAGCTAGATCAGGATTTAATAGCCCATCCAACAAAAATAAAAGGCTAATTTTATGGGGCAAGAAATCGCATCCAGTCATTTCAATCCAGCTGATTTTATTGAATTCCAGCACCGGCTCGAACAAGAGATGGCGTTGCTGCGCAACTATTTTTGTCAATCGCGCTTCGGCGGCCAAGGCAATGTTGCCGGCTTTGAACTTGAAGCCTGGCTGGTAGACCCCCTCGGCCAACCCCAACCTAAGAATATTGAATTTCTAACTCGACTTAACAACCCCGACGTGGTTTCCGAATTATCCCGTTTCAATATCGAACTCAACACCGAACCTCGTCAGCTCCAAGCCAATATTCTCAGCGACATGGAGACTGATCTAAGCCGAACTTGGCGGCAATGCAATCAAACCGCCAACGAATTCGATTGTTCCCTGATGATGATCGGCACACTGCCCACCATTAAAGACAGCCAACTCACGCTCGCCAATATGTCACCCACTGAGCGTTACCGCGCACTCAATGAACAAGTGCTGCGCTTGCGCGGCGGCCAAGCCCTAAGGCTCGATATCAATGGCCACGACCATGTTCACATGAGCCACGGCGACGTCATGTTTGAATCAGCGGCCACCTCGTTCCAAGTCCATCTGCAAACGCCGTTTGAATTCGCCGCTCGCTACTACAACGCAGCCCATATTGTCTCGGCACCGATCGTGGCTGTGAGTGCTAATTCGCCTTATTTATTTGGTCGAGACCTGTGGGATGAGACTCGTATTCCATTATTTGAACAAGCGGTTGATTTGGCTGGCTCTAGCCGAGATGAATGCGGGGGGCATGGTCGAGTCACTTTTGGTGCGGCCTACGTCAAAGAATCACTGTTAGAATGTTTTGAGCGTAACCAACGCTGCTATCCGGTGCTATTACCCACCTTGCTCGATGAACCTCTAGAAGCCTTAGCTCATATCCGACTGCATAACGGCACGGTTTGGCGCTGGAATAGGCCTTTAATTGGATTTAGCGCTAATGGCGAGCCTCGAATCCGCCTCGAGCACCGCGTTATTCCAGCAGGTCCAACCATTCTCGACACCATTGCCAATGCGGCTTTGTTTTTTGGCATCGTCGAGATGCTGGCCCAGCAGGATCAAGCCCCAGAGTCACTGCTTGATTTTGAGCAAGCCCGAAGCAATTTTTATCAGGCCGCTCAGCATGGACTTAGGGCACATATTCAATGGCTGGATGGCAAAACTTATCCAATCCAAACCCTGTTACAGCAACAATTATTACCGCTAGCCCATCAAGGCTTGGCGCGCCTTCAAATCAACCCAGAGGATCGCCAACGATTTCTTAATGTCATCGAGGCAAGACTCAGCAGCGGCCAAAATGGGACAAACTGGCAGCGCGCCTACATCGCCAAACACGGCCACGACTTTGCAGCGCTAACCCGCGCTTATCGCGCTCGACAAGAATCAGGCGAACCTGTACATCAATGGACTTTGTAATCGAACGACTATGCTAACTATTATTGAAGAATTACCCGACGGTTTCTTAGAGGTAGAAGCTCAACGATTGGATGAGTTGCTCAATGGCCCAACCCTTATTCACTTAGCGGGTGAACGCCCTGAGCCACTCTTCATCTCAATCATGCTCCACGGCAATGAAACCACGGGCTTATTGGCAATTCAGGCCTTGCTAAAACGCTACCAAGAACACGACTTACCAAGAGCCTTATCGATTTTTGTCGGCAATGTCTCAGCCGCTGCGCTCAAACAGCGCCGCCTTGATGGCCAGCATGATTACAATCGAATTTGGACCGAGCAAGGCGACGACCAAGAGCACCAAATGAGCACACAGGTCATCGAACAAATGCGCCAGCGCCGTGTCTTCGCCAGTATTGATGTGCACAACAATACCGGGCTCAATCCACACTATGCCTGCATCAATAGCCTAGCCCCGCAATTTACTCGATTGGCTAGCCTATTTGGCCGCACCGTGGTGTATTTCACCAAACCAGATGGGGTGCAATCCAAGGCGTTTTCAGCCCTATGCCCCGCCGTCACGCTCGAATGCGGCCAGCCTGCCAATGCCTACGGTGTTGAGCATGCCAGTCGCTATATCGAAACCTGTTTAAAACTGGAACAGATTAGTGAGGAGCCATTAGAACAGCACAGCATCGATTTATTCCATACCGTTGCCATCGTCAAAATGCCGCAAGACACTCGCTTTGGTTTCAGCAACAACAAGACCGATATTGAACTATTAAGTGAAATTGATCGTTTTAATTTTGTTGAACAACCTGCGGGGACACGATTAGGTATTTTGCATAAAAACAACGCCCGACTAGAGTGCATTAATGAAGCCGGAGAAGAGGTGAACGAGCAATATTTTTCTTATGAAAACAATCACATCGAACTAGCACTACCGGTAATGCCATCAATGCTCACACTGAATGAGCAGGTGATTCGCCAAGATTGTCTTTGCTATCTGATGGAGCGACTAGCAATGCCCCAGCACTAGCTCAATCCGCCACCTTTGCGGCTAACTGGGTTTTAATCGCCGTAATGCGCCGACGTCTTAGCTCCTCGGCCAAGCCTTGGCCTCGAAAGCCAGCTTTGGCCAAGGCACCGGCATCGACACTCAAGGCGGCTTTGGCCGCTTGGCGAAAATAATCGGCTTGGGGATAGGCTTGTTGCTCAAAGCCCGTGCGACCACGACAATCCGCGATACAGGTTAGCAAAAATTGCTCAAAACGCTGCTTGCGCCGAAAAGCGTCTAACTTCTGCAAGGTATCCAATAGAGTGGAGGGTTTTAACTCAAATGCTCGATGACAATGGGTATGGTAGTTAGCAGAGATAACTGCCAAATCACGATAATCTTTCGGTACTTTGCCCCGAGCACAGAGCTGCTTAACCAACTCGGCTGAGCGCTGCTCATGGCCATGATGACGTGGCCACATTTCCTCAGGTGTCGAGCCTTTGCCCAAGTCATGCAACAAGGCGGCAAAGCGAACCTCCGGCGCAGGACTCAACAAGGCCGCCTGCTCCAGCACCATCAAACTGTGAACACCACTATCGATTTCAGGATGATGTTGCTCCGGCTGAGGCACTCCAAACAACGCATCGATCTCAGGATAAAGTCTGGCCAAGGCACCGCACTGGCGTAATGCTTCAAAAAAGGCCGATGGTCGCACTTCGCCCAATGCTCGCTGGGTTTCCGCCCAAACTCGCTCAGGCACCAGCGCATCAACCTCTCCCGCCTCAACCATCTGCTGCATCAGCACCAAGGTTTCTTCGGCAATGGTAAAACCCAACGGTGAAAAACGAGCATAAAATCGCGCTAAACGTAAAATTCGAACGGGATCTTCGGCGAATGCCGGTGAAACATGGCGTAAACACTTTGCCTGTAAATCAGCCAGACCACCATAAGGATCAATCAAATCACCCTCAGCACTGCGGGCAATGGCATTAATAGTTAAATCACGCCGTGATAAATCTTGTTCCAGAGTCACGTCGGCCGCTGCATAAAAAGCAAAGCCGGTATAGCCAGGTGCGGTTTTGCGCTCGGTTCGGGCGAGGGCGTATTCTTCTTTGGTTTTGGCATGAAGAAAAACAGGAAAGTCTTTACCGACTTGTTTGAAACCTTGCTCAAGCATAGCTTGCGGTGTGGTGCCGACCACGACCCAATCACGATCTTTGACTGGCAACCCGAGAAGCTCATCTCGAACTGCCCCGCCGACTTGATAAACTTTCACAGCAGATTGGCTACAGCAGTCTAGAATCTAAACTTCAGGGTCACGCGCGGCCTTACGACGAATTTCGTCGTAACGTCCACGAATATCTTTTCTACCTATATATTTGGGCACAATCATATCGAGTTTCTTCGGCACGATACCAAATTGTTCAGGAAAAGGACCTTTGCAAATAGCCGGTGTTTGTAGGCTCAAAAAATTATCATGAGTAAACACTTTAAACGGCAAGATACCAAGAATACGGCCATGCAAGGCAGACAAACCAGGCCCCATAGGCAACAATATTGTTTTTGCCTTAGTCAATCGGCGCGTGTACTGGGTTAATTCCAACATAGTAAAGGCTTCAGGACCACACAAATCAAAACGCTGCCCAATCGTTGTTTTATCTGTTAATGACTTCATCATCACCGTAACAACATCTTCAACATACACGGGAGCCATACGCGCCTCTGGGCAAAACACTGGCATGACGGGTAAATAACGCATCATTAAATCTAAGCGGGTAAAGAAGTGGTCATCCCAACCAAACATCACAGCAGGGCGAAAACTGGTGACTTGCAAATCATCAGCACCATGTACTAAATCTTCGCCCTCACCTTTGCTACGCAAATAAGCACTGGAGCCATTTTTAGCATCGGCATTCAACGCGCTCATATGCAACAAACGGGTTACGCCTGTCGCACGGCAAGCGTTCACTACTTTTTGCGCCAGCTCAACGTGTAATTTTTTAAAGGTATCTGTCGCCTGCTCGTTTAAAATAGCGGCTAGATTAATGACCGCATCACAACCGCTAAATAAACCCTTCAAAGCCTCTTCATCATTAATATCTACATCAGTGATTTCAACATTCGGTAAAACCATGATGCTGCGCCGACGTTCGCGATTACGCGATGGGATACGGACCACATATCCCGCTTTAGATAATTGGGAAACCAACTGATGTCCAACAAAGCCAGAGCCGCCTAACACACAAATTGTCTTTTGAATCATTAACTTACTAATCCTTCATCAATCATACAGTGATCTATTGGGGGAAATTGTCCCGCTCTAGTGGCACGAGGTCAAGTTTCTGTAGCCGAGGAGTGTACTAAAGAGGCTATACTCTGGGGTAGTTTGATCACATATATATCCCCACTGAGAGGTTTTTGATGTCTTTTTTTTCAATCAATCCAGCCACTGGCGAACGTATTGCTGAATACCCTCGCTGGAGCGAGCAGACCTTATCCGATGCACTCAGCCAAGCTGCTGAGGCCGCCAAACTATGGTCAGCCACAGCGCTTGAGCAACGCTGCACCTTAATGCACAAAGCCGCGGACATTATCGATCAGCGCCAAGCTGAATTGGCGCTGGTAATTACCCAGGAAATGGGCAAACTTCGACGCGAGGCCCTGGCTGAAGTCGCAAAATGCGCCTCAGTCTGTCGCTATTACGCCGACAATGGCCCCGCGTTTTTAGCCGATGAAACCATTGTCAGCGATGCGGGCAAGAGTTTTGTCGCCCATGAACCACTGGGTACAGTGTTGGCGGTCATGCCCTGGAATTTTCCCATGTGGCAGGTCTTTCGTTTTGCCGCACCCGCCTTGGTGGCGGGCAATACTGGCTTACTCAAGCACGCGTCCAACGTCCCGGGTTGCGCTCAGGCGATAGAGAAAATCTTTGTCGATGCAGGCTTCCCAGCCGGTGTTTTTATCTCATTGATGATTCCTGCCGCCCAAGTGGCTGGCGTCATCGAAGATCCGCGAGTCCATGCCGTCACCTTGACCGGTAGTGAACCGGCGGGCCGCCAAGTCGCCGCCTGCGCCGGAGCCAATCTGAAAAAAGCCGTATTAGAATTGGGCGGCTCAGATGCCTTTATCGTCCTCGACGATGCCGATATCGATGCTGCCGTGCAAACCGGCGTCAGCTCGCGTTTTCTTAATACTGGCCAGAGCTGCGTGGCAGCCAAGCGCTTTATTGTTGTTGATGCGATTGCCGAGGAGTTTGTCGCTAAATTTAAAACAGCGGTCGAGGCACTGGTACCTGGCGACCCCAGCAATGCCGATACCAGCTTAGCGCCAATGGCACGACAAGATTTGTGTGAGGAAATTGATCAGCAAGTAAAAACGTCTATCTCACAAGGCGCTGTCGCCCTCACTGGCTGTGCGCCCATCGAGGGCCCAGGTGCATTTTACCAAGCGTCGATTTTGGACCATGTAAAACCCGGCATACTGGCCTATCATGACGAACTGTTTGGCCCCGTCGCCATGATTATTCGTGCCAAAGATGAGAACTATGCCATTCGCATAGCCAATGACTCACCATTTGGCTTAGGCGGTTGTGTGTTCTCTGGTGATAAAGCGCGAGGCGAACAGGTCGCACGACAAATTTATACCGGTGCCGTTTTTGTTAATGGCTTAGTGAAAAGCGATCCTCGCCTACCCTTCGGCGGCGTTAAGAACTCAGGTTATGGCCGAGAACTCGGCCGTCATGGCATGATGGAATTTGTAAACGCCAAAACCATTTGGATTGCTTAGTGATGAAAAAATGGAACATCTCCCTCGCCAGTATCGCTAGCGCTGCATTATGCCTTGGCACTGTAGCCCAAGCCCAAACCAGCTTTCCGATCGAGCCGCGGCCTTTTCATTTCGAATACACCTACGCCGAGATCAGTTACGTCGACATGGATGATGGACTGAACGGTCTGGCCGCCTATGGCTCTTATCGCCTGCAAGATAATCTCAACATTCTCGCAGGCATGATTAGCACTGCCAGTAATAAGAATGATTACGACGTACTGCGACTGAGTCTTGCCTACAACGCCGCCTGGCCGGATGCAGGGTATAACGTCGACTACATGAGTTATGCCGGATTAGAAAGTCGGCGCAGGCAGCATCAACGCAGCAACGGCGCTAGGGTGTCGGAACAAGACATCAGCCTGCGAGTTGGCACCCGGCTGCAACTGGCACTACAACCGCGACTAATCGTCTATACCGACTTGGCCTTCACTTTACTCGACAGCGGCAAACTGGCGCTGAACAACGGCCTGATTTACCACCTAACCGGGCGGCTATCACTACAAGCCAGCTACGAACTCAGTGATCAACACCAATTTAACCTCGGCATCCGCGTTACCCAGCGCTAATAACTTGTCAGCAAGCTATTTTGGGTAAATCACCTCGATCACCCATGGCGTATTCCATCAGCAAGTTTTTAAGCGGTGGTGTGTGATTAGTGAGGTTCAAACCAAAATTGCGCGCCCATTGCACGGGAGCCGCTTGGTTACCAAAGGTTTTCTTAAAACTATCCATTGATAGCATCATCGCCACATTCTGACCCTTGCGCCAACGCTCGTATTTGCGCAAGGTTGTCAGTTGGCCAATGTCTCGACGACTAGCCTGTGCATTCAACAAGGTTTCTGCCAGTGCTGCCGCATCAA
>Ga0316204_10004081_pt1 | contig 27205 bp, 21 predicted proteins | sample 6monrhotite_MG_2_FD_205661 | JGI IMG/M metagenome (GOLD analysis project Ga0316204, IMG submission 205661) | Microbial mat bacterial communities from mineral coupon in-situ incubated in ocean water Damariscotta River, Maine, United States -... | ecosystem: Environmental > Aquatic > Marine >...
GGAGCTTTACTAGACTCCCCGTCATTTTTGACGGGGAGTTTTTATTTCCAATCTTCGGAAAGGCCTATTTTTACTAAGGATTAGGGAGATCAATTCATCAAGAAAAGCGGTTCGATAAATTTTTCCGGTAAAAATGAGTTTTTCAGGAAACATCGAACCGGTAATCTTTTTTTTTTCATGTCCGAATCTCCATTTTTATAAAATTGGTCAGCGCTGTGAAGAAAGGATATATCTAGGCTGAGGTACTCTTCAATGTCCTTTTTATGCTTTTAATCCCCTTCATTTCAACTTTAAGGTCAGCGACCCGACTCCCTATATCGGATGAAGAAAAGGAATAACATAGAAAAGAGAATAGTAATTAGTTGAGAAGTGCTGAGAACACTGGGCTAACGGAATGCTAGACTTTCCATACCCGGTCATTCGAAATTTCGAATGGGCTGAGAAGATAGAAAAGTGTTATTAAAATTGACATATAGAAGTCAAAAAAGTAATTTTATAATTCGATTGAATTAGTTTTTACTAGTTAAAAAACAACCAAGGTTTAGTTATCTTGGTTGTTTTAAAAAAGTTCATTGAAATAATGGTATGAATGGGTAATGGTTCAGATTAGTGGATGGAGCAAGGCTCCCTATATCAGATGAGAACGACTAATTACATATCGAACAATAAAAGCAGAGGAAGTACAGTAAATATAGGGCCTCAAGAAGATAATAGTTTCGATACCAACGTATTCGAAATTTCGAAGTAAAAACTCAAGTTTTCTTTGGTTCACTAGAAAAAAAATTGAAAATAAAACTAGTTGATAATGAGAGCATAGAAAAAGGTTAAAAGCTCTCAAAAATCAAGGGTAGTAACTATCCATTATTTGACTCGCAACGAAAATTTCAAACGATGAAAATTGAAACCGCTAACTTCTGCCTAATTAGAAAAAGAGTTTTATAGGAAAATTAACTTATGCGGCATAGGCTTTAAAAATTTGCCCAAGTTTTTGCTACAAGCGCAATATCCTGAACTGACATTATTTAGAACAATCATTATTATAATAATTTACAATACCTGGAATATCGAAACGTTCAAACTCCCAATTTTCAATTTTATTAATTAAAGAAGTGCAATCTCCAAAATATTCTTTTGCTATTTTTAAGAACTTCTTTGAATAGCTGTTTCCGAATCTAAGATATGTAACATCAGATTGTTGTTTTTTACTTAAATAATAATGTATTTCAGATTCTTTTGCATCAACAGAAATTGATGAGTTTGTTCCTGCGATTCCCCTCCCCATATTCCTTCTTTTAATAAGTTCTCTGTACAAAACAACATCGCCTGCGATATAAACTTGGAGAGGTTTTATCTCATTTGATTTATTTTTCACTCTTTTGTATATATACGTCTGATAATCGATTGTCAATGACTTTATGTTTTCACTTTTATACTTACTTTTTTCTTTACTGTTTTCACTTTTTTTAAATTTTATATCTAAATTATTCTTACGAACTATGTAACCATTTAATGTATCTCCATTAGTAAAAGTCACAGTCCCATACCTATAATTTGATATAAAGGGAGAATTTTGTGAAACAGATTCGCTAACGGTAAAAAATATAAAAAATAGAATTAAATATTTTTTCATTTTTGCTTTAAATTATTTCAAACAATATAAGCTCAGTCTAAAGATATAGAATGATTTTATATAGTAGCAATGTGTACGTCTTTATTGTAAAACATTATTGTCTTACATACTTTAGTGTTGTAGTCCCAGCTTGGTTACTTCCTTCTGCACTAAATTGCGAATTATCAATTGTTAGCATAAGGGTCGTAGTAGTTAACTCCAAAATATCAGTTGTTAAATCAAATGCACCTTCTTCATTTGGGTCAACATCATAAGAGCGAGTAACCAAATTGTTATTGACAATTGACCATTTCCCAACATGGAATCCTTCTCCACTATCTCCATGGACTTTCCCAAAGAAGTTACTAGTATTGCTATTGCCATTTTGGACTATAGTCTCTTGAACAGAATATCTGAAAGAACCACTAACTGAAATCTCCTTAGATAGATTTTTAAATTCTATAGTATAACCAAACTCCACTCCTTCTTCAATTCTAGTTAGTTCTGGAGCATTTATTGTATAAGTGCTCGAATATTCAGAAAGCGACCACTCTCCAATAATTAAATCGGAATAGTTTTCAGTTGTTAATATTTCTTCGTCATCAGATTTGCATCCTGTTATTACCAGAAGCGCTAAAAGGTAAATTGGAATAATTTTATTCATATTTAAATTTATGTGATTCTAAAAAATGGTTTCACAATTGTATCCAAACGCTATCTTTTCTCTTGAATTATCTTGGAATCGAATGGGAATATGGAGGTGACGTTTATAAATTTGATTTTGTTCATCTTTTTTCTTTTTGTTGCAAGTCCAAAATTAATACTGTTTTCATTTTTAAATTAAGCAGTGCTCCCTCATACAGTTTACGTATTTTACTTTTCTTACACTTTTTTTTCAAAATATACAGAGTGTTATAATTCTTCTTTCTAAGATTCACTGGGTACAGGGTTTTGGCCACTTACGATCATAAAATTGGGGTATAAATTGAAGACAAACAATAGTGAATGAGTAAGTGTCGGCAAGTAATGTGAGAACGTTGGTGATTTCGACAGGAACGCCTATTTAGGCTTTAGATATCAATGAAATAAGACGATGTTACTATCACCGCTATAACTAAGTTCTTGGGAGATTGCCGCTTTTGATATCTTAGGTTACCGAAGCATTTCGTTATTTCTTTTCTACATTTGGACATAATTAAATGCCTTTATTAAGTCTTTACTTTGGTGCTTTAGACTAACGGCACTGGAACGATAAGAAAAGTAAAGTGAATACTACCAAAGATATACCGCTGATATTATTTTTATCTTAAATTACAATTATGTTATTGCGTAAACCTCTGTTTTTTGGCTCATTTCTTTTTTTATTACTCATAAGTTGTGGTGATAAATCTACGAGAAAGAACGCAGCAATTAAAGTGATAGAATTGCATAAAAAAGCTATGGATACCTACCTTACAAATTTGGACTCCAATTATATTTATCTTAAGCAAGCCCAGGATATTGCAAAGGCGACTTCGATCTCAGATTCGTTAAAGGCGGAGAATGACTATTTTATGGGATGGCACTTTCATCATGCAAACAAAAGGGATAGCGCGGTGGTGTACCTGCATCGTGCCACAGAATATGTGAAAGATAGTATAAAAACGGAAAGGGAAATTCAATATTTCTATAGGACATGGGAAGCCTATCAATATTTGGGAAGATATGGCGATTGTTTTGCACTTACCCGTAGATATATGTCGATGATTGATAAAGAAAAAAACCATGAAGCTCGGGCTTGGGGTTATTTTTTTAACCAGGTGAATTATCAACTTGTCAAAGATTATGACAAATCAATGGAGTATAGCCAACGGTATCTAGAGGCAATAATGCAAATTCAAGATACTCTTTGGTTAACGGTTGCCCAAATGGGACATTCCCAGCTTATTTATAGTGGCTCGGGAGACTTGGATGGAGCCATTAAAATAATGGACGAACTTATCCCAAAAGAAAAATATCTTACAAATGACATCAACAGTCAGATTTTTAACCAATACGGGATTTTCATGTATTACAAGGAAGACTATCAGGTTGCTTTGCAGTACTATTTAAAAGCTATTGAATTCACCAAGAAAACAACCGACATTTCTGTAAAGAAAACCACTCTGGGCAATATATATGCAAATGTTGGTGAAGTTTATATTGACCTTGGTGAATACGAAAAATCTGAAATATATCTGGATTCAGTTTATTTTCTAGGATTTAATAACCTCCAGGATGAAGTCCAGAGAAATACATTAAATTATAAATTACGTTTGGCGTATAACACTAAGAATGATTATAGGGAGGTTAGCCGTTTTGTAGACACTATTTTCGCCAACCGTGATAAAGCGTATAAAGAAAAATTTAGCAAGGACCTGATCGATTTACAAAAGGCCAATGAAAAAGAGAAAACCTTCCTTAAAGAGAAACAGAAAAGTGAAAACAAGCAAACGCTTCTTATCTTCATCTCAACCATAATGGCCCTATTGGTTGTGATTGTTGGACTATTATATAGACAGCGGAGCTATGAATACGAGAAAGGAAAACTAAAAACGGAGCAGCGTTTGCTCCGGTCTCAGATGAATCCACATTTTACTTTTAATACTCTAACAGCGATCCAGAACCTTATAGAGATGAACTCTAAAATGGCTTCTGAATACTTAGTAAAATTTTCAAACCATTTGCGGCTAGTCTTCGAAAACTCAACGGAAGACTTTGTACTGATAGACAAAGAGCTAGACGCTCTTGGGCAATATTTGGAGCTTCAGATGTTGAGGTACAGTACTAGGTTCGAGTATAGGATAGAGCAAGAGGGGTTTCCGGAAACAACACGAGTGTATATTCCACCTATGTTACTACAGCCATTGGTGGAGAATTGCGTCGAACATGGGTTCAAGGGAATAAAGTACGCCGGCAGGATTTCAATCAAACTTTCCTTAGTTGAGAATTCTGTTTTCTGTGAGATAGAGGATAATGGGCGTGGCATCTCAGCAGGTAAAGCCCTGTACAAACGGTCTACGTCCACGGAGCTAATTTCGTCTTTTCTAAATAAAACGACATCCTCTAGTCTCAGTGTTATAAACAAGGCTGATGCAAACCCAAACGAGACAGGGGTCACGGTAAAATTTATAATTCCATCTAAAAAACAAGAATATGATCAAAGCGGTATTGATAGAGGATGAATTGCACATAAGAGAGCTTATAAAAAGGAAGTTGGCGCATCATTTCGATGATGAAATTACGGTAGTTGGTGAGGCAGGAGATGTCCAATCTGCCCTTTCACTAATTTCTAAAGTTGAACCAAGGCTGGTATTTCTTGACATCCAACTCTTGGACGGTTCGGGTTTTGATGTTGTTGAAAAAAGTACCTTTAAAAATTTTAGTGTCATCTTTATTACTGCCTATGATAATCAGGCCATAAAGGCGGTAAAAATGGGTGCACTGGACTACATCCTTAAGCCTATCAATAATGACGAATTTATAGGATCGGTTAGCAAAGCTATTATTAATATCGGAAAAAAGGAGTACTGGAAACAAGTAGTCCTGTCAATTGAGAATACGCCAGCTATAGTGCCAGAAAAAAAACGAGTGACGTTAAAGACAAGTGATCTCGTTTACACTATAGAGCAGGACGATATCCTATATTGTAAGGCAGATAACAACTATGTTACTATTTATTTGCTCAAACAAAAGGCCATAGTAATTTCCAAGACCATCAAAAAATTGGAAGGTATGCTTTTCGAAGAGGATTTCATCCGGTGCCACAAATCCTACCTTGTCAATAAAAAACATGCTCAAAAATATAGTAAAAAAGGATTCTTGATTTTAAGAAACGACATCAAAGTTCCCGTGTCTAGTAGACGTAAGGAATATGTGATGAAAGAGATTTTCTATGTATAGTAAAATTAGATAATGGGCCAGGTGTTGCGTTGGTGGCCCCCTCTATCAGATGAAAGAAAGGAATAACATAGAGATGAAGAAGTGGAAACAGATGAGAAGTATTGAAAACAGACTAAAACACCTATGGTTCGAGCCCAGTAGGGGTTATGATTTTCAATTAACTCTTTGACAATGAGAGAAATGTAGTTCGACAATTTTTTCCAGTAAAAACAGTTTTTTAAGGAAACATCGAACGAGTAACCTATTTATTGATGCATGTGAGTATTACTAATGTGAGGACAAATTTTGTATGCTATTGTTTGGAAAATCGCACTGTCGAAGCGTGAGTTCCAAAACCACATCCCCCATCAAATCCTAAATAACCTTCTACTAGACTAAGTTCAAAGACACCATCATCCATAGGATCAATTATCGCATTTTCTAGCCTAGGGCCTAATAGAATAGTAGGATCCACATTCGTGCACTTACCGCGATAACTTGAAAATTGATTTTTTTGAAAAACACTCTCATCACCTGCAATGGTAAACTTGAAATTCCTGGGTTGCTCGCCACCTCTATGACCTATAGAATAAAGCGCTTTGAATGTTCTGACATTGTATGAATGACTCTTTTCAATTACAAAGGTTGTAACTCCTTCTTCAATATGACTGATAAATGGAATTCCAAAAAAACCATCCTCTACCGAACTTAGAACGTAAATGCCTGTAAACAGATCGGGAGGCATGGGTTTAACCACGTTAATGGTATAGCAATATGGGGAACTATAAAAAGTATCAAAAGCAATAATATCTGAAATGGCATTTCCGGTGGTAAAGGAACGCCCATCGGTTAGTTGCAAATTTAAACGGAGTAAGAACTGATCTTTTTCTAAAACCGATGTGTAGTTTACTCCAACGGCGTCTAAAAGCTCAGAGAAAGAATAATTTAGTGAACTACGAGGATACCTTTCTGGAGAAGGCCCCTGAGTGAATGTATCGGCCTCCATGCGATCCAATAACGTTTCACTAGAAGAGAAATCACCATTTCCTGGTGTGCGATCTACAAAGCTAACATAAACCTCTAAGGTCTCAAGGAGGGCGCCGTTTAATTTGTCCTGCTCTTCTATAGCAATTTGTATACGACTAGTGATATCGTCAATATCAAACTCGGCCATGGTAAGGTCAAGGGTTCGGATAATAGCACCGAACTCAAGATTTTCTTGTACCACCTCGATGGTTTTTTCATCATCATTACAACTTAGAATAAAAAACACAAGTACAAAATATAGTAATGATCTTTTCATAACAATTTGGATTAGTTAATTTAAAACTAGCTAATTATGGTGTTGCCGGTGATAAAACCGATAAAGATTTACAGTGTTGATTTTCATCCGAAGAAAGGACACTCGGTTTTATAGATAGTTTGAGAAAGGAAATAACATCCATATTTATATCATTTTATTCAGTGGCTAGTTAGAAACCTAATCATTAACTATCTTAGTATCAGTATTAACAGGTGCCCAAAACCAATTTTGGTTATTTAGGATATGATTCGTAAAAATAAACGTACCATGAAAAAGCCTTTACTTATTATATGGGCTCTCATTGTAAGTCTTTCAAGTCAGGCTCAGGAATCTGAACTTTTTAGAACTTGGTATTTGACTGAAGTGATTGTTGACAATACATCATACTTGCCTTCAGACTATGAGTTTTATCCAACGGTAAGGTTTGAAGAAAATGGCAATCCGCATGGACTCCAAATTGATGTGCCCACCACGCTTAATGCCTCGAGTGTTTCGCCTGTTAATGACTTTGCTGTGGACCCAAGTTCTTTTATCCTAGCACAAGATTGGGTCACTTTGCCCACAGAACTTTGTAACGAAGACCCAACCACAGGAGGCCCTTGTACTTTTATTCATGATAAACACGAAGAGGTTTATTATAAGCCACCGTCTTCGCCTATTTTAATGTCATACCTGTTTACTTCAGAAGGTAATGGGCTTTACACTCTCGAAATAACCAATTCCACTACTCAGGATAGCGCATTTTACAGTAGTGAATTGTTAACTCTCAATGAGTTTATGGAAAGTAGTGTTTCTATTTCTCCTAACCCTGTAAAAAACAACTTAGTGATAAGAAACAGCAACGCCGTGGAAATAAGAAATTTGACGGTCTAAAATGTCCATGGTCAAAAGATAGTAGAGTACGTCAATCCCACATTAACACTTGATGTTTCGGAATTTAGTTCGGGACTTTATTTTTTGAATATTACTACTGAGAATGGAAGCATCACCAAAAAATTTATCAAAGAGTAAAACTTCGCGATCTACCTTTTATTTTTAGTAGGGTCTTTTAGGTCGACTCCCTATATCAGATGAAAGGAAGGAACTACCGTTTAACCAATATTGAGGTTAATAGAAGCTGTAAAATCATTTTATACTAGATATGGTTCGAGCCTAAGAATCCATAAAATAATATGTACATTTAGTTTTTATTTGTGCCATAATTATACCTCCATGTCGCCATTTGAAATACGTGAAAAGATTGATCTAATCCGCAAAAGCAAATTCTCATTTCGGATAAAGTTTTCACTTTTCATTTTTTTATTTTCCATACTAATGGCCTCCCTAATCTATTGGAAAGAAGCTTCACTGCGGAATGAAATTTATTTTTTTGAAGTAGTTTTTTGGCAATTAATGATTTGGGTGCCATGGGTACTATTTGTTCCTATTCTGAGAAAGACTATTTTGAAGATCAATGCTCGAACTGGAATCGCAAAGAATATGTTTCTTTTAATTTATTTTTTGGTTCCAGTGGTGGTACATTGGTCTTGGTTTGTAGCCTATAGTAGCTATTTCAGTCCTTATCTTGCAGCCCCATCGTCACGATTTGGTGTTTTTTCCTATTTCTTTATTTTCTGGGGGTTAATTGATTTGATTCTTTTGGTTAGTATTTCTGTTTACTTTGTTCTTTACAAAAAAGATTCGAGTAAGTTGGAAGAAAAACCGACTTCTATTCAGGTTGTAAGGGGAAATAAAAAAGTGCTTTTAAAAAATGATACTATTTACTGGATCTCTGCCAACGGGTATTATATAAACCTACATACCAATCAAGGGCAGTTTCTACTGAGACGCAGGTTGAAAGATATATTTGATACGTTGCCTAAATCCGACTTCGTACAAATACACCGATCTGCTATTGTAAACATACATCACATTACAGAATTACACCAACCTTCTGGAGCTGGAATATCTGTGCAAATGAAGGATGGTAAATCACATTCGGTAAGCAGGGCCCACGTAAAAAACCTTAAAGAAATCTTAAAAGGCATTTCTCACTAAAAAGTTTACTTTCATTCGTTATCAAAAAAATGTTCATTCGCTGCATTCAGCCTATAACAGGCGAATAAATACATTTTTACTTACGACTTTCGAAAAAAAATATTCGAATGAAAATTTACTGCAGCGTCTTATTTTTGATTGTGTCGATTCAATTAATGCAATCTCAGAATAGTGGTATCTATATTCATCAATTAAATGAAGACATAAACTTTGACGGCATCCTCGATGAGCCTCAATGGGAACAAGCTTATAAGGCGACCGAATTTGCCCAAGTTGAGCCCAATCTGGGCGTTGCATCTACCGAAAGCGCCGAGGTGTTTTTAATATACGACGCTCAGTATGTATATATTGGCGCCAATATAACATATGAAGATCCTTCTAGATTATCTGCCAATGTGTTGGAAAGAGACGTTCCTCTTGACCGTGACGATTTCATCGAAATACATCTTGACACCTACAATGATCATACAAATAGTTTGGTTTTTAGCACAAATCCTTTAGGGGCAAGATATGATTATGAAGTAAGCAGGAATGGTGATGATATAAACAACTCATGGAATACTTTTTGGGATGCCAAAACATCCATACAGCCCAATGGGTGGAGTGTAGAAATGAGAATCCCCTTCTCTTCACTAAGGTATAACCCGTCTTCTGAAAACGTTTTTCGTTTTAAAGCGGTTATAAAATACAAATACAAAAATGAATTGGTTGTATCCACCTTAAATGAAACCGAAAGACAACCTGTGATTTTCCAGTATAAAAATTCAGAAGAAATTATACTGCGTGGTTTGCCCTCCCTAAAACCGTTATTCGTAACACCGTATGTCAAAGGAGGTGTTCTCATTGAAAACAGATTAAATACCGATGGATCTCAATATGAGAACACAACAGAAATATTAGAAGAAAAAGGGTTTGCCTCCAACGCAACATTGGATAAAGTATTAAGTAATTTGGGATTGGATATTAAGTACAAGCCAAATCCAAACCAAACATTAGACCTCACATTAAACACAGATTTTGCACAAGCCGAAGCAGATGATAGGGTTATAAATGTTACTCGATTTCCAATTTTTTTAACCGAGAAGAGACTGTTCTTTCTTGAAAATGCAGATTTGTTTAATTCCAATCAATTCAATCATAGATTATTTCATTCAAGACGCATAGGTATCGATAATGGGTTGGCGGTCCCTATTCTTGGAGGTATTCGGTTTGCGGGTAATAGTAACACCTTTCAATATGGTATTTTATCGATGCAAACCAATAAAGTTGAGGCCTCCAATCTTCAATCACAAAATATGAGTGTGGCACGGTTAAAAAAGCAGATTGGTCGCAGGGGATCGTATATAGGGTTTATGGGTACAGGGAGAACTTCAAGTGTTGACTACAACTACCTAACTGCTCTTGATGGAAATATCAGAATTAAAGATAATTTTTTAACCCAGTTCACAGTAGCTTCAACTTTTGATAAAATTTCTGGTAACTGGAAGTATATGTATGGGTTATCAATTAATACGTTTAAATCAAACGGCTTTGGAGTTGAGTATCGATATAGAGATTATTCGGAAGGCTTTACTCCAAAACTTGGTTTTGTTTCAAGACCCAATACCAAACGAATAACATTAAACCATGGTTGGCGAAAAACATATAAAAATCACAGCTTTTTACAACGTCTTTCCATCGGGAATTGGTTAACGCGTTTTTGGATATCATCAAATGACAAACCAGAGTTCTTTCAGACCAATATATATCTATCTGCGGGGTTTAAATCTGGTTTTGGTCTTGGTATGTTTGCACCTATATACCAAACTGACCATTTATTCTCTCCCTGGAACTTTGCTGATAATATTGTTATACCTCAAGGAAATTATAGTATGTGGAAAGTAGAGCCTTTTTTTTCAACAGGTAATGCCTCTCTGTATAAAATCTCAGGAGGTTTTGAAATTGGAGAATTCTATGGAGGTACTCAAACCAGCGTTTCCGGAACCGTTAATTATGATTTTAGCAAAAATTTTCAGACAGAAATTGGAGCCAGACTAAACCGATTTAAGTTTCCTGAAAGTTATGCACTACTTGGAGATAATCGAGTAGATGCCAATGTTTTCTTCTCAAGATTGAAATTTGCTTTTACGCCCAGTTCTTTCTTGAACTGTTTTTTTCAATACGACAGCAGTCAAGAAAAAATAGGATGGAACCTTAGGTTTAGATATACCCCGAATGAGGAAACTAATTTATACATCGTTTATAACCATAATTTGAATAACAACAGAGAAAGAAATTCACCAATATCACCCGTAACAGATAATGCGGGCATTACAATTAAGTTTTCTAAAACATTTTTTTAGTACACAAACAATTCTGAATCTATTTAACAGGATATCAAGCAAAAAGAAAACGACCGAGATATTTTTGCCTCGGTCGTTTTATAGTTTATTGAAATGCGGGTATGAATTCCACCTTAGTAGCGTATAGCCTAAACTCCTAAAGGACCTATCTCTTGATGAGTTTTTTTGAAATTTTACGCTGTTCCAATTCAAAATGAATAAAATAAAGTCCAGGTGAAAGCTCAGACACATCTAAAATAGAACCTTGTACTTTAACATATTTCACCCTTTTACCTGTGGCGTCAATAACTTCAATAGTAGCACCGTCTAATTCAGGCCCAGAAAAACGAATAATACCGCTTGTTGGATTTGGTGAAAATTTAATCTGATCAATCCTATTGTCTTCCTGACCTAAAGTGCAATCCAAGGTAGCTCCACAATCGACGTCGGAGATGTCGGGCGTGTTGTCGATAAACTGAGGTGTATTGTTTGTACCATTAATGCCTTCTCTATCTCCGTGGATTTGGTTTAAGCTACAATCCTGAATATCACAACTTGAATTTGGCACATCCATTTTGTAATACCCTATAAGGTTCGTCTCGATACCACTAAGTTCGGTATTGTAGTTTTCAAATATCTCTGCAGGAGTGCGCTCTTCTGACCAGATTCTAAGCTCATCCATATCTCCTTGAAAGTATTCATCAGGTGATCCACTGCCATCGTAGTTTCCAATATGTGTGGTCGCAGTGGTTTCTAGCGTAGTAATGGATCCAGACACGTTTTCAAAACCAAGGGTTTCGGGAAGGCCGTCAACGTACAATAAAATTTTGTCCGCTCCGTCATAGGTCATAGCTACATGATGCCAAACACCGTCACCTAGCGGAGTAACACCCTCTACAAAACGGGTATTGACTTCCCACTCGGCGGCAACATAAGCGCCAATGTGACCCATTGGAAGTGTTTGAAGCCCCCAACCTCTAAAAATCCCTCCTTCAATGCCAAGCTTGGAAATGACTTGCCTTAACCCATTATCGTTGAGTCTTACCCAAGCCTCAATACTAAAGGCATCTCCTGGTTCGAAGGCAAAATTTTCACCAAGTTCAATATAATCATCGACCCCATCAAAATTAAGGGCTTTGTTCTGGGCAATTGTAACAGATGTAAATAGCAAAATGGCTATTAGGGATGTAATTGTTTTCATAGTTTTAGTTTTTTTAAATGTTTGTATTTCACACAATGTTTGGTCTCAGATGTTTGTCACTCGAACGACACGAACGAGCATTCAAAATCTAACCCGCGATTGCGGCTTTATATACTATAGATCACGAATTGAAGTTTTGTTACCCAGTTTTTCAAGTGAAGAATGAAAAAGTTCAGATCAATAGTTCGAAAATTTATTATACATTGGATATATCAAATTAAAGAAATCATGAAAAACTTTATTTTAAATTTTTCGCTTATTCTTCTTTGTATTGGATGCACTCTTAATGCATATTCTCAAAATAGAGATGGATATTCGAAAAAAAATATTGAAACTGGATCAACTACTTTCAACTACCATGAGTCCAGTGTAAAATCGAAATCTGTGGTGCTTATTTTTCATGATTGGTTTGGAGTCTCCGACCTTAGCTATGAAATAGGTGATTTTCTGTTAGATAAAGGATTTGACGTAATTATTATGGATTTATATAAAGGTAAATCTGCTAAAAATAATCAAGAAGCGGGTGCTTTAATGAATTCTATTGATCAGGAAAACGTCTGGAATTATATTGATGAGGTGGTAGAGGCATCTTCAGAAAAATATGAAAATATTATTCTATGGGGTTTTAGTCTAGGCACCGTGCCGGCTTCAAATACAGCCATAAAGCATAACCAAATTATTGATGGTTTGATACTCTTTTATGGAAATGTTACACAAGATAAAAATGAATTGTCAAAAATCACTTTTCCGGCATTAATGGTAATGGGCGCTAAAGACAATCCTCAAGGAGCGATTAATTTTTTTAATGACGTTAATGCGGCATCCGGGACAGCTAATTTATTTATTTATCCCAATGCGAGACATGCGTTTGCCCAAAAACTCTTTAATGCAGGTGGAAATTATAATGAAAAGGCAAAAAAAGCAAGTCTAAATGTTGTGGCTGATTTTTTGGAAGGAATTGAATAAAGACCCCCTAAAACTTAGGATAAATCTTCTACAATTGCTTTGTATTTTCTTCCAATCGGAATCCTTGTGCCGCAAATATCAATTTCTTCTGCCGTATAGGCTTCGATTTTATCCATAGCAATTATGAATGATCTATGTATTCGTTTGAATGATTTCTGGGGTAAAATAGCTTCCATCTCTTTCGTACTTATCTTAGAAAGAAGTTCTTTTTCTGCAGTAACTACTTTTACATATTCTCGCTGACTCTCCACATATAATATTTCTGAAAAAAGCACTTTGACCTTCTTCTTCTGAATATTTAAAAAGAAATAACCGTTGTCAATGGTTTGTGCACTCGCACGGTTTGAATTAACCTTATTCACCGCTTGAAGGAACCTGTCAAATTCTATAGGTTTCATTAGATAGTCGGTGACATTTAGCGCATAGCCCTCCAGCGCGTACTGGTGGTACGCAGTAGTGATGATGACATCGGGTGTTTGTTTCAGAGTTTTTAAAAACTCCATTCCCTTCAACTTAGGTAAATGAATATCCAAAAAAATAAGATCTACATTGTGCTCTCTCAAATATTCTGAAGCCTGTATTGCATCCTTAAATGATCCTTTCAGCCTTAAAAAGGAAACTTCAGCAATATAATCCCTTAAGACCTTTACAGCTAGCGGTTCATCTTCTACGATAATACAATCAATATTCGACATTGGAGGCTAAATTAATTTCTAAATTCGCTGTAAATACTAAATTCTTTTTTTCAAAATTCAGAAGATATTCAGAATATAACAACTCCAGCTGACGTCTCAAATTGGATATTCCTATGTTCTCATTCATTTCCGCCGCTTCTTCGGACGTATCGATAGAGTTTTTTACTATAAATGTCAAATTTTGATCTTTAACGGATAGGTGAATATTCACAAAAGGAGTGCTTAGTGTTTCAGAAGTACCATGCTTAAATGCATTTTCCACTAGAGGGATTAATAATAAAGGGGGAATGGTCTGCTTCTGGTCTTCAAGAGTATACTCATAATCGACTTGCAGTGTATTATCGTATCTCAACTTTTCCAAGGCTATATAGTCATCTATAATTTTTAATTCCTGGGCTAGGCTAATAAATTTTTCACGAGTTTCGTACAACATATACCGAAGTATCTTAGATAAGCGCATCAACGACTCTGGAGCAAGTTCGGACTTATCTCTGGTCAAAGAATAAATGTTGTTTAAGGTGTTAAAAAGAAAGTGCGGATTGGTTTGAGATTTGAGATAATTCAGTTCTGCTATTTGTTTTTCGATTTGTAACTGCTGTGCTTGAAGTTTTAAGTTTCTATAGTGGTATAGATGAATGCTTACTGCAAAGAAAAAAAGTGTGCCCATGCTATAGGCCATTAATGTGGTCAATTCACCACCCCATAGAGAATAAGGCTTAAGAGGGAAATAGACGCCCAATATATCGCCTAAGCGTTTCCATGCATAATGGCCAAATGAATAAACCATCATGAAAATAAATACAGCAAATAAAGTAAAAAGGACACCTTTCCAACTGAGTTTAAACCTCCTAATCACATATTCCAGAAATATAAAATGAATAACAGACAAAAACAGGAGATGCCAGGTATTGTTGATCACCTGTCTGAAAAAATGATCTGTTGTTCCAGATAGCATACTCACCGTCTGTATCAATAGGAGAATTACCGTTAACCACAGATACAAACGAAGTCTTTCTTTTTTGATATGAATACCTCGCGAATTGCGCATAGTTTACATGCAAAATTAAAACTCATGATTTGATCGCTAATGTTCAAACAATCAAACAACTGCAAAATACGATTTATGTGGGTTATTCTTCAATCTTTCGTTGACTCAAACCTGTTGTTTATAGACCAAGGGTTGACGTGTATTGACCACTGCTATAAACGTTTACGAAATTCTATAATCTTGCATTGATTTATTAATTAAAACATATTACTATGAGAAGGATTTTAGCAATAATTGTTGCATTTGTGATATTCCCATTGGCGTTACAGGCACAAATGGATATGCCACCAAATGGATTTAACCCCAGAGCCACGGTTTCTGAAGAAGTGGGCATCACTAGCATCACCATTAAATATTCAAGGCCAGGGGTGAAAGGTCGTGATGGGAAAATATGGGGAGGAATTGTGGCCAATGGTTTTGGGGCGTTTAATTTTTTGACAGGGAGGCCCGACAGTCCCTGGAGAGCAGGTGCCAACGAGGCAACTACTATCAGCTTTGAGCACGATGTGCAGGTAGAAGGTAAGAGCTTAAAAGCAGGAACTTATGCGTTGTTTATGGCAATAGAAACAACTGAAGTGACCTTAATTTTTTCAAGACAAACAGAAGCATGGGGTAGCTTTCGCTATGAAGAGGCCGATGATGTGCTGAGAGTGAAGGTAAAACCTGAGACACTGAATACGAGCGTAGAATGGTTGAAATATGAATTCATTGACCACCGGGAAGATGGCTGCACCGTTGCCTTGCAATGGGAAAAAATGTCGGTGCCTTTCAGCATAGACGTGGATGTAGATAATATCGTGTTAGCTAGAATAAGGGAGGAATTTAAAGGGGTAAAAGGCTTTATCAACGCGAACAAGATTCAGGCTTCCAGATATTTCTTTGAAAAAAACACCAATCTAGATGAAGCATTGAGTTGGGCCGAGCAGGCTGTCACAGGGAGACCTTTTGGCCAGAGTACTTTTGCCGCATATGAAAATCTAGCCAATAACTATAAGAAACTAAATCGGCTGAGCGAAGCTGATTCGATTATGACTGCAGGATTGCCAATTGCCAGTCTAAATGAACATGTTGGATATGGCAAAAAATTAATAAAGCAAAACCGACCAGATAGGGCCATAGAGGTTATGCTGAATGCCAAAATTAAATTTGGCGATATATACGCACTAAACAACGTTTTATCTTTTGCTTATTCGGCCAAAGGGAGTTACAAAAAAGCAAGAACATATGCGAATAAGGCCTTACAGCAAGCTCCAAACGAACGAAGTAAATCTAAGGTCGGGATAAACATTGAAAAGCTCAAAGCAGGGAATGATATTAATCAATAATATACGGCAAGAAGATATCTACTTGGGTGCCTCCCGATTCGCCATCTAAATCACTAACATTATATCTTGCATTGACTTTGAATAACTTTGCATAAATTTTTAATCGATCTCGTAATATTTTATTAGAAACGGATTCTCCTATTTTTTTTCTTTTTGAACTAAGCCCTTTAGTATATCCAATACCATTATCTATAATACTAAAATGAATGAGCCTTTTTTTCTGATCCAACGAGACGGTAAGTTCAATTAAATCTGAGAGCTTGCCTTGCAAACCATGTTGAATGGAATTTTCAATAAACGGCTGAATGAACATCGGTGGAATTTGAATGGACTCCTTATCTATTCCTTCGGAAACGCTAATATTATAAGCGAATTTTTGAGAGAAATCTGATTGAAGTTCCAAATAATTCTCAACGGCCGTCATCTCTTCCGAAAGTGTAACAAATTCCTGTCTAGAGTTTTTAAGAATTAAACGAAGTAAATTACTGAATTTGGCAATATAAGGTACGGTTTTATCCGATTTCTCCTTAGCAAGGACACCGGCAGATACCATGGCGTTAAAAATAAAATGAGGACTAAGTTGAGAGCGCAACAATCTTTGTTCGAGGTTGGCTGTGATGTATTGATTTTTTAATTTTCGCTGCCTCCAAAATAAAAAACCTAAGCCAGCAAGAAGTAATAATAGACCAGCAAGAGCTATAGAAATTATACGCTGCTGTAAAATGAGGCCCTCCTGTTGTTTTTTGTTTTTTTCTAGTTGGATAATGGAGTTATCTTTTTCTTGGGTTTGATAGTGAATTTCTAGATTGGCAAGATCCTCTTTCAACTGTTGGCTGTGGAACTTATCTAGATAATTGCTGGTAAAATCTAACAGCTCAGAATATTTTTGAGAATTGCCTTTTTTTATGTACGCCTCTCCTAAAAAGTTCGTGGCCCAAAGAACTAATTTTTTGTCGCTTCTATGTACCTTTTTTGCGGTATCATTAACTCGAAGAATCTCTGTCAAATCGTCTATTCCACTATCAATATCCCCATCATGAATTTTGAAATACGCATTAAACAATTTATGGTACATTACCCTTTGAGGCGTCTGGCTGTTCGCCTCTGGATATTGCTCGAAAACTTGGATGGCTTTTTTATAGTAATGGCGCACAGAATCCTCATTTTTTTGGAGCTGAGAGATATCTGCCATAATAATATAAATCGCCATGAGGTTAGCGTTGAGATTATTTTTAGTAGCAATTTCAAGGTTTGTTACAAAGCTAGCTTTGGCCAATTCTAGCTCCCCGAATTTTTTATAAATATCCCCAATAAGGTTATTGGTCGATATAACCGCACCTGGGCGGGATGTATATATAGAATCTGTCAAAGCTTTATTTAAATACACCAAAGCAATACTATCATTTCCTAAATTGTAGAGATTTCTTCCAATACAATAATTGTTCATTGCGAACCATCCGTGCATTTTTTTTTCTGCCAATTGGCTTGCTTTAAGATGCATGTTTAAAGACTTGCTATACGCTCTGGATCGTGTCTCAAATCTGCCATTTAGAAAATAGGCTAACATTAATTGTTCATTGTCACTGTCGCTTTTCTTTTCAAGGGCGGCATACGCTTCATTGAATTTTTTGATATAGTAAAGTGTTGAATCTTTTCCCCCTTCAATGTAATTAAAGTGAGCCATGCGCGCATAGTAGAAATGCCACCCCTTTATAGTAGGATTAGATTCCAGAATGCTTTTTATCTTGGAAGGATCGACACCATATTTTTTTGGGTTTCTATAGTATTCTTTAGGAGCGGTATGAAATTCCTCTGGTGTGGCCATAATACTATCAAATTCCACTTGTGTCATACTATAATCTTGGGAGAACAGATTTTCCGAAGAAAACAAAACAAGAAGCAAAAGAGTACATTTAACGAGTTTTAGTAATCGCCAATTTTCTTTTGAGAAGGGTTTAATAATATTCATCTTTGTAAAGGTATAATTTAAAAACTTCAATGAACAATAGTATTCGAGCGGTAATAATTGAGAATGAAGACAGGGCCTATGCGCAGCTGGACTCCATAATTGCTGAGAATATAAAAGAGATTAATATTGTAGGAAGATCGAAGAGCGTGAACACTGGGATTGATTTAATTAAGCAAGAACAACCAGATATCATTTTTATGGATATTGAGCTTGACGATGGTAGTGGGTTTGATATTTTAAACGAGCTAAAAAGCCAGAACTTTGAGGTAATTTTCACTACGGCCTTCGACACCTATTTTGAAAAGGCTATGCAGCACTTCGCATTCAATTATTTATTAAAACCTATAGATGCAGAGGCATTGAGAGGGGTAATTGACCGTTACCTTAAAGTGAAAACTAGGATTTTTTCCGAAGCCAAATATGAATTCTTGAAAGAGTTTCTAAAAGAACAAAATGGTCAAATACTATTGAAGGTTGGGTTTGAACATATTTCTGTGCATTTAGATACCATTCTAAGATGTGAGGCTGATGGAAATTATACCAAGATTTTCTTCATTGATAAAGAACCTGTTTTGGCATCATTCGCACTTAAGCACTACGATGGGTTGTTGACAAACAGAGGTTTTTTCAGGGCTAATAGATCGGCACTAATTAATACAAAGCATCTAAAATCTATCTATAGGAGAGAGAGTATTGTATTATCTGACAATAGTAGAGTTCACGTGTCTCAAAAAAACAGGGAGAGTTTAATCACCCTCATTCAACGGCTCACATAACTACTAAGGCTGTTTAAATAACCATTTCTAATATCCAGATGTTTCTTCATTGGGTATGACTTCTTTAAAGGTACATTATATAAGTGCTGTTCTATAGCGGCACGCAAAAATCCAATGTTTAATCAAAAAGAAAAAGTTATGAAATCAAAAATCTCAATTATCGTATTTTTATTTTGCGCCAATTTTATGATGGCTCAAGATTTTGGCCCACAACAACAATGGGAGGGCAGCTCCAACAATGCAGGTGATATTTATCGATATGGCGATGTAGGTATTGGACTAATTAATCCTGATGCCGAATTGCACCTTGCAGGTGATGATGGCCCACAACTGAAGATTGAATCAAATCAATCTGGTAATACTTCTTGGGTAGACTTAGGAATCTCTACTTGTAATGGATGCTTCTCCTCATTGTCCCAAACAGGAGATGTGGTTTTGAGAGCTGCGCCTCTTGGGTCTAAAAACTTTTTAATCACTAATCCTGAAGGAGGAAACATCATCTTAGGCACAGGTCTTTGGAATAATGAGATCGCTAGCATGACTATTGACACCAATGGTAACGTTGGTATTGGAACCAGCTCTTTTGTTGATGGCAGTGACATTTATAAACTTTCCGTAGACGGAAGACTAAGAGCAGATGCCGTTAAGGTATATACTACTTGGGCTGATTTTGTCTTTGAAGCAGATTACGAGCTTCCAACGTTGAGCGAAGTAGAAGCTCATATTGCAAAATTTGGACATCTTAAGGACATTCCGAGTGCCGCCGAAGTGGAAGCCAATGGAATTGAACTGGGAGAAATGAACAAACTGTTGTTACAAAAGATAGAAGAACTCACACTATACGTGATTGAGATGAAAAAGGAGATTGAAGTGTTGAAGAAAAACTAAGAGCTATGAGAAATAAAATCTTATTAGTTTTTCTGGTATGTTGCTGTTCGTTTTCGATGTTCGGCCAAACCAATGAAGGATATGCATTTTACATTAGAGCGATAAGCTCTGAGTTTGATCCAGAATTCGTGGAGAGTAATGAAGTCCTTGTATACAAAGGGGAAGATGTAAAATTACAGCGAGCTTTGGAGAATTCCACAATTTATGCATTTCGAAAGGAGTTTCCAGCTTGCTTGAACTCTAGCCTTAAAAGGACTTTTTTCGGGAGGTCAAATAATCAAAACCTTGTGTTTGAATTATTGAATGCAGCCCCCCATCTTTTTGAGTTTGGAGAGTACAAGGGAGATGAGGAAATTGGGTTTTTAAGAGGTACTAGTTCTATCGCACCATTTTTTCCAAATGACTATGGTCCAACAGGGCCTCCTGGCAGCAATAACGGAACAGGTGCTGTTTTGGACCAATTAGACTACATTGGAGCACCGTTAGCATGGGAGAGAACCGAGCCTCTTGGCACGTCAAATATCATTATTGGTATTTCCGATGCTGGAATTCAAACTCAGGATGCAGATTTTATAAATAAGACAACGATTTTGACCCCATCACCTGCTCATAAACATGGGACCGGAGTAGCAGGAATTGCCGCTGCGGAAGGCGATAATTCTCATGGGATGCCTGGTATTTGTTATGATTGTCCCATATATGCTGCGAGAACGGGGTATGGTGAAATCGTGAAATTAGCAGAAGCAGGCGCGAAAGTTATCAACTGTAGTTGGGCGAATGCCTTGGGCTGTCAATCCAATACATATAATCAAACAGAGCAAGATTGTATTAACTATGTTACTAGTTTGGGGGCGATCGTTGTCGCTGCCTCTGGTAACGTTGGATGGCATTGCCCAAATCCAGGAAACGTGATTTATTACCCAGCGTCTTATGATAATGTTATTTCAGTAGCAACCGTTGGTCACAGATTGGAACATCCGATTGATCCGGCTGATATTAGGGAAAATCCAACTGATGGTGCTTTCGAAGCCTTTTCAGTTAAGGATCATGTTGGTTTTGGCGTACGATTTCCGGGAAATGATATTACCGTTCCTCCTGTTGTGTATAAATGGTTTACCCACAATTTAAACTCAAAAGTTGATATCTTAGGAACGGGGGCTGGAGTTTTCTCATATGGTAGATATCTATTTAATGGAGGGGTAGTAGAATATGTCCATGGCACGTCAAGTTCTGCACCACATGTCACAGGAACAATTGGACTTATGTTATCACTCAATCCCTGTCTTACCTTTGATGAAGTGGAATCAGTATTGAAGTTATCATCTCGAAATATAGATTATGTTCAGGCAAATGCTGTGTTCGAAGGAAACTATGGTTCTGGAACGTTGCAAACAGGCAAAGCTGTTGAGATGGTTTATGCTATGATGACTCCTGGAGAAATAGTTTATGTTAGAGATCAAGTGTTTAGTAGATGGGATTTTATCTTGGAAAGCGCACCCGAGCGTATCGAAATTGAAAATCAAGTATTTAAAGGAAGTTCAACGGCGCATTTCAAAGCAAAGCAAAGTATTGAACTGCTGGAAGGAACGCTTCTTGAACCCAGCCTTTTGACCCCACCATCTGGAGAAGGTCCCTTTGTACTGTTAGAAATTGACCCCACGATTTCTATTTGTTCAACTACTTCTGAAAGTATGAACCAGTTTGATAATAGCCAGGAGAAGAGACGTGAAATATCCTTTGATCTGGTTGTTGTTCCAAACCCGTCTAGCGGCAGCTTTAAAGTTCAAATTGACAAAGAATTGGGCAGTTTTAAATATCAGTTATTCGATTTTAGCGGAAACCTCATTTTAGAGGATAACAAAACAAATACGAATAGTTTTGAGATTCGCGAAAACAATCTTAAGCAAGGAATATACTTCGTAAAAGTTATTTCAAAAGGAGATACGGCCACGACCAAAGTCATTATATATTAATAGCTTTTTTGATGGAACCAACTGGATTAGTTTTTACCAAAGTACAGATCAAGCTTTACAGCCTACTATTTTCCCCGTATCTCCTACAGAAGTTTATTTAGCAATGGTCACTGGTAATACATCTCAAACTACTGGTGTTCAGGTATTGTTATATGACGGAACTAGTGTTTCTCCCTTAGGTAGTAGAATTATCACGGGAGATATTGAAACCTCTCATGACATGCTCAGAGCGAGTAATGGTGAGATATTCCTAGTTACTTCAAATAATGATGATACGGCCAATGATTTTTATCGCTTCGATACAGCAACCAATGATTGGGAACTGATAACCAATGATATTGCGGATGGAGGGGATGTCTCAGGCTTTGCACCTCAATTATTGGAAGCAGATGGTTTTGTATATGTCACATTTACGGAGTTTGGGGGCGGTACAAGCGGTTTAACAACAGTAAGATATAACGAAACTACATTGAGTGTGAATGACCACACAGGCGGAGTTTTGGATGTTGCTATTTTCCCTAATCCCACCAATGGCATAATAACCGTGGAAAGTATTTCTGAAGTGGAATATATTGCTGTTTACGGTATTACTGGAGAAAAATTATTGGAAACAAGTGCCAAGAGCGAAATAGATCTTTCTTCACTTTCCAGTGGTATGTATCTGGTTCGTTTTACTTCGGAAAACAGAATTATTACGAAGAAGATAATCAAACAATAGGACAACTAGATGGGTAATGGTTCAGATTAGTTGGTGAGATTAATACAGACAATAACAAGTTGAAGTAGAGAAGATTATACATTAACAATGGTTTAAAAACGGGCATACTCAGGTATGCTCGTTTTCTTTTTCGCCCTATTCTAAAGGCTTAAAAGGCGAATTTTTAACCCTAGTGGTTTAAATTAATTGGTAGAAATGGAATGTAAAAAATGTAAAAGAGACACTACCATTAAGAATGGTAGGCAGAGTAATGGAAAGCAACGATATTATTGTAAAAATTGCAACAAGAGTTTCCAGGAAAGTTATAATACATGTTCTTTATCAATAAACACTGAAATAGTGAAACTAATGAGATCTTGTGTTGGTGTTAATGATATCGCAAGTATTTTAAGGGTATCTAAGAATACCGTTTTAAGTAGAAAGTTACGTTTAGGCAATCAAATTACTCGGCCTTTCCAAAATGAAACAGGTCAAGAATATGAACTGGATGAAATGAGAATTGTAATTGGTTATAAGAAGTTTGAAGCATGGATCACTTATGCTATTAATAGAGTGACAAAAGAGGTTATAGAATTTGTGGTTGGAGTTCGCACCAAGAATAATATATTCAGAGTAACAAGACAAGTGCTATGCCTTAACTCAAGAAAGGTTTATACGGATCGCTTAAAGATGTAAAAAGGGCTGCCAACCCATGAGTATCGTGTACCCTAACACGAAAAACGGAACTTTGAAATTAATAATTGCCAAATCATTAAATGCCATAGAAATAACATTCTATCTCTTAGTTTTGTTTTTAGGCAGCAGCCCTATTTTGATTTAATTCTTTATAATTGTTTTGGTTATTGAACCATTTTCAGTGTGTACTCTCACAAAGTATATAGTCGCTTGCATTGACGAAAGATCGATCTGATGCACACCTTGTGCTTTTACACGTACTTCTTCAATTAATCTACCATGTACATCGTATACTTCGATGCTATCGATTACCTCAACAGCAGATGCCACATTAAGTATATCTTTGGATGGGTTTGGATAGATCGAAATCGCGTCTAATGAAGAATCTACTGTACCCAATGTTTCATATTCAAATTGCAATGTAAATCGACTATTGAACGTTCCCTTTCCACTTACGAAGTTGTAATCTCCCTGATTCAAGTTGGTAATAATATTGAGTTCATTATCGATCAAATATACCGTTGCTTCGCTTAACTGAGCGCCTTCAATTTTATCAATAGAGATAGTATACATTGACTGTTCTTCTAATTGACTAGCAAAGCCCATTCGTATCTTAATACCATTATTAAAACCCTCTCTGGTTTGAATTCCCAATTGTTCGCTTCCGTCTTCCAAATGGGAGTACAAGGCAAAGAATGTGGCCAAACGATTGCTATCAAAACCTGAATCCAATCCATCAGTAGCCTGAGTATTAAAGCCAATAAGGGTAGTACTACGTAGTTCATATTCATGACTAGAGACAGTAAGCCAGATACGATCTACAATTCGCTCAGGATTACGCAAAGTTGTATTACCTGTGGTCCGACGCATACTATTGGTAAAGGTAACTGTGCCTGCTGCGAAGGCCTTGATACCAAACCCTTGTCCGGTGGAAATAATTCCATTGGGTTCTGTATTACTTGTTCCTGTTTCATTAAAAGCAGCAGTGCCCCCGGACAAATTGTACATCGAGATATCTCCCATACTAAAGTTGATAGTATGTGCTCCTGGGATCGTATCACTTGGGGGGGTAAGATGTTCCCATAAATAAATCTCATTGACCAAAGCGTTGTCCGTGATGAAATCATCTGCGGATATGGCTGATGCATATGGATTGGCATATACATTTGGTGTACCATCTGGATTGGTTCCTAACCCATTGAACACGACACTTTTGGTAATATCACCATTATTAAGAGTGCCTTGAGAATGTGTAAAATTAAAAGCAACATTAGCCGGGTCTGTATATCCAGATTGAGGTCTCACTATATATCCTTCCCCTACATGAATAGGGCCTGTTGCAAATTGATTCCAAAAATCATTATTATCATCGGCAAAATTAGTTCCACCTACTGGTACCAAAGGATGCGGAATAAAGTCTGCAGGTGTATGTTGTAATACTAAAAATGATGAATTAAACACATCGGTTCTTGTCTCAGCGGTCATAGGACTGCCCATCACCATAAAGTCCCGTGTTTGAAGTACAGGGGAGGTTATATTAACATTAATAGTTCCATTATTATTCACAGTAGCGTTAGGATCTTTTTGTACAACACTTCCTTGATGTTCTACGACTAAATTCGCCCCACTTTCTATGGTAATATCGCCAAATGTCTTTAGAAAATCTTCAGGAAAGATGGTTAACGTAGCGCCATTAGTCACCGTAATTTCGCATGCCTCTATGGACCCATTTGATAGTGTCGAATAATCGTCAGAAATTATCGCTGAAGTGTTAATATCTGGTGTTCCATTATCCCAACTTCCTGCAGTAAACTCTCTTGTGTTGATACACAATCCCAATTCGTAAACTTCATTAATATATTTTCGAACATCTTCTATTTCAGATGACTCCAAGCCTCGGTTATAGATAATGAAAGTGGCTACTTCACCGTACATGGCCAGATTTCCCGTCGTTTTAAAGTTAGAAAGTAAATATCCAATTCTCGCTGTTCCCGATCTCGTAATTACGCCCGGAGTTACATCCTGAAGATCTATGTAGGTAGTTAAGATATCAAATTCGTCTCGATGAATTTCTATAAGTTGCCATTCATCTAACGCAACGGCATTGTTATTAGTAATCTGTGCAATAGATGTCGAACCATCTATTCGCATTTGCAAAGAATTATTAGACGTATTGTGCTGAAGTCTGGAGGTAGCCTGACCAAAATAAGACCAGTTTCCTGTTGCGCTTTGATCAATAGGTTTGCACAATAAGAAAATCGAAAAATCCTGAGCAAGTGATATTATATCGGAGACCTTTAATTCTAAGTACTTATCCTGAACAAAACCACCGTATGGAGGTCCTCCTTGGATAGAAGGTTTTCCATTAATTCCATTAGGAATATAGCAGGGTTTTTCGGAGTCATCTTGTCCAAAGTTTCTTCCTTGGGTATATTCAGGTGGATTGAATCCTCCCGAAGGAATATATGAAGATTGATCTTGCCAACGCCTTACACAGCCGTCAGAACAAGAAGTGGCATCACAATATTGTTCTTCAATTGGAGCTTGCTCAGAGTTTGGATGACTTAAACAGGCGGTAGTATTACAATTTGCGACATGCAAATTTATGTCTATGGCAATACTTTCAACGAAGAAAACAAGATCTGAAATATTGGTTGGGTTTTGCGATAAACATATGCGCGGGCTTACCGAGAATGCTACAACGACCAGCGTTTTTATAAAGAATTTAAAGTATAATTTTTTCATAAATAAGAACTAAAACCAAAGAGAGGGTCTGTCAAACCTGTGTTTATGTATAGCCTAAACACTGAGTCATTTAAAAGACCAAACCCTCTTTTCTGTACACCTACTCCTTTATTAATAGGCCCATTTTGTTGAAAAATTTCTTGCAAGAGTATTTATGTAAAATACTACAGTATTGTTGATGTAAGAACGATTTGTCGAGTTCTCTGTCCTTTCCGTCATTAAATGCGAGTTCCTCCTCAATAAGAGACATGTAGAACTTCATTCTTTTAACGTCGCTTTCAAAAAGTTTAATTCGTTCTGCAACTGGGGTTGCGCGGGTGAAATTTCCTAGATTCATATTCATAAGGTTAATTGGGTTATTGTAATTAGTTGTATGTATTCAATTTGTTTATCATGGTTAATTAAGGTCTTCCCATGAACTTCCAGTATAAAGACGTAGTTTATTTGTTGCTGCGTCATAATAAACATCTCCGGTAGCTGGGGAAAGAGGCGCCGTGCCCGGTTTAATATTGATGAGTGTATCAATTTTAACACTACCTCCTACAGTTAATGTATGATTCAAGGTATTTATCGCGGTATTAATTCCTACTTGGCGGGTACTAAAATCACCACCCAGTAAGGGTGACAACGAATTGCTATTTTCGATATATAGCCTATTTGAGTTTATATTCTGATACCCCGCCTGATATCCAATCAAAACATTGCCTGAAGTAGAGACAAGTCCTGTTCCAAAGCCTGCTTGATATCCTAATATGACGTTGTTTGTACCTGTTTGGTTATTATAGGCGCTAGAATCGCCAATGGTCACATTATTACTTCCTGTAGTAGTATTATACCCCGCTTCTCTTCCAAAAGAAATGTTGGAGCTTCCGGTTGTATTGAAGGGTATAGAACGATATCCTATTCCAATATTATTAGTTCCAGTGGTGTTCGAATTAAGAGCCTGATAGCCCATGCCATAGTTATTGCTGCCCATATTACTATACAAAGCCTGATATCCTAAAGCAATATTGAAATCGCCCGAGTTGTTTTCTCGGAGAGACTCGTAACCAATGG
>Ga0316204_10004083_pt1 | contig 27190 bp, 22 predicted proteins | sample 6monrhotite_MG_2_FD_205661 | JGI IMG/M metagenome (GOLD analysis project Ga0316204, IMG submission 205661) | Microbial mat bacterial communities from mineral coupon in-situ incubated in ocean water Damariscotta River, Maine, United States -... | ecosystem: Environmental > Aquatic > Marine >...
CCGTAATGACGGTGGCTTCAAGCAAAGTTGATATTGAATCACCTATGCAATTATCCATTAGCAATGACAAAGTTTTGTCAGACGAAAAAATTCCAACGATTGATGGTAAAACACCTGAGCATTATGCCTTTTCAGTGAATGGAAAGGTCTGTTATGAAGCGATGTTAGTTAAAGGGATGTTGCCTGATATGGTTAAGGCCATGCAGAGTTTTGCAGATATTCTTGCTGGCGATAGTGCCGTGACTATCGATGTTGTTCCCGCGGATATGCGCAATGGCTGTGATATGGCAGGCAGTACGTTTGCTCCATCACGCCATTTAGAATTTGGCTTTCCCGTACAGGAATGGAAACAGGGATATTCTCGTACTCTGCTGGAGTATAAAGAAGACTATAAAATAGATCCTAAGCTCTTTGAATTACCGAAAGATTTTTTCCAGTTTTCGGTGAAGGAGTTTCGTGAAGGAAAAGTTAAAATTCCAGAGTGATCAGGAAAAATCTTCAAGCTGGCAGGCGTTTTCATCACAACGAAGCATATTACCGGTCTTATACCAGTCACCGAGTACGATACGTATAGCCGGTTGACCATCCAGGTCAAAGTGATGGGTGTCCGGACGATGTGTATGGCCATGAATGAGTTGTTTTACGTTGGCGGTACGCATGCTGGATAAAACTGCGTCCTGGTTTACGTCCATAATTTCATTTTGTTTACCAGCAGTTTCCAGCTGACTCATTTCACGATAGTGCTTCGCTAAAGCCAGCCGTTCTTCCGGTGATTTGGCAAGTAATTCATCTTGCCACTGTGGATTGCGTACCATTTGCCTGAATTGCTGGTACTTAATGTCATCGGTACAGAGTGTATCACCATGCAGTAACAGGGTTGGGGTACCGTACAAATCAATCATGTATTCATCAGCAAGCAAAACAGCACCGGTCATCTTTTCAAACGCTTTACGCATCAAAAAGTCACGATTACCGTACATAATATAAACAGGGACACCATTGGTGGAGAGTTGTTTGATGGCTTGAATCGCTCCCTGATATTCCGCTGGAACCAGATCATCACCGAGCCAGGCTTCAAATAGATCTCCCAGTATGTACAAGGCCCGTGCTTGACGGGCCTGCGTTGAGAGTAGATTGATGAATAGCTCGGTAATCTCTGGGCGTTCTGCACTTAAGTGTAAATCAGAGATGAACAGCGTACTCATGGGTTTGACTATTCGCTAATTTCGACGCTTTCAATAATGACGTCTTCCGTGGGTACATCCTGATGCATGCCAGTGGTACCGGTGGCGACATCTTTGATGGCTTCAACAACATCCATACCCTCGACCACCTTACCAAAGACGCAATAACCGAAACCGTCTGGCGTTGCAGAACGAAAATCAAGAAAACTGTTGTCTTTAAGATTAATAAAAAATTGTGCTGTGGCGGAATGTGGGTCAGGCGTTCTTGCCATGGCGAGAGTGCCGATAGCATTTTTTAGACCGTTCTCGGCTTCATTTTTTACCGAGGCACGAGTTGTTTTTTCTTTCATGCCAGGTTCCATACCGCCGCCCTGAATCATAAAGCCGTCAATCACGCGGTGAAAAATTGTGCCGTTATAAAATCCATCAGTCACATATTGGGTGAAATTGGCAACAGTCTCAGGGGCCTTTTCGGCATCAAGTTCTATAACAATTGTGCCTTTATTGGTTGTCATTTTGATCATAAGAAAATTCCTGTTTTAAGTGGGGCGATTATTTGGCCGCTGGAACAAGTCGTTTCGCAGCGGTGATAACAACACTTTGGCGGGGTACGTCTTTTCGAAACGGTCCGGCACCAACGGTGGGGATCTGGCGGATTTTATCCACGACATCCATGCCTTTTATTACCTTGCCGAACACGCAGTAGCCCCAACCCTGTGGAGATTTGTTGCTATGATTTAAAAACGTGTTATCAGCGACGTTAATAAAAAACTGAGCTGTCGCCGAGTGTGCGTCAAAGGTACGGGCCATGGCGATGGTGCCAGAGGTGTTTTTTAGGCCGTTATCCGCCTCATTAAGTACGGGAGGGAGGGTATCTTTTTTCTCAAATTTCGGGGTAAAACCACCACCTTGAATCATAAAGCCGTCAATCACGCGGTGGAAAATGGTATTTGTATAATAACCATCATCAACATACTTGAGGAAATTCGCCACGGTCTTAGGTGCCTTATCGGCATCCAGTTCCAGGACAATGGTCCCCATGTTGGTGTCGATTTGAACTTTTACCGGTGCAGCCATTAGGCTGCTCACTGGAAGAATGAGCAGTGAGAATAATGTAATAATTATACGATGCATGGGGTCTGATTCCTGCGGTTAGTGTGCTGACGGAATGATAAAGGGTTTGCCTCTCATATTAAAGAGGCTGATTTCCTGGTCGCCAATATATCGACGACGTTTTGAGCTGGTGGCCTATTTCCGTTACTCTACTGTTAATGGTAGTGACGGATACCTGGGTGACTAAAATTTGAAGAATGAAATGAGTGCAATGTTAAAAATTCATAATAACCTGACAAAACAAAAAGAAATCTTTTCACCGATTGATGCGAGTAATGTTCGCCTGTATGTCTGTGGTATGACGGTCTATGACTATTGTCATATTGGCCATGCGCGAGTGCTGGTGGTTTTTGATGTGGTGTATCGCTACTTGTGTGAGTTATATGGCAAAGACAAGGTGACCTACGTTCGTAATATTACGGATATCGATGACAAGATTATTCATCGAGCCAATGAAAATAATGAAGATTTTAATCAACTGACTTCGCGTTTTATTGATGCTATGCACGAGGATGCCGATTTGCTTGGTGTCATTCGACCGAATCAAGAACCACGTGCCACAATGTATATGCAAGAAATCATCGACATGATTACAGCCTTGGTTGAAAAGGGCTATGCCTATGCCGCGAAGAATGGTGATGTCTATTATGACGTAAGTAAATTTGAATCTTACGGACAGCTGTCTGGTAAACGATTGGAAGATCTACGTGCCGGTGAACGAGTTGATGTGGATGAGGCCAAAGATGACCCTCTCGACTTTGTTTTATGGAAAGCCGCCAAGCCGGATGAGCCTAACTGGGATTCACCCTGGGGCAAAGGTCGGCCTGGTTGGCATATTGAGTGTTCCGCAATGTCGACCCATTGTCTGGGAAATCATTTTGATATTCATGGCGGTGGTCTGGATCTGCAATTCCCTCATCACGAAAATGAAATTGCCCAGTCGTGTGCGGCAACGGGTGATGCGTTTGTGAATGTCTGGATGCATAACGGTTTTGTGCGCATTGATAATGAAAAAATGTCCAAGTCCTTGGGCAATTTTTTTACTATTCGAGATGTCTTAGCCAAATACGATGCCGAGGTTATTCGTTATTTTATTTTAACCAGTCAGTATCGCAGTCCGTTGAATTATTCTGATCAGCATCTGGATAATGCCAAGGCAGCCTTAACGACATTGTATACGGCATTGCGAGATATCAAGGCACAAGCCGTGGCTCAGGATAATGATTATCAGCAACGTTTTATTTCGTCAATGGAAGATGATTTCAATACGCCGGAGATCCTAGCTGTATTGTTTGAATTGGCAAAAGAGGTTAATCGATATAAATCGAACGATGCTGCCAAAGCAAGCCAATTTGCAGGGCAAATGTTGTGGATAGCTGGAATGCTAGGCCTTTTACATCAAGAGGCGGATGTTTTTTTGCGTGCTACTCATGACGCGTCGGGTTTGGATGATGCGGCAATCGATAATTTAATTGAACAGCGTCAGAAGGCTAAACTGGATAAAAACTGGGCGGAGTCTGATCGTATACGAGATGAATTAAAAGCACAGGGTATCGTGTTAGAAGATGGCCCTCAGGGGACAAGTTGGCGCAGAGAATAGCATCATGAAACTTATTTGTATTTTTTGTGTCCCAGTGAAGTCAGGTGTTTAATAAAATGGAATGACAATGAAACCTATATTAACGATCATAATGTTCTGTCTGGTATTCGCTAGCCAGGCACATGCGGAGCAAATCAAGGAAGAAAATAAACATGTGCGCAGCTGGAATGACTTTGCGCACAAGATTCTCGCACTGCATCAACAGAAAATTCAAAATAGGAATATTAAAGTTGAAAAAAGCAAAGGTGGTTATCCGCACATTAAAGATTGGCATTACAAAGAAGAAAAACATCTTGATAAAGACACAGGAAATCTCATTACTTTAATCCAGTGGGATGGTGATAAAGCCGATCAAATACACAGCATTGAACATTATGTTTATGATAAACAGGGTAGAGTGATAAGAGATTTCACCGCGGCTTATTTACCAAGTTACCATAACGCGCCAACGCAAACGCTAATCAGTTTGCATGCGTACGAGAAAGACTTGCATGCTTTTCGTACCTTTGATGCTTCCGGTTATCGTATTGTTGAACGTTGCCAGGGAAAATATCAGGGCAAGTCTTTACAGATGTTACTGGATGAAGACGAGATTGCGGAGACGCAATATGATAATGATAGTGTTATGGATACCGCTTCGTATAAAGCCTGCTTTTCCAGTTTACCCATAGAGGTCGGCGTGTATCTGGAGCCACAGTAAACAATTAACTGTGGAAGCGTTCCGCTGCATCCAGAGTATTTTCTAAAAGTGTCGCCACCGTCATGGGACCAACACCGCCGGGCACAGGTGTAATCCAGCCAGCACGCTCTGCTGCTTTGGCATAATCGATATCACCTACCAGACTGCCATCCGCTGTACGATTAATCCCGATATCGATAACAACGGAATTGGGTTTGATCCACTCACTATTTACGATACCGGGCCTACCCACCGCCACAACTAAAATTTCAGCCTGCTCAACCATGGCCTGTAAGTTTTTGGTGAAGCGATGGCAGACGGTAACAGTGCAACCCGCGAGTAATAGCTCCAACGCCATAGGACGACCGACATGATTTGATGCGCCTACGACGACCGCGTGTTGCCCCTTAATGGGTTCCCCTGTACTTTCAAGCAATGTGATGACACCACGAGGGGTGCATGGCCGGAGTATGGGTTTGCGGGTTGTGAGGCGACCAACATTATAGGGATGAAAGCCATCCACATCTTTATCCGGCAGAATGCGCTCAATAACGATCTCCTGATTGATGTGCGTCGGTAAGGGCAGTTGCACCAGAATACCGTCAATTTCCGGATTCGCGTTAAGTTCGTCAATCAGAGCGAGGAGTTCTGTTTCTGGCGTGGCATCGGGTAAATCGTAAGAGAACGAGTTAACGCCAGATTCATCACAGGCCAGACGTTTGTTGCGAACATAGACCCGAGACGCTGGGTCTGCTCCGACCAGCACCACAGCAAGGCCAGGAACGCGTTGCCCCTGTGCTTTTCGTTTTTCGATATTTTTTTTTACCTGACCGCGGAGGGCGGCGGCGATGGCTTTGCCATCAATAATCTGAGCCGTCATGAAATTTGTCGCATATGGGGCTTAAAGCCTATTCGTAAAGAGGATATTATGATCGCATGTTGGCGGCGCTTAGCCAAGCAAAGTCTGGATTGACGCTTTCGGTTGAGGCGGGTATTATCGCCGACCTTATAGATATCGGGGCGTAGCGCAGTCTGGTAGCGCGCCTGCTTTGGGAGCAGGATGTCGGGAGTTCGAATCTCTCCGCCCCGACCATTTAATTTTATGGCGTTGCCTACGGGTCGTCGCCAGTCAGGATGAAGAGTGAGAACTCCCGATGTAATCAATCGGCAGTTCGACAAATTGCCAATGGCAATTTGAACGTTGCGTAGCAACGGCCCCGAAGGGGTGAGGAGCTTGCTCCGAATAATCTCTCCGCCCCGACCATTTTTTATATCGCTAGCGATTAGCGAACTACGAATTCAGATTCGTTCCGTAGTAGGATTGACCCCACTGCGCCCGTAGCTCAGCTGGATAGAGCAACGGCCTTCTAAGCCGTAGGTCGCAGGTTCGAATCCTGCCGGGCGCACCAATCGTGTTTAGTAAATGTCGTTTCAAAGCGGTACGACGTGTTAAAAGAAATGTTCGAACCTGCGACGAAATCAATTCAGCAGGTTTGACCAATCGGCGCAGCCGATTGGGACGTACGTAGTACGCCCCGAAGGGGTGAATCCCGCAGGGAGGAATCAATCCTGCCGGGCGCACCAAAAAATAGCGTTATGGTGGCTATAGCTCAGTTGGTAGAGCCCCGGATTGTGATTCCGGTCGTCGAGGGTTCGAGTCCCTTTAGCCACCCCATCTTCAATGGGCTAGCAGACATCGTTTGCTGGCCCTGTTCTTGTCTCAAACCTGAATTCAGAAATATTTTCTATTAAATCCGATAGCTATAGAATTTAGTACTAGTGGTTATCGAGTTGGAGACGATTTGGATTGTTTCTCCTTCGATGATGATTGTTTGTCTATACTTTCAGTTGATGTGTATCAATGTCTTTCCCACATAAATCACGTATATATGAAGTCAATCGTGAGATAACTGAAGAGGTGATCGTATGACGCAAATGATGTCGATGACAAAGTATGAACATCAAGTTTTACCTAAATTTCGCCTACAGCTAAATCAGGCTGAATCCATCGAAGATGTAAAAAAGTTTTTTATTGGTACGGTTCAGGAGTTCCTGCAACTTGCCACCGAAGGTGGACTGGCGGCCAGTTACGAAGACATTTTATTGTTACCCGATAAAACGCCATCTTACTCATTAACGTCAGAGGTTATGAATAATGTTGCTATGAAGGCTTTGGAGGATAGTGACGTTGGCTCAGTACTACAACGGATGGCAGAGCAGGCATCACACCGTTATATCCATCTGACCAAAAACAACGTCAAAACCAATCTTAAAATCAAAAATCACTAAATTTTCGTGATTTGGTAAAATGACCGGTACTCAGGAATAACGCTGGGTATCGGTTTTTTTACACCATGCGTCTTGATGAATAGCCACACTTGGTGAATACCGGGGGAGATAAATAGGCTTGTGCTGGCTAGAGCAAAGCCATACAATTCTGCGCGATAAATGGCTGGGTAATTTCGGATTGTGATTTCAGTCGTAGTGGGATCGAGCCCTGTATTCGGCGGGTACTTCGATTACTTGCTAATAGTGACGGGCCGTTAGCTCAGTTGGTAGAGCAGGAGACTCTTAATCTCTTGGTCGAAGGTTCAAGTCCTTCACGGCCCACCAACTTTAAGATCAGGATAAACGCTCATTTGTGGGTGTATCCGGGTTTCTACACCGAGTATAATACGCGGCTATTTTGGTCCAAAGCGGGAGTGGTGAAATTGGTATACACGCCAGATTTAGGTTCTGGTGCCGCAAGGCGTGAGAGTTCGAGTCTCTCCTTCCGCACCAATTTTTGTACGAAAACGTATATCTTATTGAAATTAAATAATATTTAGAGGAAGTCCCATGCAAGTCTCGGTTGAGTCTACTGGTGCCTTACAGCGCCGAATGAAAGTTGAATTACCTGAAGAGCAAATCAGCCAGGCGGTTGAGAGCCGCCTGCAAAAAATGACTCGCACGGTCAGTATTAAAGGTTTTCGTAAAGGTAAAGTGCCATTAAAGGTCGTCAAACAGCATTACGGCAATAGTGTGCGTCAGGAAGTCGTGGGTGAGCTGATTCAATCGACTTGCTTTGAAGCGATTACTCAGGAAAAGCTGAAACCAGCTGGCATGCCTTCAATTGAAGACGCTAACGACAAAGCCGGAGAGGGTTTTGCTTATACAGCGAGCTTTGAGGTTTATCCAGAATTTGAAGTGAAAGGGCTTGATGGTGTTAGCATTGAAAAGCCAACAGCTGAAATTGCCGATGCTGATATGGATGACATGCTGGAAACAATTCGCAAGCAGCATATTGAATGGAAAGATGCTGAGCGTGGAACACAAAAGGATGACCGCGCCACTGTTGATTTTAAAGGCACTATCGACGGTGAAGTTTTTGAAGGCGGCACGGGCACTGATATGCAAATTGAAATTGGTCAGGGCAAAATGATTGCTGGTTTTGAAGATGGTATTGTCGGCAAAAAAGTAGGTGACGCTTTCACCTTAGACCTGACGTTTCCTGAAGAATATCACGCCAAAGATTTGGCCGGAAAACCGGTTCAGTTTGAGATTACACTGAAAAAACTGGAAGTGCCTGTACTGCCAGAAGCAAACGATGAATTTGCTAAAAAACTGGGTATTGAAGGTGGTATGGATAAAATGCGCCAGGAAATTCGTGAAAATATGACTCGTGAAATGACGGCTGCCATTGGCAATAAGACGAAGGAATCCGTTATGAATGCCCTATTGGATGCAAATCCAATCGACATTCCTCAAGCATTGATCGATGATGAGTCTAAGAACATGCTGAATCAAATGGCCAATAATTTCGCTCAGCAGGGTATGTCCAAAGAGCAGGTTTTGGGTAGTCTTCAGCCAAGTATGTTTGCCGATCAGGCCAAGCGCCGAGTGAGTCTGGGTCTTATTTTGGCTGAGATTGTTAAGGCAAATAAGATTGTGGCCGATGAAGAGAAAGTCAAAGCTAAAATTGACTCGATTGCTGAGCCATATGATCGCCCGGAAGAGGTTGTTCAATGGTATCGAGGTGATAAGCAGCGGATGGTTGAGGTAGAGTCCCTGGTGCTTGAAGAGCAAGTGGTTGCCTGGGCATCTGAACAGGCTAAAGTAACAGAAAAGGCTTCATCATTTAAAGAGTTGATGAATTCTCAGCAAAACGGTAAACAGGATTAATTTAAAACGATATAAAGAAAGGATTTGTAGTGACCGATAACTCAGGTAAGCCGCAGTACTCATCACCAATCAGCCAAATGGTGCCGATGGTGGTAGAGCAAACAGCTCGAGGTGAACGTGCCTATGATATTTACTCGAGACTACTGAAGGAACGCGTTATATTTTTGGTGGGTCCGGTTGAGGATCACATGGCTAACTTAGTTGTAGCCCAAATGCTCTTTTTAGAATCAGAGAACCCAGATAAGGATATTCATCTGTATATCAATTCACCAGGCGGTTCAGTAACAGCAGGCTTGTCGATTTACGATACGATGCAGTTTATTAAGCCTGATGTGAGTACGATGTGTGTTGGTCAGGCAGCGAGTATGGGTGCTATATTATTAACAGGCGGTGCCGCAGGCAAACGCTATGCATTGCCGCATTCTCGTACCATGATCCATCAACCTCTGGGTGGGTTTCAGGGCCAGGCGTCGGATTTTGAAATTCATGCCAAAGAAATTCTCGATATTCGTGAACGATTGAATACTATTTTGGCAAACCACAGTGGCCAGTCAATGGACACAATCCGTCAGGATACTGACAGAGATTTTTTCATGAGCGCCAAAGAATCGGTAGATTATGGCTTGATAGACGAAGTTATGGCGCTACGATCAGGCTCTGAAGAGACTAAAGGAGAGTAAAACGACAGCCATAGTCGTTTATTCTGGATAAATATTTGCAATGCGCCTTTTTAAAATGGGGACATTGTGACTTGAAATTATGGCAAATAAGTTGCATGTTTTACATATTGCGGCAGTAGATTGAGGTGTCAAAATGAGTGACGATAAAAGCACCACTGGTGATAACGGCAAACTGCTGTATTGCTCTTTTTGTGGCAAGAGCCAGCACGAAGTGCGAAAGCTTATCGCCGGTCCTTCGGTGTTTATATGTGACGAATGCGTAGAGCTATGTAACGACATTATTCGCGAAGAGGTACAGGAACAGGCCGCCTCAGTCACGGGTAGTGAATTACCGACGCCACATGAAATTAAAGGTATTCTTGACGAGTATGTGATTGGTCAGCAGCGGGCGAAGAAAGTGTTATCTGTTGCGGTCTATAACCACTACAAACGCCTTGAAAATGGTCAGAAGAAAGATGATGTTGAGTTAGCGAAAAGTAATATCCTCCTTATTGGTCCTACCGGTAGTGGCAAAACCTTACTGGCTGAGACACTCGCACGTTTGTTGAATGTACCTTTCACCATTGCAGATGCCACCACACTGACCGAAGCGGGTTACGTGGGTGAGGATGTGGAGAATATCATCCAGAAACTGCTGCAAAAGTGTGATTACGATGTTGAGAAGGCCCAGACGGGCATTGTCTACATCGATGAAATTGACAAAATTTCACGCAAATCTGATAACCCGTCAATCACACGAGATGTCTCGGGTGAAGGTGTGCAACAAGCCCTGCTTAAGCTGATAGAGGGAACGGTTGCCTCTGTACCGCCTCAGGGTGGTCGTAAGCACCCACAACAGGAATTTTTGCAGGTAGATACTGGCAATATTCTGTTTGTCTGTGGCGGTGCCTTTGCCGGTCTTGATCGTATCATTCGTGATCGTTCTGAGAAGGGTGGTATTGGGTTCGCCGCTGAGGTGAAGAGTAAAGAAAACCAGAAAACACTGAGTGATGTACTGCATTCGGTTGAACCTGAAGATTTGATAAAATTTGGACTGATTCCTGAGTTTGTTGGTCGTTTACCGGTGGTGGCAACGCTGAGTGAACTCGATGAAGATGCGCTGATTCAGATATTGACAGAACCCAAGAACGCACTTTCCAAGCAGTATCAAAAAATGTTTGAAATGGAAGGTTGTGAACTGGAGTTCCGCGAAGAGGCATTACGTGCTGTGGCTCAAAAGGCCATGGAACGCAAAACCGGTGCACGTGGTCTGCGTTCGATACTTGAACATATTTTACTCGATACCATGTACGACCTGCCTTCCATGGACAATGTCGAAAAAGTGGTCATTGATGAGTCCATGCTCACTGAAAATGACGCTAAGCCTTTGTTAATCTACGAAGGTTCTGAACCACGCGCTGTCGCCTCCGACGACGCTTAAGTCTTTTCTGCTTTTAACCGTTACTATATTCAGCCCCTGGGGAAATAATAACCCCAGGGGCTGGGCTATTGAATTTGTTTGACGCTGCCCTTATGTTGTCTGCAAGGGTTCGGCCCTTCAGATAAATACAGAAAGCGACTTGAGAGAAAATTACATGTCTACCGTCATTGATGACCAGCTTGAAGCAATTCCCGTACTACCTCTTCGTGATGTAGTTGTTTATCCCCATATGGTGATTCCACTGTTTGTTGGTCGTGAAAAATCAATACATGCTTTGGAACATGCAATGGAAGGCGATAAGCAGATTTTGCTTGTGGCGCAAAAGAGTGCGGCTCAGGATGATCCGACACCGGAAGATGTATACAATATTGGTACTGTCGCGACGATTTTACAGCTGCTTAAATTGCCAGACGGCACGGTTAAAGTCCTGGTCGAGGGCAATCATCGCTCACGCATTATTCACTTCCTGGGTGCTGATGATTTCTTCAAAGCACAAGTGGTAAAACTGGAAGAAGAAATTCTTGATGAACGGGAATCTGAAGTACTGGTTCGTTCATTGACTACGCAGTTTGATCAATACGTCAAACTCAATAAAAAAGTCCCTCCCGAAATTTTGACTTCATTATCGAATATTGATGACCCAGGTCGTCTGGTGGATACGATTGCTGCGCATCTATCATTAAAAATTGAAGAGAAGCAAAATATTCTTGAGATTAAAAAACTTACCAAGCGCTTTGAACACATGATGGGTTTAATGGAATCTGAAATTGACCTGTTACAAGTTGAGAAGCGTATTCGTGGCCGAGTAAAACGGCAAATGGAAAAGAGTCAACGTGAGTATTATCTCAATGAACAAATGAAGGCAATCCAGAAAGAATTGGGTGACATGGAAGATGTGCCTAATGAAATGGAAGAGCTGGAGCAAAAAATTGAAAAAGCGGGCATGTCAAAAGAGGCCAAGACTAAAGCCACTGCGGAGTTAAACAAACTTAAAATGATGTCACCGATGTCAGCGGAAGCCACCGTAGTGCGGAACTATCTTGACTGGCTTGTAGGCGTACCGTGGAAAAAGAAAACCAAAATCCATCATGATCTTGCCAAGGCAGAAGCTGTGCTTGAAGAAGATCACTATGGTCTGGAAAAAGTTAAAGAACGCATTCTTGAATATCTTGCAGTGCAGCAGCGGGTTAAAAAACTGAAAGGTCCTATTCTTTGTTTAGTTGGTCCTCCCGGCGTTGGTAAGACATCATTGGGCAAATCAATCGCACGTTCGACAAATCGAAAATTTGTGCGCATGGCCTTGGGCGGAGTTCGCGATGAAGCAGAAATTCGTGGCCATCGTCGGACGTATATCGGTTCTATGCCAGGTAAAATAATTCAGAATTTAAATAAAGTTGAGACGCGTAATCCACTGTTCCTCCTGGATGAGATTGACAAAATGGCCATGGATTTTCGTGGCGATCCAGCTTCAGCTTTGCTTGAGGTGTTAGATCCGGAACAAAACCATACCTTTAATGATCACTATCTGGAAGTAGACTACGATTTGTCGGATGTCATGTTTGTCGCTACGTCGAACACCATGAATATTCCAGGACCGTTACTTGATCGTATGGAAGTGATTCGTTTGTCGGGTTACACCGAAGATGAGAAGGTGAATATTGCTGAGCGTTATCTGGCGCCTAAGCAGATTAAAAATAATGGTTTGAAGCCTGAAGAGATCGATATTCAGGAAAGTGCGATTCGCGATATTGTTCGTTATTACACTCGTGAAGCGGGTGTACGAAATGTGGAACGTGAAATTAATAAAATCTGTCGCAAGGTCGTGAAGGAAGTATTGTTAAAACCGACGAAAAAGAAAAAGGCGATTTCAGCTAAAAATCTAGCAGACTACCTTGGTGTTAAACGTTTTCGTTTTGGCATGGCCGAAGAGAAGAATCAGGTTGGGCAGGTTACCGGTCTGGCATGGACTGAAGTTGGTGGTGAATTACTCACGATTGAGACGGCCGTCATGCCGGGTAAAGGCAAGCATTCTATTACAGGCCAGTTAGGTGATGTGATGAAGGAATCCATTCAGGCAGCCTTAACGGTCGTGCGTAGTCGTAGTGAGGTCCTGGGCATTAATAATGAAGTCTTTGAGAAAAAGGATATTCATATTCATGTTCCCGAAGGTGCGATTCCTAAAGATGGTCCTAGTGCCGGTGTCGGCATGTGTACGGCACTCGTTTCTGCGCTGACGGGTATTCCCGTTTGTGCCGATGTTGCCATGACAGGTGAGATTACGCTGCGTGGTGAAGTATTGCCGATAGGCGGCCTTAAGGAAAAACTACTGGCAGCACGTCGTGGTGGCATTAAGACGGTTTTAATCCCCGAGGAGAATCGCCGGGATTTAATCGAAATTCCTGAGAACGTACAAAAGGACCTGGATATCAAACCAGTACGCTGGATTGATGAGGTACTTGAAGTTGCCCTGGAGAGACTGCCAACACCAGAAGCCAAGGTAGCGGCGCCTCCACCAAGTAAATCAGCCAAGGGAAAAGCAGGCAAGCGTAGTAATATTCCGACACATTGAGAAAAAACATGGCCAATGTGGCGAAGTTGCTTGACCTGCAAGTAACGCGGTTGGTATAAATTCATCACACTTCGAAATTAAAAAAGCCGCCAGAACAGCTGGCGGTGTTTTTTTATCCATTTTATTGAAAGAAGAAAGGGGAGATATTTCATGAACAAATCCGAATTGATCGATATGATTGCAGAGTCAGCAGACATTTCAAAAGCAGCAGCAACACGTGCACTAGATACAGTTTTCAGTGGTATCACCGAAGCACTACAAAAAGGTGATCAAGTAACCTTGGTTGGCTTTGGTACATTCCAGGTTCGTGACCGTGCAGCACGTACAGGACGCAATCCTAAAACCGGTGAACCTATCCAAATTAAGGCCTCAAAAAATCCTGCGTTTAAGGCTGGCAAAGCATTAAAGGATGCCGTAAACTAGCGCGCCTTCCAGGGGGTGGTTAGCTCAGCTGGTAGAGCATCGCCCTTACAAGGCGAGGGTCGGGGGTTCGATCCCCTCACCACCCACCAACATCGGACCGGTAGTTCAGCTGGTTAGAATGCCGGCCTGTCACGCCGGAGGTCGCGGGTTCGAGTCCCGTCCGGTCCGCCAGACAAAACAAAAGGGCGTTGCTTTTAAAGGCACGCCCTTTTTTTTATGATACCCTTCTGCTTATTCAAAATAACTATTTCAGTGCCAGTATAAAATCATGATGCAACTAATTCGAGATCGCGCTCAAGGCCTTGTCGTTTGGACGATAGTCGGCTTAATTATTATGACTTTTGCCGTTGTGGGCTTAGGGTCTTATCTCTCAGGTACGGCCAATGATGCCGTTGCCAGTGTTGATGGTAACGAGATTAGCCAGAATGAATTTCAGAGGGCTTATCGAAACTATCAGGATCGATTGAAGCAAATGCTGGGTACGAATTATCGCAGCGATCTGTTTAAACCTGCGATGCTTAAACAGGAAGTCATTAACGGTCTCGTAAATCAACGTCTCCTCTCACAGTATCTTGAAAGTGAAAAAATATATCCTGCAGATCAACTGATTGCGGAAGAAATTCATAACATCCCGGCGTTTAAAGATGAGCAAGGTCAGTTTTCAAACGAACGCTATCAAGAATTAGTCGGTCGACAAGGTCTTAGCCCGGCAGGTTTCGAAGCTAACCTGGCACGCGATATTGCTGGTCAGCAAGTCTCTACAGCCTTGAGCAAAACGGCTTTTGTGACAAGCAAAGAAATAGCGGCATATCAGCGTCTTAAACATCAGCAACGCGAAATGGGATACTTGCTTTTAGAAAAATCGGCGTATCTTGGTAAAGTGATCCCGAGTGATGAACAAGTTGAGAAATACTATCAGACCAACCTAAATCAATTTATGACCCAGGAAAAAATTAAGCTCAATTATGTTGAACTTGATTTGGCAAAGCGCTCAGCCAATATTTCAATCGATGATGCGAAAGTAAAAGAACATTATCAAACAAATCAAAAGGCATATCTAAAAGAAGCTGAGCAGCGAAAAGCAAGTCATATACTAATCAAGGTCAATAAAGATACTGATGATGCGGCTGCGAAGAAAAAACTCAACGCAATCCTGGCTGATTATAAAGCCGGCACACCATTTGCTGCTTTGGCAACACAAAATTCACAAGACCCAGGTTCTGCCAAACAAGGTGGAGACTTAGGTTTTTTTACTAAAGGTGTAATGGATAAGGCCTTTGAAGAAACAGCGTTTAGCTTAAACAAAGGTGATATTAGTCAGCCCGTTAAATCCCGCTTTGGATTTCATTTGATATTGTTAACGGATATCAAACCTGCAGAGTATCGTCCGTTTGAAGAAGTTAAAAGTCAAATACGCAAAGAATTACAAATGGAAACGGCAGAACAGGATTTTTTTGCGGATGCCGAGAAGCTGGACAACTTGAGTTACGATGTGCCGGATAGTTTGAATGCAATTGTCGATGAATTGGGTCTGCAACAGCAGCAAAGTGAATTGATGGGTCGTCAGGGTGGTCGTGGGATATTAGCAAATCCAAAAGTTGTTGAAGTTGCGTTTAGTGATGAGGTTTTGAATCAGGGACGTAATAGTGCCGTTATTGAAATAAGTAATACACATCTGGTCGTTGTTCGTCTGGCGGAACATAAGCCTGCAATACAAAAAACCTTAAGCGAAGTGAAGCCTGTTATCACCAGGCGTCTTCAAACACAGGCTGCGCAAGATCAAGCAGCAAAAGATGCACAGGCAGTATTAGGGGTAATTAAGTCTGGTGGCAAGGCGACTGAATGGTCGAATCAAAATAGAAAAGGCCGTTGGCATGAATTAGGTTTTATTGGCAGAGAGGCCAAGTTTGATCCGGTTAAGGATAAAGCATTAGAACTTTCTGCAGAAATACGACAAAAGATATTTACGATGCCGCACCCCAAAGAAGAACAAGCCGTTGCGGATACGATGACACTGAGAAATGGTGACACTGCCGTATTGCTATTGTATAAAATTAAAGATGCTACGATAGATGACACACTCATCTCGCAATACAAACAGCAGCTTCAGTCTGCCATGGGCAGTGCCGATTATAATTTCTTTATTCAGGACCTCAGGGAAAAGGCCGATATCAGCATTCAAATAGAAAATACAGAAAACCAACAATAATGACTAAAAGGCCCTGCGGGGCCTTTTTTTTAATCTAATAAAAACAGGGGAACGGTCATGTTAAAACTTGCGCTTCATTGGCAAATATTAATCGCACTTGTTTTAGCGGTCATTGCCGGTTTGCTTACTGGCATGGATGCGTCGATATTTGGTGTCAGTTTTTATGCTGTTTATAGTTTTATTGGAACCTTGTTTTTAAATGCACTCAAAATGATCATTGTGCCTTTGATCGTTTCATCCATTATTGTTGGTGTAGCAGGCGTTGGTGGCAGAAAGGGACTTGGCCGCATGGGCGGTAAGACGCTGCTTTATTATACGTTAACCAGCTTCCTCGCCATTATGACCGGTTTGTTTTTTGTAAATCTCTTTGCTCCGGGAATTGTCAACGGCACACCAGTACAAACCTTATTTGGTCTTGAACAAGGCGCTGCCAACATCGCTGTGGAAAAGGTGGCAGGCCGTGATGTCAGCGCCCTGGCCGATATCTTTTTAGGCATGGTACCTGCAAATATTGTTTCTGCTGCGGCGAATGGACAAATGTTAGGGCTTATCTTTTTTAGTCTGGTGTTCGGCTATTTCATGACGAAAATTAACGAGGCCTATGCTGAGTCACAATATAACTTCTGGCAGGGAATTTTCGAGACCATGATGAAAATTACCGATTGGGTGATGAAATTTGCACCACTTGGTGTTTTTGGTTTAGTCGCTAAAGTGATTGCTGGTATGGATGGTGAAGATCTGGGGGCATTAGCCGCTTCTTTAGGGACCTTTTTTATCACAGTTGTTTTGGCACTTGCTGTACACATGTTTCTCACCATGCCGCTGTTACTCAAATATTTTGCCGGTGTAAAGCCAACACGGCATTTTCGTGCCATGTCTCCGGCATTACTCACGGCCTTTTCGACCTCATCTTCAGCGGCGACGCTGCCCCTGACCATGGATTGCGTTGAAAAGAATGCCAGGGTTTCTAATAAAACCAGTTCTTTTGTCCTGCCACTGGGTGCCACGGTGAATATGGATGGCACAGCATTGTATGAATGTGTGGCTGCCATGTTTATTGCCCAGGCCTATGGTATTGAGTTGAGTTTGACGACGCAGTTTCTCGTCGTCACGATTGCCTTGCTGACTTCGATTGGCGTGGCTGGCGTGCCGGCGGCAAGCCTGGTGGCTATTTCGATTATTTTAACGGCGATTGGTCTACCCATTGAAGCCATTGGCCTGATACTGGCAGTGGATCGGGTACTGGATATGTGTCGTACGACCGTGAACGTCTTTAGTGATTCTTGTGGGGCGGTGATTATTGCCAAAAGCGAAGGGGAAGAGGGACTCCTGCCAGCAGGAGACCCTCAGACAGTTAAGGCTTAGGCGCTTTCCAGGGGACGCATGCCAATGATGTTATAGCCGGAATCGACGTAGGTGATTTCACCTGTGATACCGCTGGCAAGGTCAGAGCAGAGGAAGGCAGCCGCATTGCCGACTTCTTCGATGGTGACGTTGCGACGCAAGGGAGCCGTTTTCTCAACTTCATCCAGCATCTTACGGAAATTATTAATACCGGCGGCAGCGAGGGTCCGAATAGGGCCAGCAGACACGGCGTTGACGCGGATACCGTCTGGTCCCAGGCATTGCGACATATAGCGGACATTTGCCTCTAAACTGGCTTTAGCCAGTCCCATGACGTTGTAACTCGGCATGGCACGCTCAGCGCCTAAATAACTCAGTGTCAGCAGGGCGCCATTACGGCCTTCCATCATGCGAACGCCCGATTTAGCCAATGCGGCAAAGCTGTAGGAGCTTATTTCATGGGCAGTACGGAAACCTTCACGGGTGACACTGTCTAAATAATCGCCTTCCAGTTCCGCTCGTGGGGCAAAGGCAACGGAATGAATGATGATGTCCAGACCATCCCAGTAGTTATCGAGGTGGTCAAAGACAGCATCGATTTGTTCATCGCTACTGACGTCACAGGGGACGACGATATCAGAGCCCAATTCTGAGGCCATTTTGGCAACACGGTCTTCCAGTTTTTCGTTTTGATAGGTAAATGCCAGTTCCGCGCCTTCGCGATGCATGGCCTGGGCGATGCCCCATGCAATTGAACGATTACTCGCCAGACCAACAATGAGTGCGCGTTTGCCTTGTAAAAAACCCATAGGTATTTCCTCGCCCTTGTTATTTTCGATATGTAATGAATGTGTCTATCTTAATGATTTTAGGTATTATCTACCACTAAGCGGATATTACAAGCCTGGAACGAATTGTTCAGTAGCGGGTCTGCAAATAATGAAAATAATAACCTTGGTGTAACAGGAAACAGTGTGTACCTGAAATATTTGGCTTACTGCTTTGCAATTTTATTGATGCCATCGATGGCAGCTGCTTCTCCATCGATTGCGCTTGGCTATACACCGAAATATCCGGCTAACTTTACCCATTTTGATTATGTTAATCCGAATGCCCCCAAGGGCGGTACCATCATCGTGCCTGGTTTTGGTAATTACGATAGCTTTAATCCATTTATCCTCAAGGGTGTTTCGGCTGAAGGTGTTGGGCAACTCGTTTTTGAACCTTTAATGGTACAAAGTGAAGATGAGCCATACAGTCTTTATGCGCACCTTGCGAATGACATTCATCTTGCCAGTGACAAACTCTCGGTGACTTTTCGATTGGACCCTCGCGCACGTTTTTCCAATGGTGATCCAGTACTGGCTGATGATGTGAAGTTTTCCTTTGATACGGTGAAGAGCGATAAAGGTCATCCCCGTTTTCGATTTTATTGGTCGGATATAAAAAAAGCGGTCGTTGTGGATAAGCGCGCGATTCGATTTGAATTTTCTCGCGTGAATCCTGAGCTGCATTTAATCGTTGCACAAATGTCTGTGTTTGCCCGTAAGTGGGTCGGTGATAAAGACTTTGCAAAACTCAATCGTGAGTTGCCCATTGGCTCTGGCCCGTATGGCATTGAGAAATTTAAACTTGGTAAGGATGTTGTCTATAAACGTGACCCCAATTACTGGGCGCAGGATTTGCCAACGCGCAAGGGTCGATTCAATTTTGAAACGATCATTTATAAATATTATAAAGATAGCACCGTCATGCTCGAGGCCTTAAAGGCGGGTGAATATGACTTCAAGCTGGTGAACCACTCAAAGCAATGGGCGCGTGATTATCAGGGACCACAGTTTGATGATGGTCGAATCATAAGAGATGAGCTTAAACATAAGAACAATGCTGGTATGCAAGGCTTTGTTTTTAATACTCGCCGTGATTTATTTAAAGATAAACGTGTACGCCGTGCGTTAAGTCTGGCATTTGATTTTGACTGGTCAAACAAGAAACTGTTTTATAATCAGTATACCCGCTGTGACAGTTACTTCAGTAATAGCGAGTTGGCTTCGACTGGTTTGCCTGAGGGCGATGAACTGGCGCTGCTGAATCAATACCGCCAGCAATTACCGGCAGAAGTGTTTACCAGGGTCTGGCAGCCGCCAAAAACGGATCGGCCAGGAGCCTTGCGCGAAAATATGCGTCTTGCGCAAAAGCTTTTAAAAGAGGCCGGCTGGAATGTAAAAGATGGTGTTTTACAAAACAAGTCAGGAAAGCATTTTGAACTCACAGTGATGCTGGCTCAAAAAGGCTTTGAACGTATTCTTGCACCGTTTTCGTATAATTTACGAAAGCTAGGAATTAAATTGCATTATCGTACAGTTGATGTCTCGTTATACATAAGACGCATGCGAACTTTTGACTTTGACCTTGCAGTACAGTCGTATGGACAGTCGCAATCACCAGGCAATGAGCAGTATAGTTACTGGCATTCGCGTGCAGCTGATCAAGAGGGCTCACAAAATTATATGGGCTTGAAGGATCCTGTTATTGATGCACTGGTGGACAAGATTGTTTTTGCAAAAAATCGAAAAGCCTTGCTTATCGCAAGTCGTGCATTGGATCGGGTACTCCTGCATGGCGAATACTTGATCCCCAACTGGTACATCGCCACACATCGGATTGCCTACTGGGATAAATTTTCCTACCCCAAAACCAAACCACTATATTTTCAGGCGGAGCCCTGGGCATTGTCGACCTGGTGGGTAAAATAGTATGTGGGCCTATATCCTAAAACGTCTCTTGCTTATGATACCGACAATTCTGGGTGTCATGTTGGTAACGTTTACGGTTACGCAATTTGTGCCAGGCGGGCCGGTCGAACAACTAATTCAGCAGTTACAACATAATGCAGGTGCGAGTGGCGGAGAAGCCTCGGGCGGCAGTCAGCGGCTATACCGAGGCGATGCTGGGTTAGATAAAGAAAAATTAGACGAACTGAAAGCGTTGTATGGTTTTGATAAACCTGCACCTGAACGTTTTATCCAAATGATTTCCAATTATGCACGCTTTGATCTTGGTGAAAGTTACTTCCACCAGGAATCGGTTATTGATCTCATTATTTCAAAATTACCGGTCTCAATTAGTTTAGGTATGTGGACATTTTTTATTGTCTATCTGACGTGCATACCTTTGGGGATTAGCAAAGCAATACGTGATGGCTCTGTTTTTGATTTAACAAGTAGCACGATTATTCTGATTGGGTTTGCGATACCGGGATTTGTGCTGGGTATTTTTCTTTTGGTTCTGTTTGGCGGCGGGAGTTTTTGGGACTGGTTTCCGTTGCGCGGCCTGACATCAGATAACTGGGAGACGTTGGACTGGTTCGGGAAAGCAAAAGATTATCTCTGGCATATCACACTACCCGTAATTTCACTTGTTGTCGGCAGCTTTGCAGTGATGACCATGTTAACCAAAAATAGTTTTCTGGAAGAAATACGTAAGCAGTATGTTATTACTGCCAGAGCTAAAGGTCTGGAAGAGAGAACGGTATTATATAAACACGTTTTTCGTAACGCGATGATTCCTTTAGTCACCGGCTTTCCCTCGGCATTTATTGGTGCCTTTTTTACTGGCAGTATTCTTATTGAATCTATTTTCTCTCTTGATGGGATTGGCTTGCTGGCATATGAGTCAATTCTAAAGCGTGACTATCCTGTCGTGCTGGGCTCATTGTATTTGTTTACTGTCCTGGGTTTGGTTGCAAAATTAATAACAGATCTTTGTTATGTGTTAATAGATCCGCGTATTCAGTTTGAATCAGTGAAGTAAGATATGAATGATAATAATTTCATTTCATCTGAACGCCGCATCTGGAACAGATTCCGCAACAATAAACGTGGTTACTATAGCTTAATTATTTTTAGTGTTTTATTTATATTAAGCCTCTTTGCCGAGGTGTTGAGTAATGATAAACCATTGATTGTTAACTATCAGGGTGACTACTATTTTCCTCTGATTAAAAGTTATACAGAGAAAACGTTTGGTGGAGACTTTGATACGGAGCCGGATTATGTTGATCCATATGTGCGCAAGCTGATCACGGAGGGTGATAACTGGGCATGGTATCCACTCAATAGCTTCCGTTATGACACGATTAATTATCAAAACACACACCCTAATCCTGCACCACCTTCTGCGCATAATCTCCTTGGTACGGATGACCGTGGCCGTGATGTGCTGGCGCGATTGATTTATGGGTTTCGTTTGTCAGTGATTTTTGCCTTAGTCTTAACGGCAATTGGTGTTGTTCTTGGCGTTATTGCGGGTGCCATACAGGGATACTTTGGCGGACGACTGGATTTATTCTCCCAGCGTATTATTGAAATTTGGGCATCAATGCCTGAATTGTATTTGCTGATTATTTTTGCCTCTTTATTTGAGCCTAGCGTGCTGTTACTGATTATTCTGCTTTCATTATTTGGCTGGATGGGCCTGGCGGATTATGTGCGTGCTGAGTTTTTTAAAGGTCGCAATATGGATTATGTCAAAGCAGCTCGTTCTTTAGGATTATCCAATCGTATGATTATGTGGCGACATTTGTTGCCAAACGGCATGACACCTGTGATCACCTTTATGCCGTTTCGTATTAGCGGTGCCATCCTGGCTTTAACCAGTCTGGATTTTCTTGGTCTTGGTGTTCCTCCATCGACACCAAGCCTTGGTGAATTATTGGCACAAGGTAAAGAAAACATCGAATCCTGGTGGCTGTCGCTTTCGACGTTTGCCGTATTGGTTGGAACACTGATGTTGTTAATTTTCATTGGTGAGGCCTTACGTGAAGCAATGGATACAAGGAAGGGTGGATGAACGAAACACCCTTATTATCAATTGAATCACTAAGTGTTGAATTTGGACATGGTGATACTCCCTATACGCGTGTTGTTGATGAGGTCAGTCTTGATATTGCCAAAGGTGAGAAACTGGCATTAGTGGGGGAGTCTGGTTCTGGTAAATCGGTAATGGCATTATCGGTTTTGCAATTACATGACAGAGCACTAAGTCGATATGCCAGTGGCAAGATTCTCTTTGAGGGAAAGAATCTTCTTGAGTATAACGAGTCAGAAATGCGTAAAGTGCGTGGCCGTGATATTGCGATGATCTTTCAAGAGCCAATGACGGCCTTTAATCCAGTCTACCGTATTGGTGAACAATTGATAGAACCATTATTGTTGCACGAAGGTCTGGATCGCCAGACGGCCAGGAAACGTGTGATTGAACTCCTGGATCGCACCGGCATTATTGAACCACATAAGCGCATCGATGCTTTTCCTCACATGTTGTCGGGTGGCCAGCGTCAGCGCGCTATGATTGCGATGGCACTCGCCTGTAAACCCAAATTACTGATTGCCGATGAGCCGACGACCGCACTGGATGTCACCATACAAGTACAGATACTTGAGTTGTTAGAAGACCTGCAACGGGATTTTGGCATGTCGGTGTTGATGATTACCCATGACCTGAATATGGTTCGACGTTTTGCAGATCGTATCTGTGTCATGCAACAAGGTAGATTAGTCGAAGATAATGATGTTAAGGGATTGTTTGATTCTCCTAAGCATCAATACACGATTCACTTACTTAATAGCCAGCCAGAAAGTCTTGGTGTTGAAGATGACGTTATTGTAGAAAACGATACTTTATTATCGGCGCAGCATATTAAATGTTACTTTCCAATTAAAGCTGGATTTTTTAATAAACATATTGGCGATGTGAAAGCGGTTGACGATATTTCGCTTACATTAGGTAAAGGTGAAACATTAGGTATTGTTGGGGAGTCAGGTTCAGGGAAAACCACTTTAGGGATGTGTCTGCTACGCTTGCAGGACAGTGAAGGCAGCATTGAGTTTGACAACGCCGAGTTACACAATAAATCACAGCGAGAGCTTCGCTCCATGCGAAGGCATTTTCAGATTGTATTTCAGGATCCCTTCTCATCTTTGTCGCCACGCATGACGATTGAACAAATTGTTGGTGAAGGTTTAAAGGCCCACCACCCGGAATTAACGTCAAAGGAATATTATGAACGTATTCTGAAGGCGATGAACGAAGTTGGGCTGGATAAAGAAATGCTGTCACGGTATCCGCATGAATTTTCAGGTGGTCAGCGTCAACGCATTGCCATTGCTCGCGTTATCATTTTGGAACCAAAATTAATTCTTCTGGATGAGCCAACCAGTGCACTCGACGTCTCAGTACAAAAGCAGGTGCTGGCGTTGTTGCGAGACCTACAGAAAAAACACAACATAAGCTACTTGTTTATTACCCATGATTTAAGGGTAATACGTGCAATGGCGCATCGAGTCATGGTTATGAAAAATGGTGCTTTGGTGGAGACGGGGCTGACGGAAGATTTATTTAAGCAACCTAAAAATGAGTACACACAAAAATTACTGAGTGCCTCCCTGTACTCAATATAATGTAGTTACGTTCCAGATTGACGCGTGACATCAACAAACAGGGTGAGTGATTGGCCAGGACGCAAAACCTTTTCCCGGTTTAGTTTATTCCAGCGTAATAATTGATTCACCGAGACTTTGAACTTCTGTGAGATACGTGCCAGTGAATCACCATTGCGTACCCGATAACCGATACGCTTCATTATACGGCGATGCAAGGGGGTAGTGATGTTGCCTGGGTCATTATGTGAAACTTGTTTGCCAGTGCGTGACCAGATGATTAGTTTTGTACCAGGGACTAAAGGATCACGCGGTGCCATGCTATTCCATTTGGCAAGTTGACGTACACCGACATTGTGCAAGCGTGACAGATCCCAGAAGGTATCACCTTCACGCACTATGTGAGTTACCTTTATGCCCTTGCGCGGGATGTTTTGTTTTTTATCGCGACGTTGATTGGCGCTGAGTTTGTAGCTGTGCAGACTTTTGCTGGCAACAGGTATCGTAATACTACGCCCGGCGCGGATGGTTTTGCTACGAATGCGGTTCACACGTTTAATCACATTAATGCTGGTGTGATATTTCATTGCAATGCTACTTAGCGTTTCACCATTTTTTATTTTGTGACGAATCCATTTTATGCGTTGTTGGTTTGGTAGCTCAGCCAGCTTTTGCTGAAAAGCTTCGACCTTTTCATTGGGCAGTAATAAGTAGTGTGGTCCATTTGGTGGCGTAGACCAGCGATTATGTCCTGGGTTAAGCGCATAAAGATGGTTAATTGGAATGTCAGCGAGTTCTGCGGCCAGGGCTAGATCAATCTGTGACTTTATATCAACAAGTGTGAAGTAAGATTCATTTGGAATGGCCTTAAGTGTTATGTCAAAGGCGGCAGGATTGGCAATGATTTTTTTGAGCGCCAGCAATTTAGGGACATAAGCCCTGGTTTCGGGTGGTAGCTGCAATGAGAAAAAGTCTGTGGGTTTGCCCAGGCGCTTATTCTTGCGAATGGCTTTACGCACAGTGCCAGAGCCGGAGTTATATGCCGCCAAAGCAAGCATCCAGTCACCTTTAAATTGTCTAGACAGTGCTTTGAGAAACTTAACGGCAGCGATTGTGCTGGCATGCACATCACGACGACCGTCATACCACCAGTTTTGCTTCAGGCCATAACGACGACCGGTGGCAGGAATGAATTGCCAAATACCTGCCGCACGGCCATGGGAGTAGGCGAAAGGTTGAAACGCACTTTCGACGATGGGGAGTAATGCTAATTCGCTGGGAATGTCTTCCTGTTCCAGCATTTCGACAATGAAGTGCATATAAGGCTGTGCACGCTCAGCGACGCGATCCATGTAGCCCTGGTGTCGACCATACCAGGCGAGTTGTTTGTCGATGCGAGGGTGTTCCATTTCCGACAAACTAAAACGGTTTCGAATGCGGCCCCACAGATCGGTCTCGGGGCCGAATAAGTCTGCTTGTTCTATGGTTTCTTCACTAATGCTTTCCTGAGCATCTGGAATTTCAGCGCGTGTTGTTTCAGCACTATCGTCAATACCCTTATTTGTACCCATGTGAGCACAGCTGGAGGCGAGGACGCTAAGGCAAAACAGCAGTAGGAATTTTGTCATTTTTCTTGATAAATTATTAGGTTAAGTAACTATTCTATATATAATGTTAAGAATTGGCTCGGGTCAAGTCTGTTTGGCCATTTTTGCTAATATTGTCCAATATTCGATTGGAAGGGCGGCATGATGCGGTGTGCAATGTGGAGTGTCAAATAACATGAAATTACTCTCGCATCTCAAGCGCAAGGGTTATCCTCGCGACACAGCCTCGGCTGATGAAACCTGGTCTAAGCTTCAGAGTTGGTATCAAACGCCTATGGGGCAACGCCTGTGGTCTTTGGAACAGCGCTGGCTCGAGCAGATTTTACCCAACTTATTTGGCTATCATCTGGTGCAGGTAGGCTATGTTGGACAATCTGATCTCACGGCCTCGAGCCGTATTTCACATCGAGTCATGATGTCTGCCTGTAGCAATACCTTACCCGGTCATGCGGTACAATTTTGTGGTCAATCTGATCAGTTGCCAATAGCAACGGACAGTGTGGATGTGGTGTTATTGCCACACGTGCTGGAATATTCGTCACATCCCCATGAAGTCCTGAGAGAGGTAGATCGCATTCTGGTTCCCGAGGGTCATGTCGTGATGTTAACGTTTAATCCGTATAGCCTCTGGGGGAGCTGGCGACTCATCACAGCGTGGCGTAAACAAATGCCATGGAGTGGTCAGTTTTTTAGTACAACCCGCATACGAGATTGGCTGGCTTTACTAGGTTTCGATACGGTACAGCAGCAGGGGTATGGTTTTATGCCTCCATGGAATACCTCTCGACTAGCAGATCGCCTACATTGGCTGGAGAAACCGGGACAGCGTTTTTTTTCTTTTGCGGCCGGCAGCAGTATTTTGGTGGCCAAAAAACGTGTTACCACATTGACGCCTATCAAACCGCGTTGGCACGAACGTAAAAAGCCCCGCTGGGTCGCGACCGGTCTGGTTGAGCCTTACACTGAGGCCAAGACGCAACGGAAAGCTTCATGAATGATTTAAAAGACGTAAAAGAAGTGCATGCCTATACTGATGGTGCTTGCCGCGGTAATCCCGGGCCTGGAGGCTGGGGAGTGCTATTACGGTATAACCGGCATGAAAAAGAACTTTATGGTGCCGAAGTGGAGACCACAAATAATCGCATGGAGCTTATGGCAGCAATCATGGCGCTGGAAGCACTGTCACAAGAATGTCAGATCACCATCACAACAGATTCAAAGTATGTGATGCAGGGAATCAGTGAGTGGATTGTTAACTGGAAAAAACGTGGCTGGAAAACAGCGGCGAAAAAGCCGGTAAAAAATCAGGATTTGTGGGTGCGCCTTGATGAACAAGTACAGCAGCATCATGTAACCTGGGAGTGGGTGAAAGGTCATACCGGACACGAGGGTAATGAAATGGCCGATCAGCTAGCAAATCGTGCCATTGATGAAATGTAGCAGGAAGTAAGTTATCTGATTGAAAGTTGGTAAATTTTTTAAAGTTTTAGCGTTTTAGCGTCGATAGTTAGTTCAGAGTGAACTTTTGATACATTCGAGTTGGAACTGATTATAAAACGCGTGGTAAGCTCCAAATACAATATTTTGTATAAACTCTGGCCTCGTCGTTTGGCCAATCAAATTGCCTTATTAACCATCATTTTGTTCAGCCTGGGTATCGCCTTTTTTTCGGTGCATGTCGCCAGAGAGAATGCGGAATTCACGATACGGCAAATTCAGCAAAGTGGTGAAGCGCTGGCAAAAAATGTCAGCATCACGGGC
>Ga0316204_10004084_pt1 | contig 27182 bp, 24 predicted proteins | sample 6monrhotite_MG_2_FD_205661 | JGI IMG/M metagenome (GOLD analysis project Ga0316204, IMG submission 205661) | Microbial mat bacterial communities from mineral coupon in-situ incubated in ocean water Damariscotta River, Maine, United States -... | ecosystem: Environmental > Aquatic > Marine >...
GAACCTGAAAAAGATGATGGTAAAACTGAGAAAAGATATTGAAAATCAACTTTTTGCCTTCTTATGTAAGATAAGAATATGCCTTCCTGGTCACAAAAAAATGGCTTGGTAAGGAGCGACTAAGTAAAGACCGACATTTTTTTCACTCTCTATAGTAAGTTGTTGCACACGATATAAAGAGCTGGCCTTTTTCAAGGCATCTGGGCACTGTTGCCAACATTGATATGTATCCTTTCGCACAATTCAATCTTCCTTATTCAATTTCGTTTTTGTCTGTCGAAAACAATTCATAATTTCGCAATCCTGTTCTTTTAAAAGTTAATTATTTGCCCGGGTGGCGGAACTGGTAGACGCGCTGGATTCAAAATCCAGTTCCTTCTGGGAGTGCGGGTTCGATTCCCGCCCCGGGTACATTCCAGTCAATTTAAGGAGGTCCATTTTCAATGGGCCTCCCGATGGCTGAGACAGAATTCTTTGGTGAATTCAATTTCCACAAATTCTTCTAGGTTGCAAACTATGGCGGAGAGCCCTATCAAATACAGCAGCGCCAAAAAGCAAGAACGTTACGACAGGGCCTACCTCAAAATGGCTTTGGAGTGGGCGAAATTGTCGCACTGCAAACGCAAACAGGTTGGAGCATTGATCATTAAAGATCGCATGATCATTTCTGATGGTTATAATGGCACTCCCTCCGGTTTTGACAACAACTGCGAAGACGAAGACGGCAACACCCGATGGTTTGTACTTCACGCAGAGGCCAATGCCATTATGAAAGTGGCCCGGTCTACGCACAACGCCAACGACTCCACTTTATACCTTACCCTCTCGCCTTGCACCGAATGCTCTAAACTCATTCACCAGGCAGGCATCAAACGGTTGGTTTATGTCAATCTGTACAAAGATGACTCGGGACTTTCCTTTTTGCGGGAAGCGGGTGTAGAAACGGTTCAAATCCAAGACATCTTCTAGATACATGTCAGGTAAAAACAGGACCGTTGCGATTTACCTTCCCGTGCTTTTAGCCGTGACATTTGCAGCGGGCCTTTACATGGGCTCCAATTACCAGTTTTCGGGCACATCAAGCAGCCGCTTCAACAAACTCAACGAGATCGTCAATTACATTGAGCACGAATACGTGGACAGTGTAAAGCGGGACCAGTTGGTGGACCAAACGATTCAACACATTTTACAGGAGCTGGATCCCCACTCTTACTACATTACTGCCAAGGAACTCCAAGCCTTGAACGAGCCACTCGAAGGCAATTTCGAGGGCATTGGCATCCAATTTAGTCTGCAAAAAGACACGGTTGTCGTGATCTCCCCTATCGCGGGTGGACCTTCCGAAAAAGTGGGCCTGCTGCCAGGGGATCGCATCGTTGCAGTAGACGGAAAAAACATTGCCGGAATCGGATTGGTCAACAACAAAGTGATGGAGTTGTTGCGGGGCTCCGAGGGAACTGAAGTGGGAGTGACCGTGCAACGGGCTGGCATGAAAGACGGTGTGGATTTTACCATTGTCAGAGACAAGATTCCTATTTACAGTGTGGATATTTCTTACCAGATTGCTCCAGAGACGGGGTATATCAAGGTGAGCCGTTTTTCACGCACCACGCATGAAGAATTTGTAGCAGCAGCATCAGATCTCGTTGAAGGTGGCATTACCAAACTCATTTTGGACTTACGCGGCAATGGTGGTGGTTATCTGGACGCAGCAACCAACATGGTCGATGAGTTTCTGAAAGACGGTCAGTTGATTGTTTACACCGAAGGTCGTGCCCGGCCTCGTGAAACGTATTATGCCACTTCTGAGGGGGAGTTGGAAGACATTGAAGTGGTTGTGCTCATCGATGAAGGGTCTGCCTCCGCCAGTGAAATTGTTGCAGGAGCATTGCAGGACAACGATCGCGGCACGGTGATGGGACGCAGATCTTTTGGCAAAGGCCTGGTGCAGGAGCAGTCAGGTTGGCCCGATGGTTCGGCAACGCGTTTGACCATTGCCCGGTATTACACGCCTACAGGTCGGTGCATCCAAAAGCCTTATGACAATGGTTCGCAGCAATACCATCAGGACCAACTGGATCGCTTAAGAGAACGGGGTGACTCCACTGTCAACCAGGATTCTATCCCATTTGAGACGCCTGGTGGAAAAATTGTTTTTGGTGGCGGAGGCATAGCTCCGGATGTCTACATTCCATCTGACACTTCCGGTGCTTCGTTCTATTTGTCAGAACTGATGTTCAGAGGCCTCATCAATCAATTTGCTTTCGAGTACGTTGACAAGCATCGCCAGACATTAAATGATTTGGGTGGGTTCAACGCTTTTGATCGCTCTTTCTCAGTCGACACAGAACTAATGGAAGAATTTGTTGCCTATGCAGAAGGCAGGGGCACTAACCGGAATGAGAAAGACCTGGCGATTTCCTATGATAGGATAGCCGCCCGAATAAAAGCATTTATTGCCCGAAACGTTTGGAACAACAACGGGTTTTACCCGGTACTGAATGCTGAAGACAAAACAGTGCAAGCTGCCTTGACATTGTTCAATAAAAAAGAGGGATCATCCGAATAATTTCGGAAGTCCCTCTCCTCTGTTTTAACAATCCTTTCGGACTACATTTCTTCGCTTGAACCTTCTTCCATCATGGTGGAATCACCCTCCATCATAGTAGAATCGCCTTCCATGGTCGTAGAATCTGAAGACATGTCTTCTTCTGCTTCTTCCATAGCATTGTCGATGCTGTTGATGATTTCATCAACTTTCTCTTCTGCTTCTTTTTGTTGGGCTTCTTTTTCGGCATCAGTAGGACCTCCACAAGCGTAAAAAGAGGCAACAAAAACGGCAAGCAGCAAATAAGTAATCTTCTTCATATTGCCTATAAATAATTGATTTAGACGGATTTAGTTAGCGGGACAAAGCTAAATAAAATAATGACATTACAAAGTTACGGACACCTGCTGGAAAGGGTGATGCCATGCGGCAAAAACGACAATATAATTATATCTTTGATCGTACCGAATTACTATTATTTCAAACTATATAAAACTGAATTATTATGGCTTTCGAATTACCTGATTTGCCCTACGATTTTGGCGCACTGGAACCAAATATTGATGCAAGAACAATGGAAATCCACCACGGCAAGCACCATGCTGGCTACACCGGTAAGTTAAATGCTGCTATTGCAGGTACTGACCTGGAAGGCAAATCAATTGAAGAGATTTTGTCTGGAGTTTCCAACTACTCTATGGGAATCCGCAACAACGCTGGTGGCTACTACAACCACTGCTTGTTTTGGGAAGTGATGTCACCAAATGGTGGAACAGCAAGTGATGAACTGACGGCTGCTATCAATGCTGCTTTTGGTTCAATGGACAGCTTTAAAGAGCAATTTGCTGTTGCCGCTGCAACGCGTTTTGGTTCTGGCTGGGCTTGGTTGATTAAAACGGACAGCGGACTTGTTGTTACTTCCTCTCCAAATCAAGACAATCCCTTGATGGATGTTGCCGAGCAAAATGGCACTCCGATTTTGGGGTTGGATGTTTGGGAACATGCCTACTACCTCAACTATCAAAACAGACGTCCTGATTACATTTCAGCATTCTGGAATGTGGTGAATTGGGATGAGGTATCAAAGCGGTTTAACGCAGCATAATTGATGGCGACTCGAAGACACTTACTCTTCGGCCTGGTCGTTTTCTTTTTTTTGAATATTTCAACGGGCTTTTGTGCACAACCGGCACAAGAGCCCGTTTTTTTTGAGGGCCAACATTTTTCCCTGCAAATCCATTCTGGAAGCCTCAGCAAAAAACAGCTGCTTGCACTTCAGGTCGTTGACAAACTTGCTGCCCGGAAGTGGGAGAACAAAAAACTCATTGCCATCGCACTGGCCATTGCCTTGGGCCCATTTGGTGGTCATCGGCTTTACCTTGGTACTTCACCAACTGTGCCGGTGGTCTACACCATTACCCTTGGAGGTGGGCTGGGCATTTTGCCATTTACCGACATCGTTGCCATTTTACTGGCCAGGGATCTGGACAAATTCTCCAACAACAACCGGGTAGTGATGTGGATAGACTAATTCGTCTATTCAGTTGAATTGCCTTCCTCCAGATTAAATATCTGCTCGACTGAGCATTTTAGCTCCCTGCAAATAAACAGCACCAGTTCAATCGAGGGGTTGTATTTTCCTTTCTCAATGTTGTTGATGGTTTGTCGCGATACTTTTACACGTCTCGCCAATTCTTCCTGGGTTATCTTTTGATCCCTCCGGAAGTCTTTTAGGCCATTCTTCATGCGTCCTCCCCCAGTCCTTTCCTGTCCAACATCAGCTTGATGTAGAAGATAATGTTAAACAAGGCCAGAGGCATGAATGAATAGTAGACCAGCACCAGCAAAAAACCAAAGTCAAAAAAGAAAAAATTGGAGATGACCAGAAAGATCAATGAAATCTTGAAGGCCAACATGAATGCCTCTGACCGGATCTTATGAACTCCCTCGTCTTCGACATTGCTCCTGGAAAATGAAATTAAGGTCAACCCGAGTAATATTCCGAGAAACGCCAGTTCATTTGTCCAGTTCTCTACGTAATTGTCGTTCAGGATTCGTTGAAATCCAGCACCGCGCCAAAGGTTGAAATCCAGAAAGGCAAATTCAAAATCATACTCCACATTGGCAAAACCAATGATGATGGAGGGTATCAGGATGAGAAGGCCTGGCCATTTGTAATGGGATGGAAGTAGTCGATTCATAATGTAAAGTATTTTTGACAAATCTAGGGCTTATTTATTAAAATGTCAAGAAAACTTTACATTTATAAAAAATGGCGATGCAGAAGGAATACTTCTACATCGCCATTTACTCTTGGTGTTCTTGTCTTATTATTCAATCACAATGCGAGCAGTGTGGGTGCCAACATCGGTGGTGAATCGCACAAAGTAGACCCCTTTCGCTTGTTCGGAAAGATCAATAAACTGCGTATGATTAGGTGCTACACTTTGAATGGTTGCCTGATGCACCACTTGCCCTTGCAGGTTGGTTACTGACATACTTGCAGACTGGTTTTTCAATCCTGAAATCTCAGCAAACAACCCTCCTTTAGTCGGATTAGGGTAGTATCTTATTTCCACTTCGTCTCCAATTTGGCCAATGCCATTTGGATAAACGAAGACGCTGATGGAATCTGTTCCTTCGCAACCGTTGTCATCGGTAACAACCACATAAAATGTTCCTGAAAAAGTCACATCCCGTGTTTGCAACATCGAATTGTCGTCCCATAGGTAGCCGGCAAATGTTCCCGCATCCAGTGTCACGGGCAAATCGTTGGGGTGGATGTTTATGTCCTGCCCCAAGCTAACTGTTGGCAATGGGTTTATCCCTACAATGCTTGCCATATCGGAGCCCGTGCATCCGTTAAAATCAGTCACCGTTACACTTACTGTCGTCAGCGCGTTCACTGTTCGAACCTGACCTGTCGATGCATCGTCCCAAACATATCCCAGGAAGCCAGCTCCTGCGTTGAAGGTGTAATCTTGCCCTTCGCAAAGTTCTGCGTCACCTCCCAAATTAACTACCGGCAACGGGTTAACATTGAGGTTCACTTCATCTATGCCCACACAACCATTGGCATCGGTTACTTCCACACCATAAGTCGCATTGGAAGTAGCAGTAAACGTTTGTGTAGTAGTGGTGCTATCCTGCCAGATATAGCTAACAAATCCAGCGCCAGCATCCAGCAAATAATCACCACAAACTGTGGAATCAGGACCTAAGTCAACTGTTGGCAATGGATTGACGACCACGGTTGCACTTCCTGTCATACTAGAAGCCGAAGCCATACAACCCACAGAATCTGTCATAAAAAAGAAGCTATACACCCCGCCCGTAACAGTATTCAAAACAAAAGGTGAAGTTGAGACACCAGAAATGCTTGTAACATTCGTACTGTCGGTATAACCAAACGTAATGGGGAAGGAGCCAGACAGGTTAAAATCAATGGAAGCCACGTCTCCTGTACAAATGGTTGCTCCACCTGTTACACTACCCGTTGGCAGTGTATAAATTAAAATGCTGTCAAGGTAAGCCGTGTCATTGTTGCTTTGCACATCACCAGCAAGGTTCGTCCACGAACTAAAATCGTACTGGCCACCTGCTGAACTGTTGAAAGTAACCACGTCTATCGTGTCGCATTGACCTACAGAAAGCGTTCCGGTGTACATGACTGTACCTCCCGTGCCATTAGTATCCCAACCAACCTGGAAATTGGATTGATCATGTATGCCCAGGTTACAAACTGATACTGAGATGATGGTGCTATCCAGCCCACAAAAAGTATCAGCAGGAGCAAAAATGGCAGTAATACCTACATCATCAGGCTCACCGACACAGACATTATCGAAGGCAAATCCTTCGTCAGGTACACTTCCATCCGAGCCAAAAACGACCCGCATGAATACCTGTGACTGTCCTGCCAATCCAGTTAAGGGATGCTCAGCAAGCAACCAGCCGTTTGAACCGCCTGTGGCACCAGTGCCGTTGCTACCTGTCCACCCATCTTCTGTGCCGGTAAAACCAAGTCCGCCCACATTGGCGCTCGTGTACCAGTTGGTTCCTGCACTTGTAGCTGAACCTACTGATTGCCATGAGGCACCACTGTCAATGGAAGTTTGCAAGCTGGCTCCATCCAATGCGAAATCGCTTTCCCACCAAACATTCATGCTAACGGTTGGATCAATCAGATTGGAAAAATCAAATTCCAGGCTCTGAACAAAGCTTTGTGAGTTGTTGGAATGATCGCCATCCAAATCGGTGACCCAAGAATTAGTCCCATTAGGTGCAGCCGTATTGATAACCGTATTGGTTGGTGTACCCAGTTCCCAATCGTTGTTGGTGCCTCCGTCACTCCAACTGCCATTGCCGTTTTCAAAACCCTGGCAATAGGGATAGTCTGATACGGTAAGCGGCACTTCTGCGTTCCATGTATTAGCAACCTCAGTGGCAGAAAGGGCCCGGTCATACAGTCGGAACTCATCCATATTGCCGCTTAATCCTGAATTGCCGCCATAGGCTCCAACCGTGAACGGGCCAGTGCCCGTAATGTTCAGTGCTGCTGTCTGTGCCACAGTGGTTACCAAAACACCATCGAGATAGCCCCGAATTTCCGGAACTGAAGAATCATAAACATAGTGCATTACATGTGGCGCTACAGTAGCCCCTCCATTTATAAACACATCCGTGATACCTGGACCGCGTAATACCCAGTTGCCAGCACCGGCTACTCCATTGGTAAAACACCTGAAGCCTCCGGCATTCACATCTCCCAAAATGTACCACAAGGTGGTGCTAGGGGCCACATTGGACGTCCAAAATGAGATGGTCCAATCACTGGTCAGGTTGGTCGCCCAGCCTGTATTTACTCTATTGGCAGTTGAGTTAGCTCCTAAACCAATCAACGAACCGCCAAATTGTCCTACCCCTCCGGAAGTTAATGTTCCCTGGATGGGAGCTGGGTTTGTTCCCACTGGTGCACTGGCCTCATTAAAAACGGTAGAGCCGGGCACATCGAATTTGTAATACATCAATTCAGGGATGGTTTGTCCTGTCGTTATCAAAGGAATACTTAATAACAACAGACATGCGCTAAGGAAATTTTTCATGGTGTTTTATTAGTTGTAAAAAATAGGAAACAGGTTATATCAGCTCTTCGCACCCATAGACGGTAAAACATAGTCTAAGGTTTGCCCCCTGCAACAAAAAAAGCCCGCATTTTTCAACGCGGGCTTTAAATTCCAAAAAAACATCTGTGTTATTCCACGGTAACCGACTTTGCCAGGTTTCGCGGTTGATCAACGTTACACTCTCTCATCACAGCAATGTGATAAGACAGGAGTTGCAATGGAACCGCGGAAATCAATGGCATAAATACATCGTCAGCATGCGGAATTTCAATCACATAATCCGCCATCTCTTTTACTGTTTCGTCTCCTTCAGAGACAATGGCGATGATAATGCCTTTCCGGGCTTTTACCTCCTGAATGTTGCTCACTACTTTTTCGTAAGAAGCACCTTTTGTAGCAATAACCACTACGGGCATCTCTTCGTCAATCAGAGCAATCGGTCCGTGTTTCATTTCAGCAGCCGGATACCCTTCTGCATGGATATAAGAAATCTCTTTCAGCTTCAATGCACCTTCGAGGGCCACAGGAAAACTATAACCTCGCCCCAAATACAGAAAGTTTCTAGCGTTCATAAAAACGCGGGCTATTTCCTTAATGAGGTCATTGGTGTGCAGCACGTCCTCTACCTTGTGAGGAATCATGTCGAGTTCGGCCAATAATCGGTGGTAACGCGATCCGGTTACTGTTCCCTTTTTATGGGCAATGGACAAGGCCATCAACGACAGAACGGTTACCTGGGCGGTGAATGCCTTTGTAGAAGCCACACCAATCTCAGGTCCAGCATGAGTGTAAGAACCGGCATGTGTTGCACGAGCAATGGATGAACCCACCACATTACAAACACCTATAATCGTAGCTCCTTTTGATTTTGCCAACTCAATGGCTGCCAGCGTATCTGCTGTTTCACCTGATTGACTGATCGCCAATACGATATCTGACTCATAAATAATTGGATTCCGGTAACGGAACTCTGAAGCGTACTCGACTTCCACGGGGATTCGTGCGAGATCTTCAAACAAATACTCGCCTACCAATCCGGCATGCCATGAAGTGCCACAGGCCACGATAATAATCCGCTTCGCGTTGACCAGTTTTTGCTCATAATCGGCAATACCTCCCAACGAAACAATCCCTTTTGCCGGACGCAAACGCCCACGCATACTGTCTCTAATAGACCTCGGCTGCTCATAAATTTCTTTGAGCATGAAGTGATCGTACCCTCCTTTTTCCAATTCTTCCAGTTGCAATTCCAACTCTTGAATCCGAGGAGAGATCTTTTTATTCTTGATGTTGAAGAGTTGCAATTCCTTGTTTCTTTCCAAGACAGCAATTTCTTCATCTTCCAGGTACACTACATTCTTAGTATACTCTACAATGGGTGTAGCATCAGAGGCCAGAAAAAATTCTCTTTCTCCAATCCCAATAACCAAGGGGCTACTTTTTTTAGCTGCAACCAACAGGTCTGGGTTGTCTTTTGACATGACCACGATGGCATATGCCCCGACCACAGAATTCAACGCTTGTCTTACCGCTTCGCCCAAGTTAACCTTTTCGATTTTTTGAATTTCTTCAATCAGGTTAATCAACACTTCCGTATCAGTATCACTTTGAAACTGGTAGCCCCGCTTGATTAATTCCTTTTTAAGGGAATCGTAATTTTCAATGATTCCATTGTGGATGATCACCAGGTTTTCAGACTGAGAAAAATGCGGATGTGCATTGACATCATTGGGAGGCCCATGAGTCGCCCAGCGTGTGTGCCCCATACCAATTGTTCCAGACACATCTTTGTCCCCAATGAAATTCTCCATGTCCTGAACCTTGCCTTTGCATTTGTATAGGTTCAGTTTATTATTGGTTATCAGGGCAACACCGGAACTGTCATATCCCCGATATTCGAGCCTTTTCAGACCTTTCAACAATACCGGATAAGCCTCTCGACCACCGATATATCCAACTATTCCGCACATAGGAGATTAGTTTATTGGGGTATATGAAACAATCAATGTAATCTTTTTATTCGCTGCAGTTGCGCCATTCAGTGCCACTCTGGTGGCACTAACAACACTTCCGCCCGCAATCAGGCGCATGCCATAATTGTCATTCACTCCTGCCTGATGCTGGTCAATCAAATTTTGAACGTGCCGGGTAATGTTGAACCGGTATCGTCTGTTGATTTCATCATAGACCCCGCCATAGTGAGTTCCTGTTTCGAACTGGTCGGGGATAAACAACTCATCGCCACTAGCATCGAGCGCTACCACAAACAAATTGTTGGGTGGATCATAGTTTCCAAAGTCTGTTTCGTTCAAATGAAAAATCAATTGCGCCCTGTTTACAACCACTTTCTGGTCTCCAGCAATGGTCTGTAAGCTAGGGATTTTCAGGTCAGATTTTACTCCTGACATGGATTGAATGTAAATCTTTTGCTGGCCCAATGTTGGGTCGTCCAGCTGTTGTTGCACCTCAGTGCCGGTATAGTTGTGTTGAAACCGGTTGACCCTGGCACAAGAGTCGTTGACCAAGTACTCAAAATCCTGCGCATCGCCATTTGCATCCTTGTAATAAATCGTCAGCCGGGAAAACGTGCTCAACAAATTCACCCCCAGGATGGCTCCTTCTCCTGATGCCTGAGGCGCAGATGAATCGGGACTGATGTAAACCCCTTTGAAAAAACTTTGAAACGAACTGTTGTCTGAGTAATCCGCTACTGAACCATCGATAAGCCTTTGCCCGATGGTAACGTCCAGGGGAATGCGCAATTGAGAAGGCTCGCTTACCCCATTGACTAACACACTGTCAGTGGTGTTTGGGCTAACGATAGCTGAACCAATTGGTAGGGGATTAAAAGCTACTTCACTGTCTCCCAAATAAGCACTGTCGCGGTAGATTTGTTCGTCTAACTCATAGACGTTAAATGTTTGTTGGTCTGCCTCTACACCGTAAGCATTGAGGTAAACCATAGAAAGCACGACCGAATCAACCGTAATGCTGGCAATATCCCCAAAATCAATGTTGTCTGCTGACAACCTGAAATGGGTATAGACATGTGCCTGAGAACTACCAAAAATGGGGTCATTGTACCGTCCAATTAAGTTGAAGGAAGCCTCATCAGAGCGCAGTGAGTCTTCCCGAACGGTATTGGTTGTGATGGTGAGAGTATCTACCGTCAAAAGGCCCAATTGATCGCCATCTGGTTGTACCTCCAGTCCAATTAATTCATCGTCTTTGCATCCTGACACTGTTGCCAGAAGCAATAAAAAAAACACAACGGCTCGGAAAGAACCGAACCGTTGTGACTTGTTACTTGTATTAAAATCGAAGTTGCTTGTCATTTGTTTATTCCGCAAGAATGGAATTTTCCTCCATGATCGAGTCGTAAAACTCAGAGTAAGCATTGATGTAATTTTCAGGAGATTGGTAATCGAGCATTGGAGTGGCAGAATCCTTCACAAATGAAGCAATGTCTGCATCCATGTTTTCACTTCCTTGCACTACAGCATCTGACCACGAAATGGCCAACTTGTGTAAGTTACGAATGGAAGCATCCTCAATCATCTTGGTATCTTCTTCTGAAACGCCATCAAACTTTGCCTTAGCAGCGAAGTTTTTATCAAGTGGTGTATCAATCTCGTTGTCATAAACGGAGTACACTACTTTAGATTCGGCAAACATCGGATCATCACGGTAGGATTTTTTCAAGTAAAGCGGCAACATTCCGGCCATCCATCCGTGGCAGTGAATAATGTCTGGTGCCCATCCTAATTTTCTCACAGTTTCTAATACTCCCCTGCAGAAAAAGATGGAACGCTCATCGCTGTCTTCAAACAATTTGTCGTCTTTGTCAGTCAGAACGGCTTTCCTTTGAAAATATTCCTCGTTATCAATAAAATATACCTGCATGCGTGCTGGCTGAATAGAGGCAACCTTTATGATCAGGGGGTGATCGGTGTCATCAATAATGAGGTTCATTCCCGAAAGTCTAATGACTTCGTGAAGTTGGTGTCTGCGCTCATTGATAATTCCATACCGCGGCATAAAGGTTCGAATCTCTTTGCCTGCTTCCTGAATTCCTTGCGGGAGGTTGCGCCCTATCAAAGACATGTCACTTTCCGGCAAATACGGAGTAATCTCTTGCGAAACAAATAACACTCTTGTCTTCTTCATAAAGGCTTGATTTTGTTAGAAAATTCGCACAAAATTAACCTATTTTTAGCACTTAATCAAGTTTTGTCTAGTTTTGGCGATCAACCTTGGATGCCTCTTGCCTGTTTTAAAAGGCCTTATTTTCTCGTTTATTCTTCGCATTTATGAAATGTTTTACTACCATCAATGCACTTCAAGAACATTTGGTTGCCCAGCGTGCAAAAGGAGCTACAATCGGTCTGGTACCAACCATGGGGGCACTTCATGAAGGACATCTAACACTGGTCGAACAAGCCGTTGCAGACAACTCCATTTGCGTTACTTCCATCTTTGTGAACCCGACTCAATTTAACAAGGCTGAGGACCTGGAAAACTACCCCAAAACTTTAGAAAAAGATTTGGCGTTATTGGAAGGAATTGGGTGCCAAATAGCTTTTATTCCACCGGCAAAAGAGATGTATCCGGAGGGAGAATCGCTCGAAGCGTACACTTTTGATTTTGGCCCATTGGCTCAGTTGATGGAAGGCAAACACCGACCCGGTCATTTTAGAGGAGTCGGCATCATCATCGGAAAACTGTTTGAACTGATCCATCCGACCAAAGCCTATTTTGGGGAAAAAGACTACCAACAACTGCTGGTCATCAAGTTGGTAAATGCGCAAGGGCGATATGGTGTTGAAGTCATCGGTTGTGCTACTTCCCGGGAAAAAGATGGGCTAGCCATGAGCTCCCGCAACTTGCGTTTAACCGAACAGCAACGTCAGCATGCTCCGCTGATTCATTCTTGTTTGACTGAAGCCCGCAAAAGGGCACAACATCAATCGGTGACTGAAGTGCAAGAATGGGTGCGCCAGCAGTTCGAAAATGATCCGGAACTGGAGCTGGAGTATTTTGACATTGCGTCTTCTGAAGACCTTAGTTTGGTAGATAACTGGGGGCAGGCATCGGGTGTTATTGCCTGCACGGCAGCCTTCGCTGGCCCCGTCAGACTCATCGACAATATGATATTAATTCCCTAATTTTGCCGCATGCAAATTGAGGTGTTAAAATCTAAAATTCACCGTGTCCGGGTCACAGAAGCTGACCTCAATTACATCGGTAGCATTACGATAGATGAAGACCTAATGGAAGCCTCCGATATCATCGAAGGCCAGAAGGTTCAAATCGTCAATATTAACAATGGAGAACGTCTGGAAACGTATGTTATTAAAGGCGATAGGGCTTCTGGCAAGATCTGTTTGAATGGTCCAGCTGCTCGAAAGGTTGCCGTTGGCGATATTGTTATTATTATTGCCTACGGCATCATGGATGTCGCAGACGCCAAAACTTTTCAACCAACGATCGTTTTCCCTGACGAAAGCACCAACCTTCTTAAAGCCTAAACATTGAGCAAACGCCTTTCCACCATTCTAAAAATTGGCCTTTCGCTGGCGTTTGGCATCTTTCTCATTTGGTATATCTATCGGGGATTTTCAGAAGAAGACATCGACAACATCGTTGCCTCTTTCAAAAACACCCAATACGGTTGGATATTATTTTCGCTTCTTTTTGCCGTATTAAGTCATATTAGCCGGTCTTACCGGTGGAAATACACCCTCAAGCCCCTTGGCCTGAAACCCAAATTTTCCAACATGTATCACGCGGTGATGATTGGTTATCTCCTGAATCTGGCCGTGCCTCGATTAGGAGAAGTGTCCCGTTGCGCAGCTTTAGCCAAAACTGAAAACATGCCGTTTGGCAAACTTTTCGGGACTGTTATTGCGGAACGCATTGCAGACTTAGTGTTGCTTTTGACCATTGCCACAGCGGTAGTTATTCTACAGCTTGACCTTTTTGCCGGTTACCTTGTCGAAGCTCCACAACTACTCATTGATAAAATAGCCAACTCCCAAACGCTTTTATTTGCTGGGGTTGGAGGAATCGTCTTTTTAGTTGCGCTAGTTCTTTTCATTCAAAAGGCCAATGTTTCCATTGCGCTGAAACTGAAAGGAATTGTCACGATGGTGGCAACAAAGGTCAAAGAATTCCTTCTGGGAATTTTGGCAGGCTTGAAAAGCATCCTCACCATGGAAGATAAATGGCCATTCATTTTCCATACAATCTTTATTTGGGCGATGTATGTCATGATGTTTTACGTCTGTTTTTTCAGCTTACCGGAAACACGGACTGTTCCATTCTTAGGAATCTTGGCTGCATTTGTGCTTGGAGGAATTGCCATAATCGTTGTTCAAGGAGGGTTAGGCGCCTATCCATTGGCCATACAAGTTGTATTAGGTCTGTACGGTGTTGATGAAAACGTAGGTTATGCCTTCGGCTGGGTGGTTTGGACTGCTCAAACTGCACTGCTTTTAATAATGGGGTTTATCTCCTTACAACTCATCCCTACTGGTCCACTTTTAACTGAAGACACCGATGTCGCTGAAGCAGGTTCAGAATAAAATCTATTCCCGCAAGGACGTGCTCCACCAGGTGCGCGAATGGCAACAAGCGGGTCAAAAAGTTGTTTTCACCAACGGCTGTTTTGATTTACTTCATTTAGGACATATATCGTATTTGGCAGAAGCAGCCACGTTGGGAGACAAACTCGTGCTGGGCCTCAATTCTGACTCGTCTGTAAAAATGCTGGGTAAAGGCGCCAACCGCCCTTTGCAAGACGAAAACTCCCGATCACTCATTCTGGCATCTCTGCAATTCATTGATGCGGTCGTGCTGTTTTCGGAAGAAACCCCCTTTGAACTCATCCACACATTGAAGCCCAATGTGCTGGTAAAAGGTGGCGACTATCAAATCGAAGACATCGTTGGCCACCAGCTGGTGATTGCCAATGGTGGACAGGTAAAAACCATTCGGTTTGTGCCAGGATATTCTACCTCTTCTCTCGAACAACGCATGAAGGATGGCGAAAGTTAAATCGGCTTTTATTTGCCAAAACTGTGGCAACCAATCTGCACAATGGGTCGGCAAGTGCACGGCCTGTGGAGAGTGGAACACCTTTGTTGAAGAGGTCGTTCAACCAGCCAGCAAATCTACCCCAGCAGGGTTTGGCGTTTCGACTGGTAAAAAAAGCAATCGCCCACGACCTGTTTCAGAAATTGAGATGAGCGGTCAAATGCGCATCAACCTGCCCAATGCCGAATTTAACCGCGTGTTGGGAGGCGGACTGGTTCCGGGCTCCATGGTTTTGATCGGTGGTGAGCCAGGTATTGGTAAGTCTACCCTGATGCTGCAACTGGCGTTGGAGTTGACGAACCTGAAGGTTCTGTATGTATCTGGGGAAGAAAGCGAACAACAAATTCGTATGCGGGCAGAGCGTGTTGGGCAAATACATTCCAACTGCTATGTGTTGACCGAAACATCGACCCAACTTATTTTTCAGCACATCGAAAACCTCCAACCTCAGTTGGTAGTAATTGATTCGATACAAACCCTGCATACCTCTACTATAGAGTCTTCTCCCGGCAGCATTTCGCAAATCAGGGAATGTACTTCTGAGTTTATGGGGTTTGCCAAGTCTTCTGCCATTCCGGTGATGCTCATTGGTCACATCACCAAAGACGGCCAACTGGCGGGGCCAAAAGTGCTGGAGCACATGGTAGATACTGTGTTGCAATTTGAAGGCGATCGTCACCACGTTTACCGGTTGTTACGCGCTACTAAAAATCGGTTTGGCTCTACGAACGAGTTAGGCATTTACGAAATGCAGGGAGCCGGACTACGGGAAGTATCCAACCCCTCCGAGATTTTAATTTCCAACCAGGGTGAGGCGCTCAGTGGTGTTGCCGTAACTGCCACAATGGAGGGCATGCGCCCTTTGCTGATTGAAGTACAGGCCCTTGTAAGTACAGCCGCTTACGGCACACCTCAACGTTCGGCTACGGGCTTTGACTTGCGCAGAATGAACATGCTGCTGGCGGTACTCGAAAAACGCTGCGGCTTCAAAATGGGCATCAAGGATGTCTTTCTCAACATTGCTGGTGGCATTCGCGTGGAAGACCCTGCCACTGACCTCGGGGTGGTATGCGCCATCCTTTCATCCAATGCCGACATTCCCATTGAGGCAGGAGTTTGCTTCGCAGGAGAAGTAGGCCTTTCAGGCGAAATTCGGGCCGCAAACCGCATGGACCAGCGCATCTCAGAAGCCGAAAAGTTGGGCTTCAAACAAATCTTCATTTCTGGCAACAACCTGGGTGGCCTGGACGTGAAGCGCCACAAGATTCAGGTGACTCCGGTGAAAAAAGTGGAAGAGGTTTTTGCGCGGTTGTTTGGGTAATTGGTTCATCTGAACCTACAATCTCTATTTTTCATACATTTGGTTTCCCGTTACCCAATACAATTGTGCTTTCTCCAAAATTGAAATTTTCATTTCTTTCGCTGGCTCTTTGGTCGCTCAACCTGATATATCCTGTTGTTCTCGCCCAAACCCCAATTTTTGATTGGGCAACGTCCACCGGAGGAATTAATTCTGATCAAACAACTGGCGTTTCTACTGACGTTTATGAAAATGTGTACGTTTCGGGAATTTTTCAGGATACAATTGATTTGAACCCGGGCCCTGCTACTCAAACCGCCATCTCGTCCGGTGGATATGACTATTTTCTTCAGAAGTTTGACAGCACTGGTAACTTCATCTGGGGCTTCACTATTGGTTCAATTGGAGACGACCGCGCCCGCCATATGGTTGGTGACGCCTCTGGAAACACTTACGTAACCGGTCATTTTCAGGGAACAGTCGATTTTGATCCCGGAGTTGGAGTCGCCAACGAAATTTCAACGGGAACTGGTAGCCTTTTCATTCAGAAAATCAATGCAGGAGGCGACTTGGTTTGGGTCAAAACATTCAACGGCACTTTGGGAGGAGCACCTTACGGGATTGCATTGGATACGCTGGGAAACGTACTTTCAACTGGTTTCTTTTTCGGTGCTACGGACTTTGACCCGGGACCTGGAAATACCACACTCACTTCCAATGGGAGCGCAGACATCTTCGTAGTAAAATTGGATAGCAACGGCAACTTCAGTTGGGCCCACAGCTTCGGAAGTCCTGCAAGTGATGAGGGCTTTTCGATTGCCACCGATTTGTCTGGAGGCATTTATGTGTCCGGAGTATACCGGGATACCGTTGATTTCGATCCGGGATCAGGCAACACCCTTACCAATGCTGTTGGCCAGGGAGATGTCTTTGTTCTAAAGCTAACGGCCTCAGGAAATTTCGGATGGGTCCGTACAAACGGAGGCCCATCAGCCTTTGGCATAGGATGGGAAATTGCCACCGATATATTTCAAAATGTGTACATAGCCGGGACCTTTTCAGGGTCAGTAGATTTCGACCCCGGATCTAGCTCAAACACCATTTCCTCAGCAGGTGCTTCCGACATCTTCTTTCAGAAGCTGGATAGCGCAGGAGGCCTTGATTGGGTACAAACAATAGGCAATACCGGCACGGACGGGGGATTTGCACTTGCTGTGGATCTCTTGGGGAATAGCTATGTAGCGGGCCTTTTTCAGGGCACGGTTGATTTTGATCCGGGCCTGGGCATTACAAACAAAATTGCCAGTGGCACTTCGGATGTATTTGCGATGAAGCTTGATATTAACGGCAATCTGGTATGGGTTGAATCGGTTGGTGGAGCTCTATCGGAAAACGCATTTAATTGCAATTTAACGTCCTCCAACAAACTTGTCGTGGGTGGAGTCTTCAGTGGAAGTGCTGATTTTGATCCCGGACTGGGAGTTTCCATACTTGTATCTGCCGGAGGTAACGACTCTTATGTTTTTCAACTGGATCAACAAGGTTGCGGTGGTACCTCTACCTTCTCAACCAATGTTACCTCGTGCGACAGCTTTACTGTTGCCTACGGAAATGTCACCTATATCTCCACCGGAACGTATCAGGACACCTTGGTCTCCATTCAAGGATGCTCCCTGATTACCACGCTCAACCTTGTCATTGGCAACAGCTCCATCACAACTGTGCTTGACACCGCTTGCAACAGTTATACTTCTCCCAGCGGCAATTACACCTGGAGCACAAGTGGCACTTATCAAGATACGCTGGCAAGTGCTTTGGGCTGTGACAGTGTTTTGATAATTCAGTTGATTATTCACAATAGCAATTCATCGGTGATAACGGTGACAAACTGCGATAGCTATACCTCTCCTAGCGGCTCCTACGTTTGGACAAACAGTGGAACATATCTGGATACTTTAATTAATTCATTCTCCTGCGACAGTGTTATCACTATACATCTATCCATTCTGAATAGCAGTACGTCCTTTCAAACCGTATCGTGCGATGGTTCAGATTTCCAATCACCCAGTGGGAACCATATCTGGACTTCCAACGGAACTTTTACTGACACCCTCGTGAACTCCGTTGGGTGTGATAGTATAATAGTCATTGATCTAACGCTGAACGGAGGAATAAGCTCCGTTATTAACGACACTATTTGCAAAGGAGAAAGCTTCACTTTTCCAAGTGGGGATTCCACCTCTTTGGGGGCCGGTTCCTATCAGGATACACTGAGCAACGCGGCAGGATGTGACAGCATAATAGCCGTAAATATTGCCTATCCGTTGATCGATGTTTCCGTTGACATCGGTGCAGGGTCCTTGGAGGCACAAAACGCTGGTGCAAGCTATCAATGGCTTGACTGCGACCAAAGTTACACGCCAATTGCTGGTGAAAACTTTCAAACATTCCTCCCAGCGGAAAACGGGAATTATGCCGTTGAGTTAACCGAAAATCGCTGCTCCGACACTTCTGCCTGCTATTCTGTAATCAATGTTGGAATCGCCACAACCGACTTTGGCGCCCATTTTCAAATCTACCCCAATCCAACAACTGGTAAAGTAACGCTCGATTTGGGCGAGCAACCCTTGGATTTTACAGTGTCTGTTAAGGATGTGCTGAGCAAAACTATTGCTACTCTCAACTTTGAAGCGGCCAATCATGCTTGGCTCGAATTGACCGGTCCTCCCGGATTGTATTTCATACAAATACTTACCAGCGATCAGAAGCTAGTCAACTTCAAATTGTTGAAGGAATAGCGGTTAGTCCATTATAGGACCTAAACTTCTGAGGCGTCTTTCACGCAGTCATTTCACGTCTGGTTTACATGAAACTGACCCTGCGTTGCCTGTTTTGTTTGTTCTGTTGCCTCACTCTTAATCAATATACAAGTGCTCAAGCCCTTACGCTGGACTGGGCAAATGTCTCTGGAGGAGGCAGTATTGACCGAGTTAACGCTGTGACCAGCGATCCTTGGGGAAGCATTTACCAAACCGGGTATTTTTCCGGCTCAGTTGACTTTGACCCGGGGACCGGCAATTTTTCTATGACTGCCATCAACGGGAGTGCCATTTTCGTGCAAAAACTGAATGCATCTGGCAATTTTCTTTGGGCGAAAAAAATAGACGGGGCGAACTTGAAGGAGGGCAAATCCATTGTTGCGGACAATAACGGAAATGTTTATATCACCGGGTACTTTAGTGATATTGTCGATTTTAACCCAGGTTTGTCAGTAGCCATCCTGGCCACAGGCCCAAATGACCACAATGCCTTTATCTTAAAACTGAATCCTGCCGGAAACTTTGTCTGGGTGAGAGGTATCGGAGGAAGTGGGCAAGAGCAGGGCTTGTCTATCAATCTGGATGGGGCCGGAAACGTTTATACAGCAGGAACTTTTGAGGGAACAGTCGATTTTAACCCAGGACCTGGCACTTTCAGCCTTACGTCAAATGGAGGTCAGGATGGCTTTGTGCAAAAACTGAATAGCTCAGGCAATTTTTTATGGGCCAAGTCCCTGGGCTCAACTGAGGCTGATGGTATAACTGGGTTGACAACAGACCCCACAGGAAATGTGTGCCTCACAGGTTATTTTCGAGGAACAGTTGACCTCGATCCCGGCCTCGGAGTAGACAACCATACCTCAGTTGGAATGGCAGATGTTTTCGTGCAAAAGTTGAATAGCAATGGAGACCTTATCTGGGCCAAATCATTTGGTTCGGTGAACGAAGATGCCGGACGAACGATAACTGTTGATGCAACAGGAAACGTTTATACCGCAGGCGAATATTTTCACATAGTAGACTTTGATCCGGGCCTGGGCTCAAACCCAGGCCCTCCTGGTACAGGGATGTTTGTACAAAAGCTGGATGCAACAGGAAACTTTGTATGGGCCAGCGTAGCTGCAGCCCTTAGTTATACACTCCCGGTAAGCCTCATAAAAGTCCATTCCATCACCTTAGACGCTAATGGAAACATCTGTACAGCCGGATCGTTTTGCGGAACAGTGGACTTCGATCCTGGAACAGCGGTATCCAACATATTCGTAGTTGGTTGGAATGGATTTGCTCAAAAAATAAGTCCTTCAGGCCAATTGCTCTGGGCACGAGAAATTGGCGGCATCAGTGCCAATGCCATTCATGCAAAGGCTGATGGGAGCGTTTTTATCGCGGGTTATACCGGTGGCACAAAGGATTTTGACCCAGGCTTGGGTTTATACAATTTAAGTGCCCCTGGAACATATGCCATGTTCCTGCAAAAACTCATTCCCTGTACCCCGCACCTGATTGTTGACCAGATTTCTGCTTGCGACAACTACACGTGGATAGACGGAAACACCTATACAGCAAGCAACAACAATGCGACCCACACTTTTGCCAATGCCGATGGTTGCGACAGTGTCATTGCATTGGATTTGACCATTCATCAAAGCGCTGTCAATATTTCGAGTTCCATAGCAGCTACCGCGTGTGACAGCGTTACCTGGATGGACGGCATAACCTACACGTCCAGCTACTTTGGATTCAGCACATTGGCGACAGTAGCCGGATGCGACAGTACCGTACTATTAGATCTAACGATCAATCACCGCAGCTCGTTTACAGAGGTAGTCAATGCGTGCGAAAGCTATACTTGGATAGACGGCAACACCTACACCTCAGACAACAACTCAGCCACTCACTTTTTAACAAATTCTATGGGATGTGACAGCATCGTTTCTCTTGATTTAAGCGTTGTCAACATCGACAATACGATCACACAATCTGGTCCTGATTTAACTGCGAATGAAAACGCAGGTATCTATCAATGGCTGGATTGCAGCAACAACGCAGCTCCTATTTCCGGTGCAACCAATCAATCATTTTCCCCTACTGTCAATGGAGACTATGCAGTGGCCCTTTCAAAAAACAGTTGCGTGGATACTTCAGCTTGTTATTCTGTTATCAGTATTGGGGTTGATGAAACCACTTTTGATCATCAATTCATCTTCTTCCCCAACCCAACTGCCGGTGTAGTAACCGTTGCATCCGGCACACCGACCACAGCTTTAACCTTGCAGGTGAGGAATGTGCTTGGAACACTCATCTCATCCGCTCATTTCAATTCGATGGAGAGAGCTACAATCGAACTAGAAGGACCTTCAGGAATATATTTTTTACAAGTCGTCTCCACCGATGGAGCCCTAGCTACTTTTAGAGTTATAAAGAAATAGGACGCTCAAATAAGGCTGCGACCAGGCTAAAAATTTGATCTAATTTTATCCCAGGATTCTTAACCCCGATCTATTCTTAATGAAAAACTTCCTGATTACTGCCGTTCTAGTTTGCGGATTCTTTTGCTTTGCCAATTCCCAAACTGTAACATTCGATTGAGCTGCTTCTACCGGAGAGCCCATCAACGACTTTCCATCGTCCATTTCCTCCGATGCTATGGGCAACGTTTATATGTCTGGAAATTTTAATAGCGTCATTGATCTCGACCCCACCGTTGGAGTTCTGTTAGATACGGCAAATGGAGCGTTTGATTATTTTCTACAGAAATATGACAGTTCCGGTAATTATATCTGGACGACCTCGGGAACCTATAACGATACGCTGATGAGCACCACAGGATGCGACAGTATCATCACCATCAATTTGACCGTCAGTCCAATTGACACCACTGTACTAGTTAATTCAGGAACTTTGACGGCAAATATTCCGGGGGCCAGTTACCAATGGTTTGTTTGTGACAGTGTCAATTCACCAATTGCCGGAGCAACTGATTCTTCGTTCACGCCAACTGCTTCGGGAAACTACGCAGTTGAAATTTCCAAAGATAGCTGCACCGATAGTTCAGGTTGTCATTTTGTCAATGTGGTTGGAATAGAAAATCGCGCTGTACTCTCTGGCATTCGTGTATACCCTAACCCTACCAACGGCATCGTGACCATTGAATCCAATCGGACATCTGAAAAACTCACTGTTTATGTCAGAAATGTGCTGGGAGAGATGGTTTCCACGAACAGCTTCCAGGCCTTTGACAAAACAACCATTGAGTTGGAAGGGGCCTCGGGAGTTTACTTTGTACAAGTTTCTTCTGAAGATGGCCAATCAGCAGTTTTCAAGGTTCTGAAGGAGTAATTCCAAAATAAACGACTCGATCTTTGCGGTTGGTGCGCAAGTGCGACCAAACAATGCTGCGGGCTTCCTGGCTGTCATAATGTGTGGTGACCTGTTGCTTCAGGAATTCAAAATCACTGGCATCGTTCTCCGAGTCAAAATAGCCAAAACCCAGGTAGTTACCATTTTCCATCAGCACCACTGAACTTTCGTGCGACCTTCGCCCGCTGCCAACAATGGCAAAAGTATTTTGTTGGGACCGAATGGTCTCCATAGCTTCAAGCACCCTAGGATTATAGGTGTCCGGTTCTTCTTTCTCTACACAGGCTCCCAAACACTTGTCAAACCCGTGTTCGAAACAAGGGCCAGCTGTAGTTTGCAATCCACAAAGGCGCGAACACAAATTGTGCTCATCGATGAGTCGCCACAAAAAGCTACGGGCCTGTATCATAGTGTGAAAACTCAACAGCACCGCAGCCGTTTTTTTAACGCGGTTGATCCCCAGCCGTTGATAACCTCTGCGATCTTCGTAATGCACCAGTCCATAGAAGCGGTGCTGTTGTTTCTGGGCCTTGTTGTATTTGGGCCAGTGTTTTTTGATTTGGTGTGCCTCCAGCAGTAAAGCCAACAGCTCGTTGCCGGTCAGGTCGTAATCCACATCGTAAACATGGCGCAAAAAATTCTGCTTTTGCCACCCGTCTCTATCTCCTGTAAAATGGCTGGTGATACGCGATTTGAGGTTCTTGGCCTTTCCAACGTACAGCACCTTTCCTTTTTGATCCTTAAAATAATACACCCCCTCTTTTTGTGGCAGGGTGGTAAACTTTTCTTTGGGCAAATTGGCGGGCAAAGTGGCTTCACGCGAAGTGCGCTTGATGGCCTGTTCGATGTGACCATCCTTGTCCTTTGAGATGAGTAGTTTGAGCAACTTCACCGTAGCTTCAGTATCCCCTCCGGCCCTGTGAGCACGCTTGTTGCGGATGTTCAAAGAGGCACATAGTTTGCCAAGGCTATAGGAAGGAAGCCCGGGCAAAAGCTTACGGCTCATCCGCACCGTGCACAGTTTCTTCCGCTGAAACGGACGGCCAATGGCCTGAAACTCATTCTTGATGAAGGAAAAATCAAAATTGACGTTGTGTGCTACAAACACCCGATCTTGCGTTATTGCTGCGACCTTATCGGCTATTTCGGCAAAGGTGGGAGCATCTTGCACCATCTCGTTATTGATACCTGTCAGCGCTGAAATGTGGAAGGGAATCAGACGCTCAGGATTGACCAGCGTTTCGTACTTTTCAATCACCCGGTTGCCTTCCAACACATGAATCGCCACCTCAATTATGCGGTGCTTAGCGGCATAACCTCCAGTGGTTTCGATATCAACAATGGCGTACATAAAGTAGGAAGGTGAAAAAACACCCGCAGTTCAACGAGCTTTTCAACAGCTAAAAGTAGCTCGAATTCGCGAATCTTAAAAGTTCCCGTTGATCAGATTTTGGACGAAAATGGAGAGTCCCGGTACCAGACGGAAAGGGAATGTTAATTCTCCAGAATCTGGAATAATTTATCCAGATTGGGTGTAAGAATTACTTCAATGCGTCTGTTTTTGGCTTTGGCAGCGGCAGTCTTTCCGGTATCTACCGGGGCAAATTCGCCTCGACCTGCAGCGGTGATCAGGTTGGGGTCTAATTTTCCTTCTTCCTTCATGATGCGTACAACGGAAGTCGCCCGCATGACACTCAGGTCCCAATTATCTTTGATAGTGGCACTTTTCATTTTGTCTGTATCGGTGTGGCCTTCGACTAAAATTCCGATGTCCTTTTGGTCTCTCAGCACTTTAGCCAATTCTACCAATGCCCTTTTCCCTTCTGGATCAACTACGGTGCTCCCGCTTGCAAACAACAGTTTCGCCTCCATAGAAACATATATCTTTCCGTTGCGTTGCTCCACGTTCAATCCTTTGTCTTTGAAACCCAGCAGGGCATCTGAAATACGTTGCTTCAAGGCATTTACAGCAGAATCTTGCGCAGCGATAATGTTCTCCAATTCTTTGACGCGATTTTCTCGTTTTACCAATTCAGAACTAAGGTTGTCGAGGTTGCGTTCCTTTTTGTTCAGTTCTGCTTCCAACTCTTTCAATGCGTCTTCTTTCTTAAGCAATCGATCCTGCAAAGCCTGAAGTTCGGCTACCAGCTTGGCATTTTCTGCGGAGTTCTTGCCCAACAAATCGGCTTGTTTGCGCAGTAATTCATCGTTGAGCTTGTTGATGTTCTCATACTGTCGCCTCATTTTTTGCAGGGTCGTCCCCATTATTGCCGTGTCAGAGACCAACAGATCCACTTTTTTGCGCAAACTCTCCAGCTCAGCAGACATCTCATTGTTTTGAGTCTCCAGATCTTGTTTCGACTCCATCAGCGTATTTCGCTCTTCCTCGCATTTTGCATTCTTATCTTTCAATTCTGAAAACTGCTTGGCAGGGACACAAGAGCCCATTAACACTACTAACAGCAAAACAACCAATGAACGCTCCTCAAAAATTCGCATAGTACTTCGTTTAGATATACTTTTTCTCAAGGAACAAAATTACCACCATGACACGCTCCCACACGTAAATAGTGACAGACTTATAAACAGAGCGGTATTGAAAACGGGTGTTTCCGATCCATTTTTACCATTCTCATACCGAATTCAAAGTAAACATGACCGAATTCAAAAGCATGGTGGCCATTTTCAAGCTACTTCAAGGGGAATGGCTAATTTTCCTATTCATTAAAGCATTGCTTTAACCCCCTTCGATCGTCACCCTACTATAATGAGGAGGCCGCTAAAAGGAAGCACTCTTTTCAACGAAGCTCAACTGGATCAGGTATTCCCATACCTGCCGGTTGGGCTTCGTGTTTGTTGCCCCTTCTGGGATTCCCCGTCCTGCCTGAATATGAGGTGGAATTGCCCTCCTTTCCATGTATGTTTACAGTCTCGTCCAAAGAACCTCAGGTGCGCTATGATCAAGTCTTTTACGTTTTGTGTCGCTTTTTTTCTGGTCGCTTTTCTGTCGATAGGTCAAACAACCATTGGTCCTGAAAATGGCACCATCATGGCTATTGGTGGTGGTTTTACTACGCTGGAGATGGTCACATTGCTGGGGGATTACATGGGTGGAAAAGATCAACCGTTGGTCGTTGTCCCAACCGCCCTCGAACCATCCACCATCAACGTTGTTGCGGAGAAACAAACCTGGGTCAACCGCGGTTTTACCGATGTAACGGTGTTGCACACCATCGATACAGCAGTTGCCAATACCGATAGTTTTGTCGCTCCCATCAAAGCAGCAGCGGGAGTCTGGTTTGGCGGAGGTCGGCAATGGAGGCTGGTAGATGCGTACATGGGCACAAAAACTCTGGATGAATTTCACAAAGTACTGGAACGAGGAGGCATCATCGCGGGCAGTTCAGCCGGAGCTTCGATTCAAGGCTCTTTTTTGGCGCGGGGTGCCGAAGCATCCAACATTCCCATCATCGCGCCAGAGCCAGAGCATCAGGTTGGTTTTGGCTTTTTGAAAAATAGTGCCATCGATCAACACATTGATACGCGCGACCGCTGGGACGAAATGGAAGAAATCATCATTGCCCACCCAGAAATTTTTGGTGTCGGACTTTCCGAGTCGACTGCAATTGTGGTGCAAGGCAACTGCTTTGAGGTGATTGGTGTGGCGCAGGTAGCCATCACTGATTCTACCCGTTTAAACAACTGTGTGGGAGATGCCTGCTACGAGGTGCTGGTGGCCAACGACTCCTTCAACTTAGTGCCAAGACTAAAAGGTGGCTGTTCTGCTCCACCAACTGGTATAAAGTCCATCGAAAACAAGGTGGAGCTCACGTTATTTCCCAACCCCAATACGGGTATTTTCACCATCGATGCCGGAACACAACCCATTCAGTCAGTGACTGTTTTCAACCTGTTGGGCGCAGTAGTTCATACTGAAACCTCTGCTGCAAACAGCGGCAGCATTCAAATTTCAATGCCTGACATCGAACCAGGAATTTACCTGACTGCCATCAGAACGAACCAGGGTTTGGCAACCAGGCACCTGATTATTGGCCAATAAATTGGATAAACCGTACCTTGCTTTTTCGAATTAAATCGCAGGGAGATGTTTGCAGTCGTGTATTCTTTTGAGGTAAAAAAGGGTGCTGAAAAACGGTTTGAGCGCAGTTGGGCGGAACTCACAAAACTCATCCGGGAACACCGCAACAGTTTGGGCTCACGCCTGCACCAAGGCAGTAGTCCAACCAGCTATATTGCCTATGCACAATGGCCCGACCGCAAAACATGGGCCGATTCGGATGTGTCTATGCCTACGGAAACGGAACATTGGAGGAGTGAAATACGTGCTAGCTGCACAGACATCAAAACAGTTTATGAACTCGATATGGTCTCGGACCTGCTCATTAACCAATAGTGTATGGAATTGCTGTTTGTATACAATGCGAAATCCGATGCGCTGAATGCCGCGGTTGATTACGTGCATAAAATTTTCAGTCCTGCCACTTACAACTGCCGTTTATGCGCGTTGACCCATGGCAACTTTGGAGAAAAAAAGGAATGGGCCGAATTTGTCAAACGGACTTCCATAGATTTCACGTTTTACCACATCGATGAATTTGAAAAAAAATTCAGTCATTCATTCGACTATCCTGTTGTCCTGAAAAAGGACGGGGCAGAATTCATCGTGGCTTTGGCCAACAACGAAATTGATGACTTGACTTCTCTGCAAGCTTTGATCGATCTCCTTGAAAAGTACTTGACTGTGGCCGGTCAAGGTGTGAAATAGCCACAAAAAAAAGGGGCCAAAGCCAGTCATGGTCGGAAGAAATTCCGGCCATTTTTTATGTTTTAAAGAATAGCTTTGGGTCGCCTCCACACTCTATCACAATAAGAGCAATGGTAAGGTCTCTAAGTTCCATTTTAAGTCGTCTTTT